>Ga0114930_10003519_pt1 | contig 13607 bp, 8 predicted proteins | sample AnhtaG_FD_87300 | JGI IMG/M metagenome (GOLD analysis project Ga0114930, IMG submission 87300) | Deep subsurface microbial communities from Anholt, Denmark to uncover new lineages of life (NeLLi) - Anholt_01485 metaG | ecosystem: Environmental > Aquatic > Marine > Oceanic > Sediment | place... | reverse complement strand
CTCCTCGATCGTCGTGCTGGGTATGGATGTCAGTTCGCACCGTGCGCTGATCAATTGCCGGTAACCAGCATACTTCGTTGCATAGTAACTAGCATCATGCTCCTCACGCCGCTGCCGGGCCACCTCCGGCAAGGTGTCGATCAAGAACGCAACGCGGGGTTTTGGTGCAAGCCGGCACATCAGCCGCCCAAGCGAACCATTCGGCTCCGGAAGGTTGGCCATCTTGTCGTAGATATAACGGTCACACACAACCGCGGTGTATCCCCGCCAATGCAACAGTCGGATCCATAAGAAAAGAGCAAGGCAGTCAAGTGGATAAACGATCAGTCTTGTGAGGCTCACCGCCCGCTGTCTACAGCCGGGCCGGACGGCCGGGCCTGCGGCGTACGTTCGGCATCGTGGTTGCGCCGACGTACCCTGCTTCTTGACTTGTCGTGCCCTTGGAGTCAGACGCTGCAATATGTGGCTCGCCGTGACCAGTATCCCGCCGGCGGAAATGCGCGCCGCCGGCAGTACACCTACGCGATAGCCCCGCCGTGACAAATAATCGGCCGTGCGGGCCACGTGTGTGCTCTTCCCACTCCCGTCCAATCCTGAAAAGGTGATCAGTAACATCAGCGAAGCGGCTTGTAGGCCTTGACGACCAGCTCCTTGGCAAGGTGCCGGCAGAGCGGATACCTGGTCAGACCGTGCAGGCGGCGCGCCGGTCCCGGTGCCACGGTAGACAGGCGCGCCAAGCCGTCCAGACCGACACCTCGACTCTCAACGCACGACCATCGGCGGAACAGGCTACGAACCTGGTGCGGCCAGACATACGAACGCCGTCGACCGCCGTGGAACCAGCGATCCCGGTACTCCACATACAACGCACCGGCCACACCGCGAAACAGATTCCGCATCCCGGCGATAAGAAAGCCTCCGGGGCGAATAACGCGATGCATTTCCGCAAGTATCGCCGGCCAGTAACGACGCGGGAAAAGGTGAAAGAAACGTATGCTTGTCAGGATGTCGATGCTGTCATTGGCCAGAGGAAGCCGGAAGGCATCTCCCATTACCAGCAACACGGTCTTTGAACGTTCTCTTGCCTTGTGCTGACAGGTCCGGAGCATCCCCGGGGAAAGGTCGACCCCGAACATCTTGTGGGTTCGTCCGCGATCGCGCAGATAGAACAGGAAACGTCCAGTTCCACAGGGTATGTCGACGTGGACCGTATCCTCGCTGGTGGGACCTATCATTTCATCAATCGTCTGATAGGCCACCTCAAAAAAGAACCTTCCACTGACACTTATGGTCCGCTGGGCGTCATAGCTCGAGGACTGTCTGGTATATGAGTAGCGCAGGGAGTCTGTGAGCTGCTGCAGGCGGTTGTCATCCACGTTCTTTGTAAGCGCCACTTTTGCAGCCCTTTCACACTCGTGCGACGGGGCTCGCTGTGGTCAACAAGCGACGAGCAAAGCGTTGGCACCAACGCCGCACTACCAGTCTGCTAAGGGACCATTGCCGGGTATTCTCGGCAGCTACCGTCAAACACATAATCGTAGCCACAAGATCGACGGCCTGCCTTGTTCGATCGTCCAATCCTCCCTGGTAGTAGGCCTGTGCGAAGCAACGCCATACCCGGTCGGCGGCAGGACATTTGCCATAGAGCCACAGGTTCCCTGCAAAGGAAGCCACATCCGCCAGTGACCAGCTCACCCGCGGCGTCGTCCACCAGTCGATCACCGTCAGATCACCGTCTCGGATCAGAACATTGTCAGGCTTCACGTCCCCATGGATAAAGCCGGCAGGCTCGTGATCGCCAAATGCCGCGGTGATGGCATCGAGATCGAAGCGATCGGCCCAAGAGTGTGCGGATGTCAGTCCTTCCCGACTCAGTGCGTGGGCAGCCCGCCGGCCGCGCTCGATGCGCTTCTCCAGGAGACAGCGGGCGTTGACCGTAAGCTGGCCGTCGTCTCGGCGTTGGGCTTGCAGACCCAGTAGCGGTTCAATGTCGGCCCCATATCTGGGATGCCCACCGGCAAAGGCGCGGAGCCATTCGCCGAGCCCGGTACTGTAGCGGTCCAGAGCCGACGCCGACCTCGGTGCCGGTGCAAGTGTAAACCCATTGACTAAGTATCGCCCCAGTCGTTCACCGCGGCGCCCCTCCATCAACAACACCTTCTCGTCGGGCCAAAACGCCAGGATGTTCACGACCTTACGACATAGCACAGGATGGTGCCGGCGCCACCACTTCATGCGCGTCTGCGTCAGTGCCATGGCAGTAGCATCCGCGGTGGGACACCACTTGACGCAAAACGACCGGCAAACCCGTGTGTCTCGTATCACCCCAGATAGGATCAGGCCGCCGGATCCCCGATACACTCGGCGCTCTAGCGTGACGCTGATGTTGGCATCAAGATCAGGCCAATGCTCGCGGCATGAGCACTCCAGACGTTGAATCCAACGCCGCCGGCGCTCCGGCGTCAGCCGCTCAGCCGGCCTCTTACCGACAGCCCATCGCATAAGGAAACGCGTTTCATCCAAAGCGGTTCCGTTGGAGCCCGGCCGTCCGTTCGGCCGCGCACACTTCTGCAACCTCTTGGACTATCGGACGCTAAAGACCGGCTCCTGAGCTACATGTCAACTACAGAGAATACGTGAGAACCAGACTGCTGCTATAGATGGTCAGGCCCTTATCGCCAAGCAGCCAGGCAGATATTCCCCAGAAGGTACCGCCCCAGCACACGGCGGGCGGAGGCGGGAAGCAGACGCAACAGCCGTTCAACCACGAGGAAGCACCAGACCGGTACGCGAAATGACTGTGACTTGACGCTCCAGAAACCCTGCCAGGAGCGGTAGCCCAGCTCCCTCAAGACGGACACCAGTTCCGCGTAGGTCCACTCTTTGAGATGAAAACCCTGGGGCTCTTTGCAGAAGTACTTGGAGATATCGTGAGGGCCGGTGAACTTGTGCGGTGTGCAAAAGACATAAACCCCACCGTCTCTAAGGATATCTCTGGCCACCTGGAAGTGCAAGGCGGTGTCCTCGGGGTGCAAATGTTCGACGAGCTGGTCGCTGAAGAAGAGGTCTACAGAGTTCTGTTCAAGTGCGAGGTTGTACCCATCATAGACCAGAAGCCTGAAGTTCTCGGGTGCGTCCTGATAATCCTCGCGCTCATCGGAGAGACCGACTCCGTAAACAGACTTTACGTGCCTGCAAAGTTCGTAGGACAACCGGCAGTCGCCCGGTCCCAACTCGACCATCACCGTGTCGTTGTTGATAAAGCGATTGAGCAGTCTGAGTCGTGCGCGGTTGATGGCGGCGCTACGCTGGGGATCTTCTCGCCGCCGCAGTCGCGGGTGGTCGGGGACCTTCTCAAACAGCTCGTCGTACATCGTGCGGTGGATCCGGGCACGCTCAGCCCGGTCGACTTGTTTCAGCCGCGAGGCAATGGCTTTCTCCACTTCAAAGTGGTTCTTAAGTTGACGGACCGTGCGATCCGGTGGAGGAGGCGTCCTCAGCTTCATCACTGCGGCCTTTTAGCGAAACGGTAATCCCCAGAAATTGCTCACCCCGTCATCGCCGCGAGCAGTCCCGATGAGACGGCAAGTCCTCGAATAGCTCGGACTAATGGTATCCCCGATCCCAGTACTGGGAGGCTGCTCTCACACTGTGCTATCGGTACTGATTCTGAACCCGGTGAATAATCCAGATTGGCAAACCTACGATTAAGCGCAGCCCGACCAGGACCGATATTCTGGGCGAGGCTCGTGTGCAGTGCCGGACCCTACAGCTAATGACGAACCGGGCTAGTAGTGACAGTCCCTTGGCGCAAGTTATGAGACCGGTGCAAATGTCCCCCGTCTCCGTAACGAGTAAACCACATGTCTGCAATGCAGGTAACGCCGCACGCTTGACGGATCGACTTGCACCCGCCGAGATCACATTAACGCGTGCGGATCTCGAACGCACATTTCGGCTCAAACATGGCAACCTGGTCCGAACGGGATGGGCACCGCGCATGCAGCGGGCCTTCGATTACTTCAACCCGGACGATTACTACGAAGCCTTGGTGGCCAAACTGGTCCAACCGGGCGTGCGATGGCTGGATGTGGGCTGTGGTCGAATGATATTCCCCAGCAATCCTCGCTTGGCGCAGATCCTGGCGTGCCGGTGCAGCTTCCTCGTAGGCGTCGATCCGTCCGACACATTGGACGAGAACCGCTACGTTCACCGGAAGGTGAAGCAGCCGATTGAAGACTTCAATACCGAGGAGTCGTTCGACGTCGTGACGCTGCGAATGGTGGCAGAGCACATTGCAGAGCCGCACAAGGCCTTGGCGTCTCTGACGCGTTCAACCCGGCCCGGCAGCCGGGTGGTCGTATACACGGTCAACAAATGGGCGCCGGTCTCCACCGCCGCACGGTTGATACCGTTTCGCTTTCATCATCGATTGAAGAGCCTGATGTGGAAGGTCGAGAAGAGAGATACCTTCCCGATCGTCTACCGGATGAATACCAGAAGGTGCCTCTCGGAGGCTTTTCGCGTAGCGGGGTTTCAGGAGCGTTACTTTGCTCGCCTGGATGACTGCCGGGCATCCGGTCGCTTCCGGCGGTTGCGATATGTCGAGCTGTGTTTCCGGCTTCTGTTGCGACGCTGCGGCCTGTGCTATCCGGAGTCCTGCCTGCTGGCGGTCTATGAGCGCCGCTGAGGGTGATCCAGCCTGACGGGGTTTCATGTTCGTGAACGACGCTAGGGAAGGCATGTCTTTAGCGGTCAGCGCATCCTGTCGACATACGATTCGTGCAGATGCGGAACATTGTTGCGCGGATGAGGAGACTGGCTCGCTGCGTCAACGTGACCGCGTCGTAGAGTTGCAAGATGTGGCCTCTTAAAACCATCCTCTATTTTGTCCTTTTCTGGGGCGCCTGTCTCATGGCGTTGGTGAACCCAATCTGGGGCGTGCTCAACTACCTGATGGTCTACCAGATGCACCCGAAGTGGACGTGGTGGGGTGCGCCCCTGGCGGCCCTTGGCATGCGATTCTCCCTGCTTGCGGCCATATTTACGATCCTGGGGCTGCTTACCGGTCGGAGGCACGTGCCGCAAATCAAACCCTTCGTTTCCCTATGGGAGGTTGGTGTACTGATTCTTGTGGCGTCCGGCGGGCTGAACCTGGTCATTGGCTACGGCTACAACACCGACTCGGCCTACGCCTTCGAAAAAATGTGGAAGATGCTGTTATTCGTCCTCATCCTAGGGCGGCTCGCAACCACACGGGAGAACCTGAAACTGGTAACCTGGACCCTTGTCGCGGGAAGCTTATACGTAGGGTATGACGCGTTCACGGCACCCGCCTCCGCATTTTACCTCGGGCGTCTGGAGATGATCGGCGGTCCGGATTTTTCAACGACATCCGGCTTGGCCGCGCACCTCTCCGCTATACTGCCCATCATCGGCGCGGCCTTTCTGACTGCTCGCAAGTGGAGATGGCGCATATTCGCGGCGGTAGCCGGGGCGTTGTCATGCAACACGATCATTCTGTGTCGAACCCGTTCGGCGTTTATCGGCCTTGTCGGTGGAGTACTGGCCGCCGTGCTCATGGCACCGCGCGCCAGACGATATCGTATCCACTGTCTTCTTATCGCCGGAGCGGCAATCACGTTTGCGCTTACCGACGACCATTTCTGGAACCGGATGGGAACGCTCACCGATAGAGAAGCACTTGCCCAGGATACGGCCACCGTCGGCCGCTCCGAAATCTGGCTGCTTTCACTAAGAGTCCTTGCGGACAACCCGCAGGGTGTCGGCCCCGGCAATTTCCCACGCGTGATTGGATCCTACAACCCGCGGTATTACAAACGATCAACGCACAACACGCTACTGGTGTGCTTCACCGAGTTCGGCATCCACGGCGGCATCGTCTTTCTGCTGATGGTTGCGGGATCCTTGAGGTTCCTTTTTCTCAGCAACAGGCTGGCCAACAGTACAAAGCATCCGATCGAGACGAAGCTGCTCACCTATGGATTCTTTGTTGCCTTTGTCACGTATTTCGTAACCGGATTGGGAACCGAGCGCTTCTATTGCGAATCGTTCTGGTGGATTCTTGTTCTACCACTGTGTCTATACCGCGTTGTGCTGCGCGAGGCGACTGCGGGCGTTGAAGTCCCGGAGTTGGCGAAAATCCCATACCTAAGCGAGAAGGATGCCGTTTTCGGCCGTCTGCAACATGGACTCTGCTAACCGTCCGGTCGTTGTCCACGTCGTCCATTCGCTGGAAGGCGGTGGTACGGAGCGCACACTTGTGGCCCTGTTGCGCGCCTTTGATCCGTCAGCCTTTCGTCATGTTGTTGTCACGCTCCGCGGTGCCGGCTCCCTGTCGGCACGTCTGCCTGATCACGTGGCCTGCCGACCAATCGCTGCAGTTGGGCGATCGTGGTGGACCGGACTTAGGCTCGCAAAAATCACCCGCGATTACCGGGCCGCACTGGTTCATGCTCGCAACACGGGATGCTGGGTCGATGCAATCATGGCCAGGTACTTGACATCCGGGGCTCGGCTGGTGCTTGGCTTTCACGGTTTGGAGACGACGCAGCCGTTTAGCAGGCGACAACGGCGATGGGCCCGAGGGGCCGTGCTTGCCGGGGCTCGGTTCGTGAGCGTGTCCGAGGCTGGTCGGCGGCAACTCCACGACCAGGCCGGCGTCCCCTCAGACCGGATCGACGTACTGCGAAACGGCGTTGACTTGCGCCAATTCGGTGGCCTGCAAAACGGTGCACGAGAGCGGATGCGGGCCAGTTTCGGATTCGATGACCTGACCTTCGTCGTGGGGACCGTGGGCTCTTTGACGCCGGTGAAACAACATGCCACACTGATTAGGGCGGTGGCCTGCGCCGCTGAATACGTTCCCCACATCAGACTACTCGTCGTCGGGGACGGCCCGCTCCGGGCGTCGCTAACCGAGCAGGCCTGCGCGGCAGGCATAGCCAATCGTGTGGTCTTCGCCGGCAGGCGTGAAGACGTCCCGGTGTTTATGCAATGCATGGACTCTTATGTATGCAGCAGCGCATCTGAGGGGATGAGTAACGCACTGCTCGAGGCTATGGCAACCGGCCTGCCCGTAATTGCCACGGACGTAGGCGACAACGCGCGTATGGTGCGCAATGGAATTGACGGATGCATTGTGGAACCCTGCAGTTGTGCCGCAATTGCCGACGCGTTGACTTTGCTTGCCCGGAATCCAGACCATCACCAAGGGTTTGCGGCTGCGGCCCGAGCTCGTGCCGAAGAGTACGACTTTGATCGGACGGTCCGTGCCTACGAGGCGTACTACCGGGCGCTGGTGGTCACACCCGACGGGGCCGCCTCCGGTGTGATCAGTGGAGCGACCTGCCCCCCGGTCGCGTAACGTTTGCCCGTTTCAATCTGCAAATCGTGCGCTGATGTGGAGGAGGCCGACCCACCAATGTGGTGACGTTGACCGTCCGGTAATGCCATTGTAATATCACCGCAAGACACAGCAGTACCGACCTGTGTCGCCCACCGGCTCTTTGGCCTCAAGCGCATCCACACGGCGTCCGAAAAAAGAGGCGCGACCGCGCGCTACTCGAGCAACACGGCGGACCCACCGGTTGCCGTGTTGACGTTCGGCGGGGTGCATCCTTGTAGTGAACCGACCCGGCGCGTAAGCAGAAACCGGGCAGAGTGTTTGGCGTATGCCGCACAAGCGTGACAAAAGCGGGAGGCTTATAAAGAAGCAAGCGTACTCCTCAGGTCGTTATCGACCGAATGGTGCAGGCTCGCTGGGTCGTGGGGAGCACATCATCGATGAGGATCGCCCCTTCGCAGAGATTCGCAAAACACTGCACGACGCCCTGCGGATGTTGTCACTGCATCGTTGGGCGTTTTTCATCCCCTTCAGTATTGTGACCTGCGCCGCATTTGTTCTGAGTCTTTACTATCCGCGGACTTACAGAGCCACTACGTCCTTCGAGCGCCGAAACGATCCCGTGATGACGAATCTTCCGATTTCTGCAGGCGCCGCATCCTTCAAATACTTCCGCAACACCATTGTGCAGGATCTGACCTCGATCGAGTGCATGTCCGAGGTCGCTGAGAATCTTGGCTTGACCAAAGACTTCGAGCGCAACCCGGACGGAACCATGACCGGCACCTCCATACAACGGCGCAACGCCCTGGCACGTTCGCTCGCCTCCGGGCTTAAGGTCTCAACCGTCTCGCCCAGCGAACAGATCGACATCATTCGGATCACATACACCGGCCCGGATCCGACCATCGGCAGGAAGCTGGTCGACGAGGTGAAACACACCTACGGCCGCCGTACGATGGTCTGGATTCACAACTTTCTGACCAGTCAGCGTGACTACTTCGAGCGGGAAGCCCAAGAAGCACGGGCGGAAGTAAAGAAGACTCAGCGCGAGGAGACACGTCTCCGCTTGGAGAATCCCCACGTGGACCCGACCAATCCCGGTGCCATCTCGCTGAAGCTGGCACAGTTGGAAATGGAACGCCGGGAATTGCAGTTGCGGCAACGAGAATACGAGGCCGAGCTGTCAGCGTTGCAGCAGTTGCTGGCCGCGACGGAGCCGCCGGTGGCCTCGGAACCGGGGCCGGCTGATGAAAGTGAGGCTCCCGGTAACGAGGTTTACTTGAGCCCGCAGGCCTATCAGCTCAGCGGTCAAGTCCGGGAAGTGGACCAGAAGATTGTGGAGTTGAGGACGACCCGAGGGATGACCGATCTCCATCCGGAAATCCAAAAGCTCCTGGTTCGGCGTCGCTGGCTTCAGGACGAGCTGGAGCACCAGCGCGCCATCGACCATACCGCCGCGGTCACCAACGGATCGCTTGACACGATGGCGATGCTATCACCAACTGCGGTCCTGGCCGGGCAACCGTACAATGGAGATCGTGCCAGGTTGCTCGTACAGATTGCCGCCCAAAAGGCCAAGCTCAAGGACATTGAGATCAGCATGCAGACCAACGAGCTGGCCACCAACCAGTTACGCCAGGCCAAACGGGAGGTCTACGACAAACAGGAGGAATTCGCGGAGATCACGGGACTGGTAGCACAGGCCAAACAGAAGCAAAGACGGCTGGAGACGACGCTGACCAGCATCGAGCCGGCTATCAAGGCAATCGAGCAAGACCGGCTGCTACAGTTTTCCGAAGGGCAGCCGGCGCGCGGTAGCAGCATCCCCATATCCCCGAAGTCCCAGACCATTGTCTTGCTGTCCCTTCTGGCAGGTCTGGCCACCGGCGTCGTGTTCGTTGTCCTTGCCGAAGTGTTTGATCATGTATACAGGGCTTCCGGTCAGGTGGCCCGAAGCCTCGGATTGCCCCTGCTCGAGTCGATCGATGAGATCATTACTGCAAAGGACCGGCGTTACCTCTTCCTTCGCAGGGCGGTTGTCACTCCGCTAATCGTGACCTGTCTCGTGGGACTCACTGGATTCGTAGGGTCGATGGCCTATCTCAGCATAGAGCAGCCCTGGACCTATCAGAAGATCAGGAAGATCCCCCAGGCAGCGGTCCGACTGTTCGCCGACCAGCCGCCGGATACGCAAGTGCACTAGGATCGGCGCTTCCTTGCGGGCTGGCCACCTTTCGATTTTGCCTCCACCTGGTGGATGGGGAAAAAGACTTGGACCTCGGTTCCCGCTCCGGGCGTTGAATCGATCATCACCATCGCGTTGTGCTGCCGCAGGATTCCCAGCACCGCGGCAAGCCCCAGCCCATGACCCTCCACTTTCGTGGTAAAGAAGGGATCGAACACCCGCGTGACGGTGCCCTCATCCATACCACAGCCGGTGTCGGTGACGACCATCACCACGTACCGCCCCGGCCTGGAATCGTGTGGAACGCAGCGGGCGACATCAACGGCCGTCAACTCAGCATGTCGCGTCGTGATCCCTATGGCCCCACCGTCGGCCATGGCCTCCCTGGCGTTTAAGCACAGGTTCAGGAGAATCTGCTCGACCTGGCTGCGGTCTGCCAGAATAGTGGCAAGACCATCTGCCAACCGGAGCTTCAGGTCGTGTCGTTTTCCAATCGATGATCGCACGAACTTGATCGCGTCTTGGATGACCGTATTGAGGTCTGTGGGCTGTGGATTATGGCGTCCGGTGCGGGAATAGGCCAGAAGGCGCTTGATCAGTGCGTCGGCGCGTGACCCGGCCTCCTCGATCAATTCGATGTGCTCGATTGCTCCAGCAGGCAGACCTTTGACCGAGCGCAATAAAGCGGTGTTGCCAAGGATAATCATCAGCGAGCTGTTGAAATCGTGGGCGATACCGCTGGCCATCACCCCGAGGCTCTCCAGCTTCTGAGCATTGCGTATTTGAGCCTCCATGGCCTCCCGCTTGGATACGTCCATGGTCATCGAAGCCACGCCTCGAATCCGGCCCGCTGAATCGCGCAGCGGAGTATTGAACCATTCGCAGGTCAATCTGGATCCATCCTTGCGCACGTTCGCATTGATCGAATGACTCGAAGTGTCACCCTTTAGGAGATCGAACCACACTGCGTCCACAGCCGAGACCGCATCCGGCGGTACGATAAGGTCATAGGCGTGCTTGCCGAGCGCCTCGTTCTTGGCGTAACCGAAGGTTCGCTCTGCGGCCGGGTTCCACTCGACAACGCGAAAATCCGTGTCCCACACGATGTACGCCAGCGGCATACGTTCAACGTGAAACTGCAGTCGCTGCAAGGCGTCGTTGAGCTTCTCGATCATATCCCGGTGTTCGGTGAAGTCGCGGACGACGGCGGTAAAGACGGGCGTGTCCGCCTGGCGACCAACGGCTACCGCGATCTCGACGGGCACCTCGGTTCCGTCCTTCTGCAGAGCTTCGGTGTAGATCGTCCTGCCGAAGGGTTCCTCGCCGGCGGAGTCGGCGTGTCGACGAAAGCCGGACAGATGCTTACGCCGAAGGCGCCGCGGGATCAGCTTGGTAATGGACATTCCGCCGGCCTCTTCTGCGGAGTACCCGAACAGGGCTTCCGCGGCAGGGTTCCACGACGTAATCCTGCCCTTGGAGTCTGCGGCGATGACTGCCGCATGGCAAAGGTCTACCAGGGTGCTGTAAGCGTCCAGGGAACGTTGCAGCTCCTGCTGAGAGTCCAGCCGCGCGGTGATATCGCGGATAACGGTCTGATAGGTCCTATCCCCCAGCTTAATGGCGTGGGCCTCGACCGGTACTTGGGTGCCATCCTTTCGCTGCAGAATGTGATCGCTGCGCGTCCGCCCAGTCTTTTGCAACAGGTCAAAACGTTCGGCGGAGCGGGTCCGCTCCGAAGGGATGGTGAGATCCCCGATGCGCATCTGTAGCAATTCGTCCCGTGTGTAGCCGGTCAGGACGCAGGCTGCAGGGTTCGCGTCGATGTAATGACCTTCGCTGTCGACAACGAGGATGGCATCGGGGGCTTGCTCGAACAGGCCCTGATAGTCGATTATCCGCCCCGATCGTGGTGGCGATTTGACCGGCCCACGGCGACGAGTGGTAGGCCGCCGGGTGGGGGCGTGTACCCTACCGTGCTGGCTGCTACGTGTACTCATACCATTTAATCATACTCCACTCCCCAGGACGTGGCGACCTGCTCGGGCCAGGCTTCACCGGATCCCGGTAGGCCCGGTCCCGCGAGACTCCCCCAGGGCTCACATTTGAGCCTCTCCGCTTTTGTACTCCGGCCCGGGTTGTGGTAGTCTGCCGGCGTTTGCGTGCTCGCGGGGCCGCGGGTACGATACTTGCGGCGGTCACGGACGGCCGGTTGACCGGGGCACACGGAGGTACCCAACCCTATGTTTCTCAAACGCATTACCGCCCTTGGATTCAAGAGCTTCCCCGACAAGGTCTACTTCGACTTTGGCCCGGGGATCACCTGCATTGTGGGCCCGAACGGCTGCGGCAAAAGCAACCTGGTCGATGCCTTCCGATGGGTGCTCGGCGAACAGTCCGCCCGCTCGCTTCGGGGCCGGCAAATGAGCGACATGATCTTCAACGGCTCAAGCACCCGCCACAGCAGCAGCGTGGCTCAAGTCGACCTGGTCTTCGACAACTCCGACCGGACCCTTCCGCTTGATCAAGAGGAGGTCACTGTCACGCGAAAGCTCTACCGGTCGGGCGAAAGTGAGTACCTGCTCAATCGTGAGACCACTCGTCTTAAGGATATCCGCGAGCTGTTCATGGATACCGGCGTCGGCGTGGAGGCCTACTCGGTCATCGAACAGGGCCGCGTCGACAGCCTGCTCCAGAGCAGCCCAGCGGAACGCCGCATCATCTTCGACGAGGCCGCGGGCATCAGCAAGTATAAAGCGCGACGGCGCGAAGCGGAGCGGAAACTGGAGCGGACCCAGCAGAACCTGCTGCGCGTCGCGGACATCATTGCGGAGCTGGAGAAACGTCTTCGCAGCGTCAAGCTTCAGGCCGGCAAGGCTCGGAGTTACAAAGCATATGAGGCCCGCCTGAACGAGCTTCGTTCCAGCTACGCGATGGCGGAGTATCACCGCTTCACTGAACAGGTAGACCGCCTGACCCACGAGGTGCAGCAGCGCAGCGACCATGTCACCGGGATCCGCACCGAAATCGACCGGAACGAGGCAAACGGGGCGCAACTCACGTCACAGCTTGATCGTTTGGCTGAGGAAATCAACGCCGCGGACAGCGAGTTCCTCCAGGCCAAGTCGGGACTTCTGGCCCAGGAAGAGCGAATCGAGTCAGCCCGCAAACGCGCCGACGAACAGAGGGTGCTGTTAGAGCGATTGAAGGAACGCCAGGCCGCCGACACCCGGCGCCTGGAGGAGAATCAATGTCAACTGGTCGAGGCACAGGAATCAGCGGTCGGTTTGCAGCACAAAACTCGTGAATTGCACGCCTGCGTTGATGAACTGACAGAACGCGATCGGTCGCTGGCCCGTGACTTGACCCAGGCCCAGGCGATTCTCGAAGACGAAAAGGCCGGCATCATTGATCTGCTGCGCAACAGCGCCCAGATGCATAATGAGATCATCCGGCTCAACACCCATCGCGAGTCCTTGGTCGGTCAAAAAGGCCGTCTCTCCGAACGCGACGCCCGAATCGTCGTTGAATTGGAGTCCACTCTAGAGCAGAAGGCCCAGCTTAATATGCGCCTGGGTGAGCTCGATGTCCTGATCGCCGAGGAGACAGAACGTCTTGAAGGAAAAAAGGCCGACGCCGCCCGCACCGGGGCCCTTAGGCAGCAGGTTGTAGACGGGATTGCCGGAGCCAAGGAGCAGCGCAGCGCCTTGCTGTCGCGTCGCGAGTTGCTGGAAGATTTGGAGCAACGCATGGAAGGTGTCGGCGCCGGGGCACGCCGACTTCTTGACGAAAAGCATCAAAACGGCGCCCCGGCGGCGCTGGACAGCGTAGCCGGACTTGTGGCCGACATATTTGACGCCGATGTCGCCCATGCCCGCATCATCGAAGCCCTGTTGGGCGAGGCTGCCCAGCACCTGGTCATCACCGATAGCCGTACCTTCCTCGCCCACCCGGAGGTTTTCAGCGACCTCCCCGGACGGTTGACCGCCCTTTGCCTCGACCGCCTGCCGCCGATTGTCAACGAACGAGACTTTTCGGGACAGCCCGGATTCGTTG
>Ga0114930_10003518_pt1 | contig 13608 bp, 13 predicted proteins | sample AnhtaG_FD_87300 | JGI IMG/M metagenome (GOLD analysis project Ga0114930, IMG submission 87300) | Deep subsurface microbial communities from Anholt, Denmark to uncover new lineages of life (NeLLi) - Anholt_01485 metaG | ecosystem: Environmental > Aquatic > Marine > Oceanic > Sediment | place... | reverse complement strand
CCTTCAATCTTGGAGGCAGTATCGCAGTCAGGATACCAAAAGAAATAGCTGATGCCCTTTCCATACAAGAAGGAACCGAAGTAAACTTCTCTGTACAAGATAAAAAGATAATAATATCCAAAGTAACCGCATAAGATTACATTGTGCGCCTAAATTGAAAATCAGAATCCTGATTAGCAATAAGTGGTGCAAAACCCTGAGCATACTCTTGATGCCTTCAGACCTCTGATCCGGGGTCGTTGACTGAGGAGGGAAGTCCTATGCTCGGGAAGTTGATAGAAAAACAGAACAACCTAAGATGGATTAACAAAAGGCGCGAAATACTATAAGTGAACAACTGAATTTAAGCTTTTAGAATTAGAATATTATTCTAATATTTGTTAGAAATAGTTGTAAATGGAATAAATTAAGTTATCTCTACATAGAAAGGTTAAAATGTGGCACTGCCTCTAAATAGAAGTTTAGAATCAGATGAAAATCCAAGAAATCAAGGAAAATATAAGGCGCGATGAGTATGAAATTAGCTTTCATGCTGAAAAGGAAAGGTATGCTGAGGATATAACAATATATGATTTAGAGACAGCTATCCATGACGGCGAAATATTGGAAGATTATCCTGATGATCCAAGGGGACCAAGCTGTCTAATTCTTGGTTTTTCACAAAACCTTCCAATACACATTGTCTGTGGTTATACCGAGATCAAATGGCTCAGAATTATAACAGTATATATACCAAAACAACCAAAATGGATAGATGAAAGAACAAGAGCTGAAAGAGGTAAAAATTGATGCACAAATATGGGGATTGTTCCTTTTGTGGCGGAGAAGTAAAAGAAGATAGGGTTGAATTAGACTATCGCTATAAGGGTAAATTATTTATTTTTGAAGATGTTCCGTCTGGAGTCTGCCAACAATGTGGTGAAAAATATCTTACTTCTAAAGTAGTTAAAAAAATTGAACACAGGATTCAGACAAAAGAAAAATGGGATAAAATAATTTCCGTACCAGTAGATATCTTTTCAGAGGAAATACCAGCATAGAGAACCGCTGAAACTAATACAAATCAGAATCTTGCGCCTGAATGTAGAAATTGAAATTATACTTTTCTCTTATTATATCAGCCGTGCTCTGTTCGGATATATCGCCAAATCGTGAGGATATACGAACCAAGTTCGGATATACGATGTTTGGAGAAATTCTGGCGACTATCCAAAATTTATGAAACGTACAGCATATAGAAAATGTGCTCAGTAGCCATAGATTTACCCTGAAAAGCTTTGTGTGTTATTATTGGTTTTTAATATGAAAAGGCTTACGCAGGACAACATCTGACCAGGATGCCTCAGCCAGTCGGTGCCATGAAATCCATATGATGTCTACAAGAACCATCAGGATATCTCGATCCCTGTAACTATCATTGTGCGGCACCCTTTATCGAAGAACAAACCGTAACCATCGGGATTAGCGGCATCGACCTTGAAGGAATTAACATCAAATCCTGTTATCTTGAGCTTATCACCCACAGATATTGTCTGTACCACATCAGCAATTTCAGGGCTGCCCGGGATCAGATGGTAAGGCCGGAATTTGCCATACCTGATATTTGATCTCGAAGACCAGGTAAAGTAATGGTTTTCCACTCTCCAGTATGTTTTTTCTGGGTCTGCGTAAGTACCCCTTGCTGAGAGGACATCTTTGATAATAGGTGAGTCCTCATCAATATCCTGAGTCACCATTACACGTCCGGTAAAACTATCCTGGGCCCGTCTCTCAAGCTTGAACTCGTAATACCTGTCCCGGGTTTCAAGGACATAATTACTGGTAAAACCGACCGGACCGCTGTCTTCTATCCGGATATCCTGCACATCCACATATATCGATGCCGGATGGTCACTGGGAGGATAATCGTTACCAAGTGCAAAATTATTCCATAGCGAAATGCCACCGAATAATGCCATTAATGTGAAAATCCCTAAGATAACGAACGTTTTTCTACCCATAATATGCACCAGGAACAAGGATATGGCACACGTACAATATAAAATTATTGGGTTATTTAATTAATAATTCATTTAAGAACCAGTATATCCATTTCAGATGGCTAAAGGATTTACCTATAATAAGAACAAATAGGTGTGTATGTCAAGGCAGTTCAATGAAAAAGATGTCGAGATATTAAATAAATTGGCTCCCGAACTGGGTGGTAATACAGAATCCCCGCAGGGGCATCAGTACCTGTTTATTTTACGTCCCGTCTCCCACAGGTTGGCCCAATCCAGCGAGGATTTCAAGAACCGGCTTCAGCGGCTCAATGATGATGAACTTGAATACCTGGTTGACCTGGCCCTTAAAGCACAGGAAGATATCAGGGGGCTGGCTGAGGATGATATGTATGCTTTTATGGATGTAATAGCTGACAGGTTACCAAAAAAGGCTATCCAGCTTAAGGAATTCCTTGGTATCTTTGGATAAGTGGAAATTGTTGGCAAATGTCATTCATCGGTTAAGGAGATTGATTGGCTAAATCCGGCATCGTTTTCCAAAACGGTATGCCTTTTCATGGTTCTCCAATTTTATCAAATTCGAACACGGATGGCACGGATCTTCACGGATTTATTTTTTATCCGTGCGCATCCGCGTCATCTGTGCAATCCGTGTTCAATCACAATATTGCTCTTAACCGATGACCCATGAAATTGTTGGTCAATTAATCACTTTTCCCTGCGCTCCACTCCGTACTTCTGGACCTTCTTCATCCTGGCCAGGTTCAGTACCCGGGTCATCTCATTTTCTTCCAGGTCCCTGGCTTCGATATAACCATTCTCAACTGCTTCATTGAATATCTCATATCCCCGGCCGGTTCGTGCAAGCACAGTGGTCCAGCCGTCAGGGGTGCCCACACCTCCAAAACTGATATTGGCGTTTTCTGCTGTCAGGTCAGTGCAGAATTTACAGGAAGAGCTCCTATACGGGTCCAGTTCATTCAGGCTGTAAACCAGGGTCTCGCCCGACGTCTCCAGCTCGATATTACCCCGCCTGATCTTCATGGCTGCAACATCCTGCAGTTTCAGCTGTTTGGATTCGACAAACTCCTGTGTGCCTTCATGTGAGAACGTATCCATACAGAACAGGCCCAATGGCAGGATATTTACCCGCATGAACATATGCAGCAGGCCGTAAGGGCTTTTATACATCTTATACACAGCATCTATATTACAGGAAGGACCTACGAAAGCTATACTATGCATTCCCTGCTGGACAGCGTTCATCAGGGCTTCGATGGTCATGCTGTGAGAATAAATGCTACCCGACGACTCCATTAGTTCATCATACGTGGTAGCAATGACAGGTACCGGTCTCCAGGGGTCTTCTTTGGATCTTACAGTAACTATTGCGCAGTCTATGAGCCCCTCTTCCAATGCATAGGCCAGTAATGAGGTGACTACGCCCCCATCCTGTCCTTTCAATCCGCTTATTGTTGATCGGGCAGCATAGGGATGTCTGATCTTGCCTATCAAGCCTTCCTCAGTAGTAATAGTCCTAGGACATTGATTATAGCAGATCCCACAAGCAGTACAGGGTCCTATCAATTTGGGGATCTCACCTTCCAGGATAATTGAAGGACAGCTTGCAGCACAGGCCCCGCAGGCTGCACATATGCCTGGTCTGATAATATCTTTCCTCAAACGGCCGAATGAGATCTTTTTCTTATCCTCAAGGTTCCGTTTGACCCTGATAATGTTCTTTGCCATGTCATCGTACTTTTTCTTGCATTCGGAATTATGAAAAAAATACGTAATACCACCTGATTCTGTTGTGAAGGGAGTGGTTTCAGGGACTTCACGTTTGCATATGGGGTCAATTGGCATAAATAAAAACTTCCTGTAATGTTTTAGAGGCAATAAAAGATATTATTTGTGGTCTTAAAAGCCTAATAATACAAAAAAAAACAATATTAAGAGTGAGGATCAATCCAAATTTACCTTAATGATAGTAAGAGGCATGTAATCTCCCCTCAATATAATCAAGATATAAAGCAACTACCAATATTATAATAGCTAATGCAATTATTAAAATTGCTGACATTGTCATCATCAATGTGGCTACTGATTTGAACATAAGGAAAATAAGTGCCATTATAGCGGCTGTAATTGCAACAGACAGTGCTAAATAATACACTTTTAGCTCTGAATTAAATATCTCTTTTATCAAGGATTTCACCTGGACCCTATTCTTTGTTTAGATATTCTTATATCTTTCCATAATTAAAAGCAGGGGTATGAAATGTAAAATTCCTGAACTATTAGCCCCTGTAAGTAATCATGCATCATTAAAAGCTGCAATTGAGAATGGAGCCGATGCTGTTTATATGGGATCAAAAGGTTTCAGTGCCCGGGGATATGCAGACAATTTTGATAGGGAGGGACTCTTGGAAGCTATTGATCTTGCCCATCAACAGGACGTATCTACATATATCACAGTAAATACACTTGTCAAGGAAAGGGAGCTAAGGGATGTTGCCGAAGTGTTAGAACTGCTGTGCAGCCATGGTGCTGATGCTGTTGTTATCCAGGATCTTGGGATCCTGAGAATATTAAAGGAAAATTTCCCGGAATTTCCCATACATGCCAGTACCCAGATGACCATACATAACAGCCAGGGTGTGGAACTATTGGAAGCTCTTGGCGTGAAACGCGCGGTTCTTGCCAGGGAATTAAGTCTTGAAGAGATACAAAAGATACGCCTCAGCACTTCCATCCAGCTTGAGACGTTCATTCACGGTGCCTTATGCATATCATATTCCGGCAGGTGCCTTATGAGCAGCTTTTTAGGTGGCAGAAGCGGAAACCGGGGTTATTGTGCCCAGCCGTGCAGGAAAATGTATAAACTTGATGGAAATGAAGGCCACCTGCTCAGTCCCAGGGACCTGAACCTTTCCTTCCGGCTTAATGACCTGATACATGCGGGGGTGGATTCCTTAAAGATCGAGGGACGTATGAAAAAACCTGAATACGTAGCTGTCGTTACTAAAACTTACAGGGATATCCTAGATAGGTTTTCTGAAGACCCAAATGCAATGGTTACTAAGGATGAACAGCAGCGATTAGAGATTATTTTTAACCGGGATTTTACACAAGGATATATCAGCGGGGACCCTGGCAGATCACTTATGACCACCGATTTTCCAGGAAATCGCGGTACAGTGCTGGGCAGCATCATTAAAAGCGATCCGAAAATCATCACGTTAAAACTGGAAATGCCACTTCGTTTAGGAGATGGTATTGCGGTGAATGGATCCGGGACATCAATAAATGTGATATTGATAGAAGGAGAACGAGTAAAAGAAGCACCTTCAGGTTCTGTGGTCACCATTCCTTTTCAGGGTGCTCAACCGCCTGGTGCTGCAGTCTATAAAACATATGATCTGGAGTTGATAGCAGCAGCCCGGAACTCTTACAGTACATTAGCAAAGAAAATTCCGGTCTCTATGGTTGTTAAAGCAAAGAAAGGGGATAAGCTCACGATACAGATAAAAGATGAGACGGGAAATTTAGTAGAAGCTTTTTCAGATGATGTAATTGTCCCGGCCAGACAGCGGCCGATTGATAAGGATTCACTTATCAAGCAAGTCAGTAAACTTGGGGATATTGTTTTTGAAGTAAATGATGTCAATCTCCAAATAGATGATGATATTTTCATTCCCCTTGGCGTGATAAATTCTGTAAGACGTGAAGCTGTCCAGCAACTTGAAATTAATCGAGTGGAACAATATCGCAGAAAATGTGTTCCAATTAGTCCCAACAAGAGTGAAGCACTGTCAAATATCAGGCAGGATAACCCCCGATTATCAATACGTGTGACTGACCCTGACGCCATTTATGCAGCTGTGTTAGGTGGAGCCAACAGGGTTTATGTAGATATTGAAAGTCTCATTCATAAAGAGGACAAAACAAATATTGCAATTGAACAGGCACATGAAGCAAATGCATGTGTGTATATCAGATTGCCGGATATTATAAAGGATGCTGATCTGGGTCTGTTAAACAGCACCCTTGAAAATCTACATGGATTTGACGGTATAATGATAACCGGACCAGACCAGATATTAATGTGTAAGGAAAAAATCCACGTACCTATAGTTGCAGATTATCCTGTCAATGCTTTCAACCATGAAACTCTGGTTTTGCTCACCAGTTTAGGGGTCAGCGGGACTACTATCTCTCCTGAACTTACACTGGACGAGATCATGGACATACCTGCTGGCTTTGAAAAGGAATGTCTGGTCCAGGGGGCCGTGCAGTTGATGATATCAGAACATTGTATATTTCGGGGGGGATGTACTGGTTCCAAAAACATTGCTGCTAGTAGTGACATCATAAGACCCTGCGACAGCCAAAATAATATTTTAGATGAAAAAGGATTCATTTTCCCTGTAAGATGTGATACAATGTGCAGAACCCATATTTACAATTCCCGGGAACTTTGCATGATTGACCACCTGCCTGCGGTGTTAGGTGCAGGGGTCTCGGCTTTAAGGATAGAGGGGATGCATTATGACATCGAACAGGTGAAAGAGATCACAATGTTGTATCGCCAGGCTATTGACAGCTACCTGGAAAATCCCAATGATTTTGATGGATGGAATTATCTGGAAAGAGTGAAGGAGATGTTCCCTCAGGGTCTGACCAAAGGTCACTATTTCAGAGGTGTGCAATGATAAAAGTATTCATGTCAGGTTCCATGCGCGGAGGCAGGAGATTGCTTGATAGATATAAGTTCATATTAGAGGTCCTGCTCTCTTCCGGAGCTGAAGTGTTGAGCCAGCATGTGGCACGGGATACTATCTTTGAAGAAGAGCAGGGGATGAGCGAAGCAGAGATATTTATGCGGGACATGGGTGGTGTTGAGCGCTGCAACTGCCTGATTGCTGAGGTGAGTGTACCTTCGGTGGGTGTGGGGTATGAGATATGTCATGCTGTGGGTCTGAAGAAGCCTGTGCTATGCGTGTATGAGGAAGGGGCAAAGGCCTCGGCAATGGTGCTGGGCAATAAGGGGGTTGTGGCAAATAGCTATAAAAGTGATAATGTACTTCGGGACATCATTGTAGGATTTATTGATGAGTTTTGATATATTTGGAACATATTCGTTTTATTCAATACCATACATATCTTTCAGCCCGTGCCCGGTACCCATGCACACCACGGTCTTTCCTTTCAGCCGATCAGAGATCTTCCTCGCTCCTGCATAAGCTACAGCACCACTGGGCTCCACAAAAATACCATGCCTGCCAAGGAAATCCCTGGCTTTTATTACTTCATCATCAGATACGCTTACACCCATGCCCTTGGTCTCCCTGATAGCGCTCAGTGCCCCCAGCCCGTCAATGGGGTCTCCGCATGCAATGGCTGTTGCCACGGTTTGTGGGTCGTCAACAGGCACAATATCCCTGGCACCCGATTCCCAGGCATCTACCACAGGTTTGCATCCATCCACCTGAACGCCAATTATGGATGGTTTATGCTCGATAACGCCCACCTCATACATATCCTTAAATGCTTCAAAGATCCCCCACAATAGTGTGCCGTTGCCAATAGGGGCGATCACCACATCAGGCACGCGCCAGTACATCTGGTCAGCTATCTCGAAGCCTATGGTTTTTGTACCTTCGCCTCTCCAGGGATAATCTCCTGTCAAGAACGAGTCCGGGTGGTTGAGTACATATTCTTCGGCCAGGTTCATGGCGACAGCATAGTCGCCCTCTACATATTGAATCTCGGCTCCATAGGCTTTGATCTGCTTTATCTTGGATGACCCTACTATATTGGGAATGAATACTGTACAATCAAGACCCGCATAGGCTGCATAAGCCGCTATTGAGGCTCCCATATTGCCTGTTGAGGCTACTACCACCTGCTTTTTCTCATTCTCAAGGGCTTTTGTTATTTCGAGGGACGATCCCCTATCCTTGAATGAACCGGTAGGGTTCATTGCTTCGTATTTTATTAACAGCCTTTTGCATCCGATCTCATCAGTCAGCGATTGATTTTCGAGCAGTGGGGTACCGCCTTCGTTCATGGTGATGATCTTGGAGAGGTCGCGCACAGGTAAAAAAGGCCAGTATTTCCAGTGGGATGGACTTCCTCTTTTAAATGAATCAGTGAGAAGGGAGTTTCGTATTGATGCATAATCATATTCAACATTCAATCCAGAGTTGCAGTTTGAGCACCTGGGAATGGGCTTGTTCTCGATCTCTTCAGGGAGATGAAGCTTATTGCATTTAAAACACCTGAAACCTGTAACATAAACCATTTTTTTTACATCCTTGATTTTTCAGTTATCTTTTGATTTGGATTTTAGCTTGACATATTTATGAGCCGGCTTCATGTTACATTTTGCAGGCTCTTGTTGCTGCATAAGTAATTCTTCCAGCTCTTCGTCTGTAAGTTCCTTCTTTTTATGCATTATGGAAATTATAGACTAATAGTATTTAAATTAAGTTTTTCCGAACTGGGTAAAAGTTGAGGGTTGGATATAATATCTGCATTAAATTCTATTGAGTCAATGACCTTGTATGGGAAAAACGAGGCATCTGAAGGATTCTCAGTAGAGATATCAATCTGTTTATTAAATCTTATGTTAATTCAAACCTGGAAGGGAATTCAAAGATGGACAATTAATTCTTCTACTGAAATACCTACTTGATTTAATATTTTCTTTAACGTGGATTTTTTTACAGGATTATTCAATGGAACAGTAACAGTAGAATCTCCTCTCTGCATAAACACATGGCTTCCCCTTTGCCTGATAAAGAAGGAAGTTTAGGCACTGGCAACTTCCACTCTAAAGACTTCTCTATACGACTGTGTTTGCTCCTGAGTGACTTCAAGAACCAATTGAATAGCTTCTTTAATATTTTCCAAAGCTTCTTCCTTTGTATCTCCTTCACTTATTGCAGCAGGAAGCTCAAGACATTGGACAGTATATCCCCCTTCATCAGATTCTTCGAGTTTTACTGTGAATTGCATGTTCGATAATTGGATTTGTAGTTATTTAAATATAAGATATGTTTAACTCTTCTTTTTGATATCTCTTGCTACTGTTTCGCAAGATTCTCCTTTCTTCTTATGATTGATTATGTAACGAATTTAATTCCTATTCAGTTTCATACTCTGAACAAATATTTCAGGGTAATATTGAATGCGAAATCTTTTCAGGACTATACAATTTTTTAGTTATTTCGAAAGATTTAAATATTTTCATGCAAATTTAAATATAATAGATTTTATATGTTAAAATCAGAGGAGAAAAAAGGGGGACTAATGTGAATTATACTATTGATTATCAAATTACTCATCGTGATTTTGGTAATGATTGGACAATTGTCTGATTGAATCTCAAATTATTAAATCACATTTTCTTACTTTTTAGGCAAATGGCAAATTGACATCTTGGCTGAGTGCAACATGATCAGTAAGTATCCTATCCACACGACTTTAAGCAAAGAAGCTATGATGGTTCTTGAACGTTATGAGCAAGAACTAGGAGCTAAAAACATTGTTTTGGAACGTGCACTTCTAGGTATGGACAAACTCCGATATAAAGAAAAAATGAATTATCAAGAGATTGGAAAAGTAATTAAAAGAGTGAAAACTGGAATAGCCGGTTTTGATAATCTTATAAATGGTGGTATACCAGAGGGCTTTTTTGTTGTCGTCACTGGTCCACCAGGGACTGGGAAGACAACATTTTCCTTGCAGTTTTTACTAGAAGGAATCAGGAATCAAGAAAAATGTATTTTTTTCTCATTTGAAGAAAAAGTTGAACAGCTTATTAACCAGTCAGTAAGTTATGGTTGGGATATTGGAGAATATATAGAAAAAGGATATCTGGAGATATTCGGCTTTACAATGCTTTCCTCAGAGGAGATTATTGAGATTATCGATATTTTCAAGCCAAAACGTATTGTCTTAGATTCAATCAATATCTTTGCAACCGACGGTAATTTTAGGCGTTCAACAGCAATGCGTAATATTTTAAAGGAGTTGAAAAATAAGAAAATTACTTGTATTGCAATAACTGAAAAAAAACATGGTCTTGAAGTTAAAGAATTCGATGAATTTGATTTTATGGCTGATGGTGTTCTTTTTTTTGATAAATCCAGGATGCATGAATTGGACCAGTATAAGACATATTTTATCGAACTCCAAAAAATGCGAATAACAAAGATTAATGAAATGCCCCATCAATTTATTTTTTCAGAAAATGGAATTGAGCTAAGTGGTCTTAGAATTCCACCGAAAAAAAAGTGAAAATTATTCTAAGATTTTAACAGCTCAAAAAGACATGGTTGTAAAAACATTATAGTATATCAGGCGCTTTTTAAGGGATGGATTTAGCCTATAAAAGTTCCACAAAGTTAGTTCTGATTGTTTATAGAGAAACCTATCGGTCATTTGGAGTTTAGAAAAAAAGGAAAATAGGCGCACACATCTCATGCGCCTAAGAATATTATTTTTCAGGTACGGGTTTAATATCTGTAGAGAGACCCAATAGCTCGGCTGTCAGCACGATCAGATCTTCCACCATCATCTCGCCGTCAACTGCATCCTTCTTATTGAAGTCACCTGTTGCTTTACCCAGTACTGCATCTCGACCGTCACCCAGATTTCGGCGGCAGAATGGACATGCAGAAGCCAGAATATCAGCTTTTACATCTATTGCATCCTTTACCCTGCCCGAAGCCACCTCAAGAGCCAGATCAGGTATTCCGGCCTTTACACCGCCACCTGCACCGCAGCATCTTTGAAGGTCGCGGTTTCGCTCCATTTCCACAAATTTCACGCCAGGCATGCTTTGAATTACTTTTCTCGGCCCTTCAAACACTCCTACGTGTCGTCCCAGGTGACAGGGGTCATGATAGGTTACAGTTTTATCGAGAGTTCCTTCCCATTGAATCTTACCCTGTTCGATCAACTCTGCAAGATAGTCAGCAATATGTACAACCTCAAAATTGGGTTTGCGACCCATAAGGCGAGGCCAATCGATAGTTGCTGCCCTGAAACAACCGGCACATGCGAAAAGCACCTTCTTAACGCCTTTTGCTTCAAGAGCTTCAACATTATGTATTGCCGCCTGTCTGGGAGTATCACCTATATGGGGCTGTCCTGTCCTGATAAGCGCTGAACCACAGCACCATTCATCCTCACCCAGCATTACAAAAGGTACTTTCAATTTATTCAATACCCTTGCTGTGGAAACTGCCAGTACCTGCTGGTTGAACCCTGCTGTACAGCCAGTGAAATATGCAATATCTGATTCCTCGGCGATCTCAACATCGTCAGGTATCCAATCCAGTCTTTGTTTCTGGTCTTTCATATACGGATTGTGCATCTCACCAATAAGCTTGGGGAATAGGCTCTGTTTACCATATGGCCCATTACCTCTGAGCACAAGCTGCTGCCTGGTGGCTTCCCACATTTCAATTGTGTTTAAACCCGCCGGGCATACGCTACCGCATACACCGCACGTAGTGCAGTGGAACAGGTGATCATTGAAATCCTGGATTTTGTCTTCAGGAATAACCTTAGCTCCGAACAGTTTGGCTCGCAAGCCATAGCTCTTGCCCATAAAATCTCGCCATCGGCTGATCTTATCCCTGGGAGATATATTCATATCCTTTTTCATAGCATCCAGGGTCGGACACCAGTTGTCGCACTCACCGCATCTGGTACATGCATCATATTGCATCAATGATACAGGATCGATGACATCAACCTTAATTGCAGGCTGTCCTTTTGGAATCTCAGGAATTGTTTTTTCTTCTTTTTTCTTCTCTTCAGCCATGTTACTCGCCTCCGCCGTGAGCTATTAATGTCAGTGGCGCAGCTATCATATGCATATATTTACTGAACGGAATGTATGCGATACAGAAAAGCAGTGAAATCGCAACATGGAACAGAGCAAGAGTCTGGGCCATTACCTCATTAGCACCTACGAAGGTCCACAAACTGTTTGCATCCGGCCTATAACCTTCTGCAATAAAACCTGTTACTGTAATAGCCAGTATACCCAGAACAAGTACCCAGTCAAACATTTCAGTCCTTTTACTTACATCAGACAGTGCTATTCGTCTTATTATTGCAATTACAAGTCCAATTAGAAGCAAATATCCCATAATCTCATTTGGTGCATCAAGACCATCCCGAATTGTAAGCAAATCGAAACTTCCAATTCCGATCTCATTAAGCATTTCAAAGGCTGCGAAAATCAGTGAAAGTACAAGCATACCTACCCAACCAACAAAGATCAGCATATGCATAACCCATCTAAACGGACTGCGTCTTATCAGCCGGCGTTGCAGAAATATATCCAGTACCAGTGTTACTATAATAGACTGGTGTCCTTTCTTAGTAGCTGATTTAATAAAGGCACTGAGGAATGCTTTTACACTTCCACCGCCCCATTTTTTCATGTTCAATATCATTCCTATAAGGAATATCAGGACCGCAAATAATGCAATTCCCAGCATTATTTCAAATGTTGGAATCCCTGAATAATAACTAAATCCTTCGCTCATTAACAATTTCCTCCTGTAGATTGCTATTCCTATTTCCAATAAATAATAACCCAAAATTAACAGGTAATTTCTTAAAATCGAATAACTTAAATCCTATATAAACATTATGTATTTTAGTTACATTTAAATAATGGCTGAGCCTGTTTTTATAAAAGATTGTTTATTATTTTTTAAATTGATAGAAAATATAATATAACATATAGCAGTCAATTAATACTTTGAGAGAATACGAAATGAGTTTCAGGAATATAATCGAACAATTAAGATCAGCTCAATTGCTGAGTGAAAATAATGATTATCTCTCCCCTTATCTGGAAGTTTCCAGACAGGCAGTAAAGCATCATGACCCTATTCTTTTTAACAATGTTAATGGACACAGGGTTGTAATGAATATTATAAATAACAGGCAGTTGATGGCCAGTGCCCTGAGCACTACACCGGAAAAAATGGTACATTATCTGGCTGGTATAAAACCACATGAAATAATCCAGGTAGATACCACTCCTGCTATGGAGGTCGTAGAGGATGAAGTAGACCTGACCAACATCCCTATATTGACCAATTTCCCTGTTGATGGAGGTCCATATATTACTGCAGGGGTTGTGGTCTCTGAGTATGGCGGGGTCTATAATGCATCCATACACAGGCTGATGGTAAATGGGAAAGACACTATGGTGGGCCGCCTGGTCGAGCACAGACATACCTATAATCTTCACAAAGCAGCCTCCCATGCAGGGGAAAAACTGCCGATCGCAATTGTGATAGGCATTGACCCCGTGATCCTGCTGGCAACCACTACCAGAGTACCAGAAGGACAGGAGTTCCAGTATGCAAGCGCATTGCTGGGGCGGCCGGTCGAATTATTCCAGCTTGAAAACGGGATTAAAATACCACATGCTGAATGGGTACTGGAAGGATATATCGACCCAGATACCAGAGTGGATGAAGGACCTTTCGTAGATATTACCGGCACAGTGGATATAATCAGGCAGGAACCTCTGATCCACATTACAAAGATCATGCACCGCCAT
>Ga0114930_10003517_pt1 | contig 13613 bp, 15 predicted proteins | sample AnhtaG_FD_87300 | JGI IMG/M metagenome (GOLD analysis project Ga0114930, IMG submission 87300) | Deep subsurface microbial communities from Anholt, Denmark to uncover new lineages of life (NeLLi) - Anholt_01485 metaG | ecosystem: Environmental > Aquatic > Marine > Oceanic > Sediment | place... | reverse complement strand
CTTGTGCCGGACCTCTGCGGCTTGCGCAGCGTTGCGATTCAAGGTCGCGGCATCGTTGATACCCACGCGATCGTTCGGTTTTAAGATCTAAAGCAGATTCGGCGTCCCGACCCAGATCGCGAGCGCCTCAGTGGCCTGGTTATTCAACCATCCGTGGGGCAGCGTCGATTGATAATGCGCACTGTCCCCTGCTTTAAGCACAAATGTCTTGTCCTCAAGGGTCAACGAAATTTGACCCGAAGTGACGTAAAGAAACTCTTCTTGTGCGCTGGTTGGCATATCGGCGGGTCCGCTCTGACAGGGTGGGAATCTCACCAGGACGGCCTCGAGCTGCCGGCGTCCAGGCTTATGCGTTAGTCGGGCGAACGAGTTCGCGGTATCCGCGAACTCGAAGAACCTCACTTCTCCGCCACGAAACACAGATTGCTGCTCGCTTGGAGCATCGACAAAGTATTGCACGGCGACGCCGAGCGCGTCGGCAATGCCTTTCAATGAGGTAATCGAAGGGGTAGCCAAGCCACGCTCTACCTGTGACAGAAAAGGTTTCGAAATCCCTGCAGCGCTTGCCGTGCATTCAAGAGTGCGCTTTAGTCGCTGTCTCAACGCGCGGATCTTGCTGCCGAGTAGCATGGATGGCGAATTTTTTTCCTTTTCGGTGTACATAGTAGGTGCAGTGGAATTCGAGGCGTATGGCATCAATGTATTCACATGATCAGATGTGAGGCTGCGGAGTGCGGTGAGGCCACCTGTGAAACTGGGCTTTGTCCACCGCCATCAGCCGAATCCTCCCTGTGCTCGGGAGATGCCTGCAGGCGCGACACCTTAGAAGCTAGCAGCACATTCTTTTCCGATGTGGAGGCCGAGGTTCTCTGCGCGAAGGCGATAGATCGCGCCCACCCCTGCTTTTCAGTGAGGCACGTCAGCAAGGAGCCGGCCGCAACACCGATGACGAACCACAGCGCTGCCACCTTCCGCAAACCGTCCCCGGCAGCCCGCCCCATCCAACGTAGCTCGCAAGGTCGGCTCGGAGATGCCGGGCGCGGCGCGATGCGCAGTGTCCCGGAACAAGCGTCTACCTCGCGCAGCGGCCGGGGCTGCCGTAGGCGGGCGCCGGTTTCACTTGCGTTCTCATATACCGCCCATGCGTCATCGACGCTCGCTACGCAGCAGATAGTCCCTAGCGGGCGCCAACCAAGCGACATTGCGAAGAACATGTCGGTTGACGTCCCTCGATACGTTACTTCCGTCACGCGAAAGCTTTCAAGCGGCTGCGTCAGACGCTTTGTCGCGATCGTTCCGTCTCCCGGTGCATGCGTAACTCGCTCGCCCGGCCGGTTGCCTTTTCGATGCATTGTTCCTCCTCACACGGAGCAAGATCCAAGAATATATCCACACCGGGCAAGCAACTAGATGGATAATCGTGGACGAATCATTAAGTGAGACAGGATAATGCGAAAGCACGGATTGACTGATCTCGACGCCATATTGACGCTCGCCCGTTATCGCAGCTTTCGGTCATCGGCGGCCGAACTCGAGATTTCGACCTCTGCATTAAGCCAGATGATCGCCGCGTCAGAGTCGCGCATTGGCGTGCAACTGTTCCACCGCACTACCCGAAGTGTGTCGCTCACCGATGCTGGACGGGAGTTCGTAGAAGCCATCGCGCCTGCGGTCGCAGTGATTCGTGACGCGACCGAGCGCGCGGGAGAGCGAAAGGATTCGCCTTCCGGGCGGATTCGCGTGAGTGCAACCACGGGTTTCGCACGACAGTCCATGCCGATGTTTCTCTCCTTTATGGAGCGTTATCCCGACATCGAACTGGAGCTAAAGGCTGAGGACCGTATCGTTGACATTGTGTCGGAGGGTTTCGATCTAGGCATCCGTTTCTCCGAGAGCGTCCCCAAAGACATGATCGCAGTCCCGTTCGGGCGTCCTCAGCGCGCTGCCGTGGTAGCGACACCCGAATACTTTCTGCGGCACCCTGTGCCGAAAACACCCCATGATCTGCTTCATCACGAATGCATTCGCTCCCGCATGAGTGACGGAACGATCAATACATGGGACTTCGAGTTCCGGAGCAAAAAAATCCGGATAGAACCGAAGGGGCGCCTAACAGTCAATTCGGGAAATCTGGCACGCGATGCCGCCCTTAGCGGAGTGGGCATTGCCTTCGTCAACGATTGGCATGTCATGGGGGACATTACCACTCAGAGGCTGCAACGCGTGCTTGAAAAGTGGCTGCCCGCCTACAACAGGCCCAGCCTGTACTTTGCCAACCGTCGGCATAAATCGAGCAGTTTGCGGGCGCTCATCGCATTCGCAAGGAGCTGGACGCCGGATTCGAACATATGAGGTGAGCGTTTCCGGGAGCCGGCAGCCGAAAGGTGAGGACTTCCAGGAGTCAGCCTCTGGCGGTGTGTTCCCACACCGCCATCCCCGCAACCTCAGTGAATCAGGCAGATCTCGTGCAGTGCATCCAGCCTTCGCACAGGTTCGGCCACATATGGATTCGACTCATCCCACGCATATCCCGCCAGAATCGCGCTGATCATGCGGCGAATCAGCGTGGTCTGGCGCGGATAAAAAATGATGTCCTGCAATGCGCCCGTGTACCACCGCTCCACGAAAGCGCGGAACGTATCAATCCCTTTGCGCAGCGGCACATCGTAATCGGCCTGCCAATCGACCGCTTCGCCTTTCAACTGGCGTTCGAGCGTCTGCACGGCGAGATGCGCCGAACGCAGCGCGATTGTCACGCCGGACGAAAATACCGGGTCCAGAAACTCGCCCGCATTGCCAAGCAACGCGTAGCCCGGCCCGTGCAGCCGTTCGACGTTGGCGGAATAGCCGCCAATATGCCGCACCGGCATCAGAAACGGCGCGTTGCCGATCAGCCGTGCGAGGGTCGGCTCCTGCGCTATCAGGCTGCGCAGCTTTGCGTCGCGTTCCTCCTCAGGGCCGGCGAGAAACTCGGCCTCGGCCACGCAGCCCACCGAAGAGCGCCCGCCCGCCAGCGGAATCATCCAGAACCAGACATCGCGGCGTTCCGGATGGGTGGCGACGCAAATCTTGTTGCGGTCGATGGCGTCGAGCGTGAGGCCATCGCGCACATGGGTGAAGATGGCCGCGCGCGTCGGCATTCCCGTGGGCGCTTCGAGATTCAGGAGACGGGGCAGCACACGGCCAAAGCCGCTGGCGTCGAACACGTAACGGGCCTGTACCTGATACTCCCCGCCTTCCTCATCCAACACCTCAAGCACGGGCGCGCTGCCGGTTTGCATGGCCCGCACCGTATGCCCGAAGCGCACATCGGCGCCCTGTTCGGCTGCGCAACGAATCAGGATGTCGTCGAACACGGCGCGTTCGACCTGATAGGTCGTGCCCCAGCCGGGCGAATGCTTGTCGCGGAAGTCGAACGCGGACGACTTGTCCCGCCAGATGAAGTGCGCGCCGTTCTTGTGCTGGAATCCCGCCTGTACGACGGCCTGGAGCATGCCAGCCTCTTCGAGGTAGGCCATGCTTTGCGGCAGCAGGCTCTCGCCAATCGAAAAGCGGGGAAAGTGTTGCCGTTCGAGGACGAGCACCGAACGGCCCGCCTTTCTCAGCAATGCCGCCGCGACGGCGCCCGCCGGACCCGCGCCGATGATGGCGACGTCGACGCTGTTGTTTCTCGATGAAAGGGGATTCAATCTTTCCTCTAAGGGTTATCTAAAGTGAACTGTGCCGTGGCAGGCTCCACATCCCGACGCTCCCGCTTGCCATTACAATGGCGCGCATTCGATCAAAAATCGTAATCCGCCGGGAAAACACATGTCGTCATCTGAACTGTCCTACGTGCCCTTTGTGCATGAAACGGCCTTCGGAATATGGTTTCTGCGCACTCATACCTGGGAACACCATGTTTTGCGTGTTGCGATCAACGACCTGAAGCGCCTGATCGACACCCCCTTGCCTGACGCACCCGTGATTGCCGATGTCGGTTGCGGGCAAGGCATATCGTTTCGCCTGCTGGCCGAGGCGTTTCGTCCGAGCCGGATCATCGGCATCGATTACCACGAGCCGTCGCTCGAGCTCGCTGGCGAGGCCGCACGTATCTGCAAGACCGGCACTGCTCCGGTCGGCGAGATTGAAGTGCTGCATGGCGACTGCGCACAGCTTGCGCTGCCGGACGCGAGCGTCGATATCGTCTTCTGCCATCAGACCTTCCACCACCTTGTCGAGCAGGAACGTGCCCTTGCCGAATTCCATCGCGTCCTGAAACCGGGCGGCGTGCTGCTGTTCGCCGAATCGACTGATGCCTACATCAAGTCATGGGTGATCCGTCTGCTGTTCCGCCATCCCATGCACGTGCAGAAAAGCGCCGCCGGATATCTTGACATGATTCGCCACGCTGGCTTTGCGTTTGGGCAACAGAACGTCTCGTTACCCTATCTGTGGTGGAGCCGCGCGACAGACTTCGGTCTGTTCGAGCGGCTCGGCCTTCATCGTCCGCAGCCCGGCAAGCGCCGCGAAACGCTCGTCAATGTTGCGGCGGTGAAAGCGGGCTGACGTACACCAGCGGGCGTTCTCCGCGCTCGTCCGCCGGACCCGCTTTACCGGCCTTTCAGCTTCACCACATCGCCCACCAGCGCCACGCCTGCGATCACAGCGCCGGCGCCGCACGTGAACTCCGTGGGGCTTGCCGTCAGTTCGTTGTGGTAGTTGCTCTTGATGTTGATGACCGCGTTACCGCCTTCCTGGCGCGCTTGCTGCTGCAACTCGATGACGGCAGACAGGAAGACGTGCTGGCAAGCCTGGACGTCGGTCTTGGCGAACGCGTTGGTCTTCTTGTTCGTTGCGATCGCGTTGAATGTTTGCGCGACGGCCGGGTGGCTCTGGCCGGCGAAGTAGAGCGCGATGTCCGGCGTTACCTTGCCCGGCTCGCTCGCCAGTGCGGCGTCAACCGGATAGGTGCCAACGCTGTCGCGAGCGAAGGCGTGGGATGTAACGAAGGTGGCGCACAGGGCCGCAAGCATCAGATGGCGTTTCATTTAGGTTCCTCGTTTTAGGTTGTTGGTTAGTTGGATTGAAGGACGGCGAGATCGCCGTGCACGGCGACTGCCGCCGCGCTTGGGCTCACGCCACAGGTGAAATTGGTGGACGAACTGGTCTCGGCGCTATGAAAACGTGTCTGGACGTTGATCACGGCATTCGCCTTTTTTTCCTGCGCAGCGGCGCGCAGCTTGTCCAGCGCCTGCTCAAGCGCCTTGTCGCACGAGGCGTCTGCACCGTCCTGGGCACGCGCTACCCGTGCCGAAACAGACGCTTCGCCAAGTTGCTGCTGCACTGCCGGATGAGTTTGCGAGCCAAAATACAAGGCAACCCCGCTCCCCGCTGCGGGCTGCTGCACAGAAGGCTGCAACGCTACCGATTTGACCTGGGTCCCACAGCCGGCCTGCGTGATTACCACGGCAGCCAGCGCTCCCAGGATAAGACCGTTCCTCATTGTGTTTTTCCTCTTCTTGTTAAAACGACCAGAAACGTCATGCGCCCTTCCAGGCGCGAAACATCAGGCTCGCGCAACTGCCGCCGAACCCGAATGAAACCGACATGGCCGCGTCGATGCGCGCCTCGCGCGACGTGCGCACGAGCGGCAGCTCCGCTACCGCGGGATCAAGCGTCTCAATGCCGCTGGTCCCCGCGAAATAGCCATCCCTCATCATCTACAGGGTGTAGATGGCTTCGTGTGCGCCGCATGCGCCGAGCGGATGGCCGGTCAAACCTTTGGTCGACGAAAACGGCGGCACTTCCTTGCCGAATATCCCGGCGAGCGCGTGCAGTTCTTCGAGATCACCGCGCGGCGTCGAAGGCGCGTGCGTGTTGATATAGTCGGGACGCACCTTCGCTTCGTCGAGCGCCTCGCGCATGGCGCGGGCAATGCCCGGTGCACGCGGCGCCACCATGTCTGCACCGTCGGTGCAATGTCCGAAACCAATCAGCTCCGCATGAATACGTGCTCCCCGCGCCAGCGCGTGGTCGAGCGATTCGAGCAGCAACACACCCGCGCCCGAGGCCATCACAAAGCCGTCACGTGCGACATCGTAGGGACGCGACGCGTGCCCGGGTGCATCGTTGAAACGTCGTGACAGGGCGCCCATGGCGTCGAACATCAGCGTCATGTTGTCGTGCAGCGCTTCGCTGCCGCCTGCGAGGACGATCTGCTGACGGCCGGTCTGGATCAGCTGCATAGCCTGGCCGATTGCGAGCGCCGAGGTCGTACATGCTGACGACGGCGAGTACGTCGCGCCTTCCAGCCCGAACACGTGCGCGACATTGGCGGAGGTCGTGCTGCCCATCGCCTGCGGCACGATGTAAGGGGGAACCCGATCGACTCCGCGTGCCCCGGCGATTTCCATGGCGACGTCGTAAGCCGACATCGTCCCGACCCCCGAGCCGATCACCGCGCCCGCCGCCGGCGAATGCAAGGCAGCGGGGTCGAGACCGGCATCGTCGAGTGCGCTGCGAACCGCGTGACACGCAAAGCGTGCGGTGTCGCCCATGAAGCGTTCGAGCTTGCGCGCGAACGGCGCTTCGTCGGCCACCGAAGCGACGCCCGCCACCTGGCTCGCGAAACCGCGCTCGCGCCATGCCTCGATGCGCGAGATGCCCGAGCGTCCGGCGCGCAGTCGCGCCGACACGCCGTCGAGCGTGTTGCCGAGACAGGACACGAGACCCATGCCCGTCACGACGACGCGGCGCAGGCCGCCTGCGGTATGTGCTGCCTGGCTCATCCGGCGCGCCTGAAGATCAGCGAGGTATTGATGCCGCCGAACGCGAAATTGTTGCTCATCACGTATTCGGCCTCGAGCGTGCGGGCCTCGCCGACAATGTAGTCAAGCTCTGCACACGCCGGATCGACATGGGTCAGATTCAGCGTTGGCGAGAACCAGTTGCGCTTCATCATCTCGATGGTCCACCACGCTTCAATGGCGCCGCACGCGCCGAGCGTATGGCCGATGTAGCTCTTCAGCGAGCTGATCGGCATGCGCGAGCCGAAGATCTGTGCGGTAGCGCGGCTTTCCGCCACGTCGCCGAGATCCGTGGAGGTGCCGTGTGCATTGACATAGGCAATCGACTCCGGCGGCAGTGCGGCGTCTTGCAGTGCAAGCCGCATGGCGACCGCCATGGTTTCGGCGGTCGGCTGGGTCATGTGCGCACCATCCGAATTGCAGCCGAAGCCGACAATTTCCGCGTGAATCCGCGCTCCGCGGGCGACCGCATGTTCATACTCTTCGAGCACGAGCGTCGCCGCGCCTTCGCCGACCACGAGACCGTCGCGTGCGGCATCGAAAGGCCGCGGCGTCAGGTGGGGTTCATCGTTGCGCGTGCTGGTTGCGTAGAGCGTGTCGAACACGGCGACCGCCGGCCCCGACAGCTCCTCTGCTCCGCCGGCCAGCATCAGGGTCTGCTTGCCCTGGGCGATCGCTTCGTATGCGTAGCCAATGGCCTGGCTGCCCGACGCGCAGGCGCAGGAGGTGGGTATGATCCGGCCTTTCAGATCCCAGAACAGGCTGACATTGACCGCTGTGGTGTGCGGCATCATCTGCACGTAGCTGTTCGAGGTCACGTCGCTCATCGAACCGGTATCGAGCATTTTTCCGAACGCGCGGATCGGCTCGACGGAGCCGGACGACGATCCGTACGCGACGCCCATGCGCCCGTCGCCGATTGACGGATCGTCGAGCAGGCCGGCATCGGTCAACGCCAGTTCGCTGGCCCGCACCGCATACTTCGAGACGGGGCCCATCGAGCGGGTCTTCTTGCGCGGATAGTGCCCGGGCGTGACGAATTCCGGCAACGGACACGCAAGCCGCGTATGCAGCGATTCGAAGTAGTCCCATTCGTGAATGCGCTGCACCGCATTGCGGCCGCGTTTCAGGCCCGCTTCGACTTCGTCCCAATGATTGCCGAGCGCCGATACGCCGCCCATTCCGGTAATGACGACGCGCTTCATCACACCATCCCGCCGTTGACGCCGATCACTTGCCGCGTGATATAGGACGCCGCATCCGACATCAGGAAGCCGACCACCGCGGCTACTTCGACGGGCTGTCCAACGCGGTTCATCGGCACCGCCTTCAACGCGTGTTCGAGCGGCACCTCGTCGAGCATGCCGGTATCGATCAGGCCCGGCGCCACGCTGTTGACGGTGATGTTGCGGGTCGCGAGTTCGACGGCGAGCGCCTTGGTCGCGCCGATCAGGCCGGCCTTTGCCGCGCTGTAGTTGACCTGGCCGCGATTGCCGGTCACCCCGGAAACCGACGCGACGGTCACGATCCGGCCGCCCTGGCGGGCGCGGACCATCGGCATGGTGAGCGGGTGCACGACGTTGTAGAACGCGTCGAGACCGGTCTCGATCACGATGTCCCAGTCTTCGTCGGTGAGCGCCGGAAAGGCTGCATCGCGGGTCACGCCTGCGCAGCAGACAATGCCGTAGTAGGCGCCGTGGGCCAGGACATCGGCCTCGAGTGCGGCACGGCACGCGGCGCGATCGCGCACATCGAACTGCAAGACGCTGGCCGTTCCGCCTTGCGCCGCGATGCCCGCCGTCACCGCTTCGGCTTCGCTGCGCCCGGTACGGCAGTGGACGGTCACCGCAAAGCCGTCAGCCGCCAGTTGATAGGCGATTGCGCGGCCGATTCCACGGCTCGCGCCGGTAATGAGAACACGCCTGCTCATGACCTGAAACCCTCTTCGATAAATGTCTGAAAATCGCGTGGCTGAAAAACCTTGATCACCGCCTCGGCCGCCACCACGCCATCGTGTTGAATGACGCACTCGTAAGCGCCGTGACCTTCTTCGCTACGCAATAGCTCTTTGATTTCGATTTGCAGCAGCGCGTCGCGCGCAAATGCAGGTGTATGCATCTCGTAGCGGCGCGAGCCGAGCAGCACGCCGGGGCGCGCCGTGTTGCCCGCGCGCATCGCGAGCAGCCCAACGTGCGCTGCAATCGCCTGTGCCATCAGTTCGATGCCGATCCATGCGGGCATCGCACCTTCGGCGTCGGCGTACCACGCATCGCCCAGGACGCGTGCCTGGGCCGTCAGCGACTCCTCTGCGCACGCAACGACCGAGTCGAGCAAGAGCATGGTCCCGCGATGCGGCAGAATTTCCTCGATAGACGGAAAGCGTTGCGCTTCGAAATCCGGACTGGATTGAATGGACTGGATCATGGGAGGCTCACCGGCCGAGAATCACGCTGACGTTGCTGCCGCCGAACGCGAACGAATTGCTCATGACGTATTGCGCACCGGCGTGGCGCGGCAAATACCGCTCAGTTTCAACGAGGTCGAGCGCCGGCAATTCGGCGTCGGCTTCGCGGTCCCAGAGGTGACGCGGCAAGGCGACATCGTCGCGGGCGAGCGTGAGCCAGGCGAAACCGAGCTCGTTTGCGCCTGCCGCGCCGAGTTGATGTCCCGTCAACGGTTTGGTGCCGCTTGCTGCGACCCCGCCGGGGAAGACGCGCGACATCAGATGCGCTTCCATCTGGTCGTTTTTGCGCGTAGCGGTTGCATGCAGGTTGACATAGCCGATCGATGCAGGCGCTACGCCCGCATCCTGGAGTGCGCCGCGCAAGGCGTGCTCGCCGCCGACGCCGTGCGGATCGGGCGCGGAAATGTGATGCGCGTCGCTGGATTCGCCGGCGCCTGCCAGCACAACCGGTCCTTCGTCGCGGCTCATCAGGAACACGGCCGCGCCTTCGCCGATGTTGATGCCGCAGCGGTTGCGGCTCATCGGATTCATGCGCGTCACGCTGGTCGATTCGATCGAGGCGAAACCCTGCAAGGTCAGTTCACATAGCGAATCGACTCCGCCGGCCACCACCGCATCGCAGAGACCCAGATCCAGCAGCCGGCGCGCCGAGATAATGGCTTTCGCCCCCGACGTGCATGCCGTCGAGACCGTGAAGGCCGGCCCCTGGATATCGAGCGCTGCCGCGGCGAATGGCGCGGCCGTGCCGATTTCCATCTGGCGGTAGTCGAACCCGGCCGGCAAACTGCCCGCTTCGGCGTGTTGTGCGAGCGCGGCTTCGGCTGCGCTGATGCCCGACGTGCTGGTGCCGAGCACCACGCCAATGCGACGGGCGCCGTAGCGTTCGCGCGCTGCTTCGATAGCGGGTCTGATCTGCGCGAGGGCGGCCAGCAGCAAACGGTTGTTGCGGCAGTCGTAATGTGCGAGCGCGGCGGCCGGCGCATGCTCGAGCGGCGCCATGACCCGGCCGACGAATGCCTCGCCGCGGCGGGTTTGCAGCGCGCCCATGCCGGGAGCCTGGCCGTCGGCCAGCGCGGCGACAATCGACGGCACGTCGTTGCCGAGTGCGTTGATCATACCGAGCGCATGCAGATAAACACGTGAGGTGCTCACACCATTACTCCTGTCCCACGCAAGATGATTGCTGTTTCGATGGAATGCCGATCGGCGCGAGCAGCACGGACACCAGAATGCCGATCGACAGCGTCGCGCCGAAGCTGCGCAAGGCCGGCATCGAACTCATCCCGAGCATGCCGAACGACAGCAGGGTCGTGAGGGACGACAGCAGCACACCGGTCCACACGGCGCCGGGGTCCGCGTCCGCTCGCAAGGTGCCCTCGCGCAGGAACACGGCATAGTTCGCGCCCACGCCGAGCACGAGCATCAGCGCGAGCCAGTTGAACAGCGTGAACGGGATATGCGCGTAGCCGAATGCGGCGAGCGTGACGGCCACGGCGAGCAGCACGGGCAGCGTGACAGCGAGGCCGCCGCGCGGCCGGTAGCGCAGCATCAGCAGGATCAGCACCAGCAGTAGCGCGCCCGCAAGCCAGATGCTGCTGTCGACACGATATTCGCCGAAGAGCTTCGACACGCTCGCAGCCTTGTCGACGAAGCTGACCCCGGGTACCGCACGCGCGGCGTCGAGCAGCGCAGGCTCGTTGGCCGGCGTCACGCTTTGCGGAATGACCACGGCGGCAAAGGCGCGGGGTGTCGTGGACGTCGCGCCGAGCCACAGATGGCGGAACGGCTGCGACCAGGGCGCGGCAAGCCAGCGGTCGATCGTCAGCCGTGAGGCCGACGAGCCGGCATAGTCCGCGAGCCACGCGTCGGCGACGTTGTCGCGAAAGCCGGCCTGCAGCAGCATCGCGCGCAGGACGACGGGGTCATTGAAGACGTGGGCGGCGAGCAGCGCGCGGTCGGCGCGTTGCTGCTTCGCGGACGGCACGAATGACGTCACCGATTGCCAGCTACCCACCTTTGCGGCGCCGCCGAGTGCGTCAAGCCTCGCGCCGAGCGCTTCGGCGCGCTCCAGCACGATCTCCGGCGTCTCACCGCGCACCACGAAAAACTGGGCCGTGTTGTCCACGCCCACCGCGCGGGTCACCTCGCGCTCCTGTGCCACGAGCGCAGGGTCACGCTGGATCAGCAGGTGGATATCGTCATCGCTTCGCAATTGCAGCCAGCCGGGTGCGGCTGCGATCAGCAGCGCTGCGCTCACCCAGATTGCACGGCGGCCGCCGATCAACGCCCGCCACGTTTGCAGCATGCGTCCCGCCGCCTTGAACAGGTATTGCGGGCTGCGCGCCGGCGCTCGCGTGAGCAGGGTCGGCAACAGCAGGAGAACCGAGGCGAAAGCAATCGAAATGCCCGCCACCGCGAAGCACGCGATCTGCTTGAGCGCGGGAAACGGCGCGCACGCGAGGATCGCGTAGCCAAGCAGGCTCGTGGCGAGGGCAACCGAGAGCGCCGGTGCGACCGCACGGGCGCCGCGCCGCGAATCCCAACCGTCGCGCGCGCCCAGATAGACGACGAAATACTGGATCGAGTAGTCGACCGCTTCGCCGATCAGGCTTGCGCCGAACACGAGCGTCAACAGGTGTAGCTTGCCGAAGACGAGCAGGGTGAATGCAAGAGCGCCGACAATGCCGAGCGCGGTGGAAACGAAGCCCAGCAGCAATAGCCGCGGCGAACGGAAGATCCACAGCATCAACAATGCGATGCCGCAGATCGACACGACGCCGATCGCATGCATTTCGTGTTCGGAGGCGCTGCGCGCTGCTTGCGCGTAGAAAACGGCTCCGGTTCTGGCGAGCGTGACGTCGGGGAACGCCTGCTTGAGACTCGCTTCGCTGTGCCCCACTGCAGCGAGGACGGCGCGTTGGGTTTGCGTTTCGTACGCGGAGCCCGGCAGGCTTGCCATCACCAGTACGCTGGTGGCCGCGCCGCGATGGGAAACCAGCAGGCTGTCTTCGATCTCCAGATTGGAGGTGGCAAGCGGCAGGCCGCCTAGCCAGTGCTCGAGCCAGCCGAATGGATCGTCGGCGAGCGCGGTGGCAAGACCGCCTTCGGCCGGTGCGTAGAGGCGGCGCATGAGCGCGTTGCGTAGCGTCGCTGGACCGTTCGAACCGTCTGTCAGCAGCGCACGGTCGGCCGGCGTGAGCAGGCCGAACCGGTACGGCATGTACAGGCCGCCGATCTGTGACAGGTCGAACGGCGGCAACGTCGTGGTCACGGAGCGGAACGCGCCGCTCGCCGACAGCGCCGCGCCTAGCTGCTTTGCCGCAGCCTTGGCGTGAGTCGCGTTGTCGCTCGTCACGAGGAACACGGTCCGGTCGCCGAGCGTGGCCGCGAGCCTGTCGACCGCTTCTTCAGCGACCGGATCCGCCTCGGTGGCCGGCAACAGGGCGAGCAGATTGGTCTGCAGCGGCGACGGACCGGCGAAGCGCCACACGCAGTAAAGCGCGGCCGATAGGGCGAACACGAGCCACGCGGCACGCATGCCCCATGCCGGTTTCGAGCCTCGCACCTGTGCCGCGTCCATTAGGGCGCTCCGAAAAGCTGCTGCTCGGCAGACGTCAGATCAGTCACCGTGGCGGTATCCGAGAAGTCCAGCGTGGTGACGTCGCCGTTCGTGAGCGTGATGTGCAGGGTGCGCAAGTAGCTGCCGCCGCTCATCTGCAAGCCCTTGATTGCCTGGGCGAGCTGCGGCTGGTTCGGTGTGAGCTGCATGCGCCATTGCGCCGGCGTGCCGCTGGCTTGCACGTCGAATTGAGAATAGAGCGCCGAAAGATCGCCGCCGAGCATCGCGCGCATCATCCGCGATACCTCGGCGACGCCGCGCGCACCGTGGGGGCTCGCGCCTCCGACGCGCTGACCGGCTGCGTCGATTTCGCTCACGCCCGCATCGGTAATCAGATAGGTGGCCTGGTACGGTGTCTCGATGCGCCAGATGACGCCGCGTCCGCGCGCGAGCAGCAGCGATCCTGAACTGACGAGCGGTTGTTTTAGCGCGGCGCGTATTTGCGTTTGCGTGAAGTGTGCGCGAATGCCGCTCGCCCGTCCCAACTGGGCGGCGATCTGCGACACCAGCCCCGCGTTCTGCGCAGATCCGGATGCTTCAGCGGATGTGCGCACAGACGTGGACGCGGCATGCGCCGCTGGCGCGAGTGCCTGCAGCGCGACGCTTGCCGCAACCATGGCGATGCGCAGCTTCAGCCCGCCCATACGCGCTCCAGCTTCTCGAACACGACCGGCGGCGAGACGAACTGCAGTTCCTGGGTGGCCGCGCTTACGGCGACCTGGATCGTGTGGCCCTTGGTGAG
>Ga0114930_10003516_pt1 | contig 13617 bp, 13 predicted proteins | sample AnhtaG_FD_87300 | JGI IMG/M metagenome (GOLD analysis project Ga0114930, IMG submission 87300) | Deep subsurface microbial communities from Anholt, Denmark to uncover new lineages of life (NeLLi) - Anholt_01485 metaG | ecosystem: Environmental > Aquatic > Marine > Oceanic > Sediment | place... | reverse complement strand
TGCTTGCCAGCGGCCAATTGCATCCTTTGGTTCATGAAACACAGGCGGAAGTTGAGGCCCGCCAGCAGTCCGTGCAAGCGGATCAGCGCTGACCAATGTTCCGGTTTAATCTGCGCCAAATCCTGCAACGCAGCGCTCCAGAACGATGTGTCCAAGGGCGCGAACTCATACGTGGCGCAGGTACCTTGTTGCCAATTGGGCACGAAGTCCTCTTCCAGCTGCTGCGCTAGATCGCGCGCAGACCGAGCACATTGCCTGACGTGCTCAAGCAGCGCCCGAGAGGCTGCTTTCCGGCGCAAGCATCTTCGCAGCCAATCCACGATTAGACTGACTATGCCGCCAAAAAGGGCGCCAAGCAGTAGCAGGTAGATGGGGTGCCACGTGAAGCCTGTACCGGCTGGAGCGTTGGCGAGCATGCATGGGCCCTCCATGAGGCACAGCCCGGCTCACACCGGGATGCCCTCGCGTTTCGCCTCCTGGTACAGAGGCAGTTTCTCTTTCTGGTATTCGGTCACATCGACTGGCTGGGCGTCAATCGGGCGACCCAATTCGAGGACGAGCGGGTAAAGCGCATGGATGCACGTTCCGCAGTCCTCCCACCACTGGACGGGTCCTTCCAGAAGAACAAGCAGGTCGATATCGCTGTCGGGCTCGGCGTCACCGCGCGCTTCTGAGCCGTAGAGCACAACGCCGCGCAGACGTTCGCCGAAAGCGCTTTGAAGATCGGACTTGACACGCGTCAGCAGTTCGTCGCGGTCCATGGCCATCTTTCTGAGCAGAGGCACGGCGCGGATGGTCCGAGACGCCGGCGCCTCTCGTCATAGGGGCCGCCTACGCCAGCGCCTCATCCAGCGCCGCTTTCAGGTCGTCCTTGGCGGTGACGCCGACGAAGCGTTTCACTTCCTTGCCGTCCTTGAAGAGGATGAGCGACGGGATGGCCGTGATGCCGAACTTGGCGGCCGTATCGCGGTTGGCGTCGGAATCCACTTTGCCGACCTTCACCTTGCCCTCATACTCACCGGCCAGTTCCTCGACAATGGGGCCGACCATCTGGCACGGGGCGCACCATTCGGCCCAGAAATCGACCAGGCACATGCCCTCGGCCTTCTCGACCTCGGCGGCGAAGTTGGCATCGGTCAGTTCCAAGACGTTCTCAGCCATCGATTGTCTCCAATCCCGATTGAATGCCCCTCGCTCGTATGCGTTCTCGTCCAACAATGCGAGGCGGATCCGGAGTCCCGCCGCGCAGAACTCCTGTCACATCGCTCACGCCTTCTCGTCGCCGTTGTCGGCGACGAACAGGCCGCAATGGCACTTGCCCGTCTCGGCGATCTCCTGCGGATGCGTTTCGCACGGACAGACGGTGCGGCGGTCCGCCTCCTCGTCGCCGGTCACGACCCGGCACGGACAGTAGTAATCGCCGAACTGGATCTTGCGGCGAACGAGGCCCTTGATCAGGGCGGCCACGACGCGCTCGTCCGGGTTCAGGCGATAGGGCGACTCGGCGGCATACTTCTCGATGCGCTCGGTGATCTCTTGCCGCAGGGCTTCGACGTCTGCCTCAGTTGCTTCGTCTGCCATCGCGCCCACTCACTTACGCCCGCCGGACCTGTGTTGCTCGCGGATTATAGGCACGGGCAGCGCAACGGGTCAAAGTAAAAAGGCGTTAAGGAGCCTGTTGCACGAACCGCGCGGCGGCCTTCCCAGGCCGCCGCCAGACGGCTTGAATCATGCGTGGTGGCCTGGGAAGGCCACCACGCGGAAGCCAGGGTGACCTGTGCAACAGGCTCTAAGGCGGAGGCGACGCCCACAAGCCGCGCCCGTGACGGCGCGCATCGTCCTCCAACAGCAGAAACTCCGTGCGGTACCGGAACAGCCGCTCGGCGTCGGCCCGGACGAGGCCTTCCTGGACCATCATCCTGGCGACGAGTTGTGCCTCGGCGTATGGGAACGGGTCGGTTCGCGCGGCTCCCTGCGGCGGAAGATAGACCGTGGCGAGCGGGGTCGCTGCACCGGCGTCCGGGGCGCGCGGCTCGACCTCCACGTAGACCTCGGCGCCGACCGGGAGCAGGTCCTGGAGAAAGGCCAAAGCCCGGTTGCGCGCCGCCGCTTCCTGCGGGTCACAGGCGCCGGCCAGACGGACCTCGCCTGCGGTGCTCAGGCGGACGGAGACCGGGCCGGTCACCTTCTCGACCACGTCATAGGCGCCGTGGGGCTTGAGTTCGACACGGGGGAACCGAGGCGGCGCGAACATCTGCCAGAACTGCCACGCGGCCAGCACGATCGCCGTCCACGCGACGAGCACGAGAAACCACAGCAGCCGGTGCTGCACCAACGTCATCGCGGACCCCCGCCGGCGCGCATCGTCACCCGATTCGACCACGGCAGGTCCTACCGTGTCAGGAAGTATTCCATCAGTTCGTGGCCGACGGCCACGTGCATGCCCGCCTTGCATGCGGCCGCCTCGGTCATGGCACGCTCGCGGCGGCCGGCCTCCAGGCCGTCGCCCATGAGGGCGAAGGGAACGGGCCTGCCCTCGTGGGTCCGGACCTCCAGGGGCGTCTCGTGATCGGGCGCCACCAGAATCCGCCACGGCTCGCCCGCACCTTGCAGCGCCTTGAGGAGGGGCCCCACGATCTCGCGGTCCACGGCCTCCAGGGCCCGGACCTTCTCGCGTGCATCGCCGTTGTGGCCGGCTTCGTCGGTGGACTCGACGTGGACCACGACGAGGTCATGATTTTCCAGCGCCTCGATGGCAGCCTCGGCCTTGCCGGCGTAGTTGGTGTCGTAGTAGCCGGTAGCGCCCTCGACCTCGATGACGTCCCAGCCGATGAGCCGCGCGATCCCGCGCACCAGGTCCACCGCCGTAATCGCGGCGCCCGCAAGGCCCCACCGCTGGCGGAAGGAGGCGAGCGCGGGTTTTTGTCCTTCGCCCCAGAGCCAGATTTGGGAAGCCGAATTCTCTCCGAGATCGCGGCGAATCCGGTTCACCTGATGGCTGCCGAGGACGTCGCGCGAGGCGTCCATCAGTTCCCGCAGACGGGCGGCGTTCTTGCCTTTCGGCAGATGTTTCTTGACCGCCATGCCCAGGATATCGTGAGGGGGTGTTGTCCGAACCTTGAACGACTCGCCCCGTATGACCAGCAGGTGCCGATAGCCCACACCCGGGTAGAACCGGAGCGTGTCGCTGCCGAACTGCTCTTCGAGCGCACGGATGAGAACGTCGGCCTCCTGCGTGCTGATGTGGCCGGCCGAGTAATCGACCATCTTCCCGTCGGCGACCGTCACGAGGTTGCACCGGAAGATCCAGTCGTCGGGCCGGGCCTCGATGCCGCGCGCGGCCGCCTCCAGCGGCCCCCGGCCCGTGTAACTCCTGACGGGGTCGTAGCCCAAGAGGCTGAGAATGGCGACGTCGCTGCCGGGGGCCATGCCGGACGGGATGGTCCGGACGGTTCCGAGCCGCCCCTCGGTGGCGATGTAGTCCATGTTCGGCAGTCGGGCCACCTCGAAGGGGGTGCGCCCGCCCAAGGCTTCGGCCGGCCGGTCGGCCGCGCCGTCGGGGATGACGATGGCGTATTTCATGCGCCGGCCTCGCGCTTCTCTTGGAGCATGCGAATGAGGACCGCCGGCCCGGCCATGCTGGGAAGCCGGCGAATCTCGTCCATCGCCGACGCCACGTTGCCCTCGCGGGCGTCGTGCGTCGTGATGACCAGCGGCACGGAGCCCGAACGCGTCGGCTCATGCTGAAGCACCGATGCGATGCTGATATCGTGTTGCCCGAGCACACCGGCGATCCCGGCGAGCACAGCCGGCTGGTCCACGACGTCGAACCGCAGGTAGTAGCGTGTCGACGTCTCGCCGATGGGCTGCACCGGCAGGGCAGGGCATCGGCCGGCAGGCCACGCCAGGTTCGCGCACGTCAGTTGGGCCCGGCCCAGCGCCGCGTCGGCAAGGTCCGCGACGATGCTCGAAGCGGTCGGCATCTCGCCCGCGCCCGGACCGACGTAGAAGGTGTCGCCGACGGCGTGGCCCGTCACGAGGACGGCGTTGTCGGCGCCCGAGACGGTCGCCAGCGGACTGTCGGCCGGAACGAACGTCGGATGGACGCGCAGGCTGAGCCCCTCGTCGGTCCGCCGGCCGATGGCCAGCAGTTTCAGCACGTACCCGAGTTGCGCCCCGAACAGGATGTCGTGCGGGCTGATGCCCGCGATGCCCTCGACGTACACGTCGTCGAGGCTGACCTGCGTGCCGAAGGCGAGCGCCGCCAGGATCGCCAACTTGTGGCGTGCGTCCTCGCCGGAGACGTCGAGGGCGGGATCGGCCTCGGCATAGCCCTTGGCCTGGGCCTCGGCCAGGGCGTCGTCGTAGGCCGCGCCCGTCGAGGACATCCGGGTGAGGATGTAGTTGCACGTGCCGTTCAGGATTCCCGTGATGGCCGTCAGGCGGTTGGCGATGAGGCCGTCGCGGATGGCGTGAATGATGGGAATGCCGGCAGCGCACGACGCTTCGAACCCGACGGAGCGTCCGGCGGCCCGTGCGGCTTCGAGCAGTTCGGCCCCGCGCTCGGCCAGCGCGGCCTTGTTGGCCGTGACGACGTCCTTGCCGGCGGCCAGGGCGCGCTTCATCAGGTCCACCGCCACGGTCGTGCCGCCCACCGTCTCGACAACAATCGCGACCTGCGGGTCGTTGAAGCAGACGTCGGGGTCGTCGGTCAGGACCTCCCGGGGGACGTCCACGTCACGGGGTCTGGCCAGGTCGATGTCACAGACGTGCCTGAGGTCCAGACGGCAGCCGATGGCCTGGGCCAGGCGCCCCCCGTCTTCCAGCAGCAGGCGCACGACGCCTGTGCCGACCGTACCGAAGCCGATAACGGCGACGCCGGCGGTTTTCATCGTCTCCCCTGAAGTGCCCCGGGCAAGCGTTCGACGCACGGAAAATACGCGCCGAATCGGCTTTCTTCAAGGGAAAAAGCCCGGCGCCAACTCAGGATGGCACTTTCGGCCCGATTTGGCCGATGAAACGCTATCGGAGCGAGCCCCACGAGAGCGTTGGGTAACCAGAAGAAACTCGGAACCCCGTATCCCGGCGGGGGTTAGAATGGGCAGAGAAGGCGAGTGGGCGCTTCCGGTGCGCCCCAGCCGCCGGGAGGCCGTTACACCGTATGGGCATCGTCGAGACACTGCTCGAGCAGGGCCTGATTCAGCCGGACCAACTGGCTGAAGCCATGGACCTGCGCAAGAAGGAAGGCGTGCGCCTGGACCGCGCGCTCGTTCGGCTGGGGTACGTCACCGAGGAATCGTTCCTGCGGATCATGAGCGAGGAGTTGTCGATTCCGCTGGTGGATCTCTCGGAAGCCGAGATCGACATCGAGACGCTGCGCAGCCTGCCGGCGAAACTCCTGTACCGCAAGAACCTCGTTCCCGTCAGCCGCACCGACGGCACGCTGACCGTCGCAACCAGCGACCCCTTTGACCTGTATGCCTTCGACGAACTGCGTCTGCTCACCGGCCTGACGATTCAGCCTGCCCTGGCGCCGGAAGAGGACATCCGCAAAATCATCAAGACGCACTACGGTGTCGGCGGCGACACGGTGGACGAGATGGTCGGCGCCGAGGAGGTCGAGGTCATCGGCGAGGCCGCCCGCGAGGACGAAGACCTCCTGGAGATGGCCCAGGAAGCGAGCGTCATCAAACTCGTCAACGAGATCTTCCTGGAGGCGCTCAACGAGCGGGCCAGCGACATCCACATCGAGCCGTACGAGCATAACCTCGTGGTGCGGTACCGGATTGACGGGGTTCTGCACGTGGCGCCGCTGCCGCCGCAGATCGAGCGGTTCCAGGCCGCTATTATCAGCCGCATCAAGATCCTTGCGAATCTGAATATCGCCGAGAAACGCCTGCCGCAGGACGGACGCATCAAGTTGCAGGTGGGCAACCGGCAGATCGACGTCCGCGTCAGCGCCATCCCGATGCTCTTCGGCGAAGGCATCGTCATGCGCCTGCTCGATACCTCGACCGTCCTGTACACGCTGCCCGAGTTGGGCATGGCCGAGGACACGTTTGGCACGTTCCGCGAGATCATTGCCCGGCCGCACGGTATCCTTCTGGTGACGGGCCCCACGGGGTGCGGCAAGACGACGACGCTGTACGCGGCGCTGCAGGCCATGGTCAGCCCGAAACTGAAACTCGTGACGATTGAGGACCCGGTGGAATACCACCTGGACGGCGTGAACCAGATCCAGGTGTCCACGAAGACGGGGCTGACGTTCGCGCGCGGTCTTCGGGCGGTGCTTCGCCACGACCCGGACTCGGTGATGATCGGCGAGATCCGCGACCTCGAGACGGCCGAGGCCGCCATCCAGGCGTCGCTCACCGGCCACATGGTCCTGTCAACGTTGCACACGAACGACGCCTCCTCGGCTCCGACGCGGCTGCTCGACATGGGGGTGGAACCGTTCCTGGTGACGAGCACGCTGGCGGGCGCCATGGCGCAGCGTCTCGTGCGCACTATCTGCCCGCACTGCAAAGAGGAGTACGATCCCGATCCCGACAGTTTGCCGCCCGACTTCAAACTGGAGCCCGGCCAAAGGCTGTGGCGCGGCGCGGGTTGCCGCAAGTGCCGCGACACCGGCTTCCGCGGCCGGACGGGCCTGTTCGAATTGATGGTGGCCTGCGAGCCGATCCACGAGAAGATCATGGACCGGGCCTCGTCCGGAACGATCATGAGCGTGGCCATCAAAAACGGGCTGCGTCTGCTGCGAGAAGACGGGTGGATGAAGGTCCGGGCGGGCATCACGACGGCCGAAGAAGTCATGCGGTCAACGAAGGCCTGACCGGGGGGGAGCGACGGCGGACGGCGCCGCCGGTACGGCTGCGCCCGACCCTGTCGCGGGGAGAGCGAGGTCCCGTGGCGACGTACCAGTACCTGGCCAGAACGTCGGCCGGCGAAGAGGTGACCGGCCTGATCCAGGCCGAAACCGAGGGGGCCGCCGTCCGCGCGTTGGACGAGCGGCAGTTGTTCCCCGTGCGCGTGATGTCGCACGAGAGGACCGAGAAGGGGTTTCGGTCGGGGCGGGTGCGGGCGCGCGATCTGGCGATCCTGTACGGGCAACTGTCGGACCTGCTGGCCGCCGACGTGCCGGCGCTCAGGGCGCTCGAGATTCTGTCGAGGTCCACCATCAACCGGCGCCTGGCCGGGCACATCAACCGGATCCGTGAGGACGTGGCCGCCGGGAAGTCGCTCGCCGATGCGATGACGGCCTTTCCCGGCGTGTTCAAGCCGCTGCACGTGGCGATGGTGCGGGCCGGCGAGCGGGCCGGATTTCTCGAGACCGTGCTGGCGAACCTGTCGCAGTTCCTCGAGCGGCAGGACGAGTTGCGGAACAAGGTCCTCGGGGCTATGGTGTATCCGTTGCTGGTGATGACGGTGGGGATGACCGTGGGGATCATCGTCCTGGTCGCGATTGTGCCGCAGTTCCGTGACCTGTTCGAGGACATCCCGGTGCCGTGGACGACGCGGATCCTGTTTGCGATCAGCGGTTCGTTTCAGATGGCCTGGCCGCTGCTCCTGCTGGGTGGCGTCGTGGCGGTCGTCGGCGCCTGGAGTTTCATGGTAAGCGAGCGCGGCCGGCGTCTCTGGGACGGGTGGCGGTTGAAGATTCCGGTGTTCGGCCGGGTCACGCGGCTGGTGGCGATCACGCGGTTTTGCCGCATCCTCGGCATGATGCTGGCCAACGGCGTGCCGCTGCTCGAATCGCTCGGCATCTCGAAGGACGCGACCGGGTCGATGGCCCTGGCCGAAAGCATTGGGGAGGCGTCGGAGAACGTACGAGCCGGCGCGACGCTGGCCGAGCCGCTTCGGGCGAGCGGGTTCTTCCCGGTCGAGATCCTCGAGATGATCGCGGTGGCCGAGGAGTCGAACCAGTTGGAGAAGACGCTCCAGCAGATTGCCGACACGGTGGAGCGGCGCACCAGCCGACAGGTGGACCTTGGGGTCCGCCTGATCGAGCCGCTGATCCTGATCGCGCTGGCCGGCGGCATCGCGGTGTTCGCGGCGGCGCTCATCTACCCGATCTTCAGCATGGCCGGGTCCATCGGACGCTAGACGAATACGAAGCCGGCCGCTCGACGGTGCGGCCGGAATGAACGCAAGCACGGAAGACCGTGGTACAGTCAAGAAGGAGTGGAATGATGCAGCGACATGCGAAAGCCAGGCGCGGCTTTACCCTGATCGAGATCCTCCTGGTGCTGGCCATCATCCTGATGTTGGCCGGCGTCACCATTGTCTCGATCGTCGGCACGCGCGAAGGCGCCCGGATCGACACAACGAAGGCGATGATCGCCAGTATCGAGACCGCCATCGAGACCTACAACATGCACATCGGCCACTATCCCAGCGAGGAGGAGGGTAACCTGGAGGCGCTGCGCGTCAAGCCGACCTTCGAGAGCGAAGAGGTCGACGCGATGTGGCGCGGGCCGTACCTCAAGAAGGAGCCCCGCGACGCCTGGAGAAACACGTTCAACTATGAACTGAACGTGGCCGGCACCGGCGAGACCCAGGCGCAGCCCTACCGCCTGTGGTCGAACGGGCCCGATGGGACGGACGGGACGGAAGATGATATCGCGAACTGGTCCGAAGACGACGCCGGGTTGTAGCGGCGCCGGACGGCAACAGACGACGGATCAGGCGGCGGAGCCCCCGCGAACGCGCAGGGGCTTCACGCTTCTGGAGGTCGTCCTGGCCCTGGCCATCCTCGTTCTCATGGCGGGTATGGTGGTGGTCAACTTCCCGGCGCTGGCAGGCAGCCACTCGCTCGAAGAAGCCTCCCTCCGGATGGAGACGGCGCTGCGCATGGCCCGGGCCGATGCCGCCAACAAGGGGCTGCGGCTGCGGCTGGCGTTCGACCAGGAGCAGGGCCGCGTGACGGTCCTGTGGGAGCCCGAACCCCTGACCGGGCCGGGCGAGTTCGTCGAGTACACCACGTGCACGTGGCAGAAGTTCCTTCAGATCGAGGGCATCGTGGTCGAGCGGTGTGAGTTCGTCGGCGCCAGCGCCTACCGCAACTTCGACGATGCCACCGTGGCCGGCGGCTACGCGAGCGACCCCGATCAGACTGCCGTGACGTTTGAGCCGGACGGGTCCAGCGACTCGGTCATCATCGAACTCGTCGCCGCCGAGATGCCCGAAGGACCCCGGGCCAGGGTCGAACTCGAGGGCCTGACCGGGGCCGTCAGGCGGCGAATCCTCACGCTCGAACAACTCGAAGAGTTGGGAGCGTACTGATGCGGACAGGCTCCACGATGCGCGTCGGCACGGCAGCGGGGCGCCGCGCCGGCCTCGCCCTGCTGGAGGTCGTTCTCGGCCTGGCGCTTTTCTTCGGAGTGGCGGTGGCGATCCTCGCGGGCCTGAGCGCGTGCGTGCGTGCGGCGCGCGACGTGCGGCTCCAGGCCCGGGCGGCCGACCTGGCGATCACACTGCTTTCGGAGATGCAGTTGGGCGCCGTCGAGATCGAGGACGCGGGCCCGATGGCCTACGAGGATGAAGCACTCGAAGACTGGTCGTGGGAGGTCGTGGTCACGCCCGTCATCGGAAACCTGACGGAACTGGAACTGACGCGCGTCGAGATCGTCATCTACAACACGCCGCACGACTACACCCACCGCCTGTACCACCTGCTGAGCGAGAGCCCCGTGGAAACCCAAATGGCCTTCGGAGACCCGATGTGAGGCAGCGCACCGCAAGCCGAGGCTTCACGCTGCTCGAGGTCGTGCTGGCGGTCTCGCTCACGCTGGTGCTGATGGTGGCGATGCTGACGTTCTATCGGCAGGCGGCCGACGTGCGCGCGGCCGTGGTGGAGGAGGCGGAACTCATCGGCGCCGAACGCGCGGTCATGGACCTGATGACGGAGCAACTGCGGGGCGCCTTCGTCTTCCAGTTCCTCGGCCAGGGGATGGATGGCGGGCTGACGCAGGCGAGGTTTTCCACCGTCACGCTGCCGAGCCGGAGCGTGTGGCTCGTTCAGGGAATCACGGAGACCGAGGAGATACCGCCGGAGCGCGACCTCGAGATCGTGGCCTACCGGGTGCGCTACGTCGAGGACGAGTACGGCGACATGGTGGCAGTCGGGCTGGAGCGGACGTGTCAGAAGGTCCTGACGCCGCGCGTGGCCGAGGAGGCGGAGGAAGGCGAGGAAGGCGAGATCCAGGCGACGCTGCTGACACCGCACCTCAAGTTCATCCGGTTCCAGTATTGGGACGGCAGCGCGTGGCTCGAGAGTTGGAGCGGCGGCGACCTGCCCCAGGCCGTCGAGATCGTCCTGGGGGCCCAGCCGCTGCCCGAAGACTTCGAGGACCCGTTCGAGTATCCGTACCCGACGTTTCGCCGGGTGGTTTTCGTGCCTGCGGCTGCCCAGGGCCGGAGCGGGCCCATGATCCGCGGGCTTGGCGGGATGGGTGGCTTATGAGACGGCGAGGCATGGTCCTGGTGGCGGTCCTGATCGTGGCGGCGCTGCTGACGGTCATTGCGGCCGGGGTCGTGTTCCGCATGCGGGCCGAGGTGGCGGCGGCGGCCGGACAGCGGCGCGGCGAACAGGCTTACGAGTCGGCCATCAGCGGGCTTCACTACGCCATGGCCGTCCTTCAGAATTCGGCTGGCGACCTGGACGCCTGGTACGACAACCCCGACATCTTCCAGAACCAGTTGGTCGCCGACGACGGTGCAAGCACTTGGTACTTCACCATTTATGCCGACGACCCCGCGGCGCGCGACACCCTGCGCTACGGCGTGACCGACGAGGCCGGCAAACTCAACATCAACACCGCGCCGGAAGAGGCCTGGCTCGCCTTCGAGAATCTGACCAGCGAACAGGTCGATTGTCTGCTCGATTATCTCGACGCCGACAGCGAACCCCGTTCCGAAGGCGCCGAACAGGAGTACTACGACGGCCTGGCCACCCCGTACATCATTCCGAACGGGCCGCTCGCGACCGTCGAGGAACTGTTCCTGGTCAAGGGCTTCACGGCGGCCGAGGTGTACGGCGAGGACGCGAATTTCAACGGCCTCCTCGACCCGAACGAAGACGACGGCGACAGCCGCTTCCCGCCGGACAATCGCGACGGCGAACTCGCCCCGGGTCTGCGGGCTTTGGCCACCGTCTTTTCCTCCGAACGGAATGTGGACCGCGAAGGCCGTCCGCGCATCGACATCAACCGCGGCTCCCTGCCGCGCGAACTCGACCTTCCGGACGAGACCCGCCGGTTCATCGAGGCGTACCGGGCCGACGGCAACACGTTCAAGCACCCAAGCGAACTGCTCGAGATGCGGTATGAGCCCAAGCAGGGAGGCAGGAATTCCCGCGACCGGCAACGCGGTTCCTCGGTAGAATCGGGGGTCGGCGCCGACGAACTGCCGATCGTGATGGACCGGCTGACGGCCGGGTCGTCCGGCCGTCGCAGGCGAGGTGCAGGCCTTGTCAACATCAACACGGCCCGCGCCGAGGTCCTGGCGGCGGTGCCGGGGCTCGACGCCAACCTGGCCCAGGAGATCGCGGATGTTCGCGGCGGCCTTGACGCCGACACCAAAGCCACCGTAGCATGGCTCTATACGCAGAACCTGCTGGACGCAGACGAGTTTAAGACGGTAGCGCCGCACGTGACGGCCCGAGGGTATCAGTTCTCGGTCCGGTGCGTCGGGTTCGGCGTACCGTGCGGCCGATATCGTGTGCTGGAAGCCGTTTTGGACCTGGCCGGGGGGACGCCGCGGATTGCTTATCTGCGGGACATCACCCGGCTGGGATTGCCGTTTGCGCTCGACCCGGAACTCGTGGAACGGACAAGGTGACCATGACATCGCTTTCCGAGAAGGTCAAAGGGCTGTCTCGCCGCAAGAAGGTCGGCCGGTTCTGTGCCCTCGATTTCGACGGCCGGCACCTGCGGATTGTTGAGGCCGAATCGTCCGGCGGGCGCACGCGCATCCGCAGGGCCGTGGCGGCCGACATGCCGGAGGGCCTCGACCTGACCGACGCCTCCGCCGTGGGCGAATTCGTCGGACGCACCCTCGGCCAGATGCACCTGGCGGGCGCTGCCGTCCTGATGAATGTCCCTCGAAGCCAGGCCGTCCTTAAGCCGCTTGTCCTGCCGCCGGTCTCCGGGCCGGCCGAACTCGCGAACATGGTACGGTTCCAGGCCGAGAAGGAACTCACGTTCCGGCCCGAAGAGGCCGTCATCGACTTTACCATCCAGAGCCACTACGGCGCCGAGCCCGTTCCCGAGGACGAGCCGCAGGGCGAGCACGTGCTTGTCGCTGCCGTTCAACGGCCGGTTGTCGAGTACTACCAGCAGATTGCCGAGGCGGCCGGCGTCAGATTGCTTCGGCTGGGTCTGCGGCCGTATGCGAACATGCGGTGCGTCGAAGCGTACGGCGGCTCGCAGCGCGGCCGCGTGGCCCTGGTGCACATTGCGGCCGATGAGACCGAGATCGACGTCATGGAGGAGAGCGGACTGACCTTCAGCCGCTCGGCCGTCATCGACGTCCCGCCGCCGCCCTCCGACGACGAGCCGACCAGCGGTGAGGCCGTCGTCACCGTCATCCAGGAAGTCGGGCGGAGTCTCCAGAGTTATATGGGGATTGCGCACGGCCAGGGGATCGAGGCCGTGGTGCTGGCCGGCGGCACGGGAATCGAGGCGCAGGTTGCCGAGTCGCTCGCCACGCGATTGGACGTGCCCTGTGAGGTGCTGGACCTTTCGTCGGTGCTCGACCTGCGGGAAGAAGCGGCCGACGCGTCGGCCTTCATCTCGGCCCTTGGACTGGCAGTGGGGCAGGGCGATGCGGCCGCGCCGCCGTTCGATTTCCTCAATCCCAAACGCCCGCCCGTCGAACGCGACCTCACGAAGATCCTCACCGTGGCAGGCGTGGCCGCGGTGGTTCTCGTGGTCGTGGCGGCTTTTGCCGGTGCGGGCCTGCACTGGTACAACGCGGTCTCGCAGGTCAGCGGACTGACCGAGCAACTGGGCAAGTTGAAGAAAGAGAACAAGAAAGTCGCCGCCCTCAAGCAGCGCGTCGAGACCATCGAGAAATGGGTCTTGGCCGGGCGCGATTGGCTCGATCACTGGGCGTATCTGACGGGGGTGTTCCCGTCGTGCAGCGAGGCTTACGTCGCGAGTCTGAGCACCAACCCGGACGCGTCGCTCAAGGTGAACGTCAGGGCCAGGAACAACGACGCCATCAACAGCCTCGGCGACCGCCTGGCACAGGCGGGTTACGGCTTCAAGCCCGGTCAGGTCACGACCAGCAAAGACCGCTACGGCTACGATTACACGACCGCCGTCAAGGTGATGGTCAAGCCGGACATGCAGGTTGCGTTGGCCGATCTGTTGCCGCCGCCGCGCCCGGACGACGACGTGTCGGCCGAGCACTTCGGCCGGTCGCCCGGACCGCGGCCTCCCGGAAGGCCGCCCTCGGAGCGTCCCGGCGAGGCCAGGCCCCCAGCCGCAAAGCCGCCCCCGCAGCAACCCGGAGAGTCGAGGCCTTCACCAGGAGAGTCGAGGCCTTCACCAGGACGGCCGATGTCCTACCAGGAGTGGGAAAGGCAGCGCAGCGAACTCAATCGCCGGCGCCCGC
>Ga0114930_10003511_pt1 | contig 13630 bp, 11 predicted proteins | sample AnhtaG_FD_87300 | JGI IMG/M metagenome (GOLD analysis project Ga0114930, IMG submission 87300) | Deep subsurface microbial communities from Anholt, Denmark to uncover new lineages of life (NeLLi) - Anholt_01485 metaG | ecosystem: Environmental > Aquatic > Marine > Oceanic > Sediment | place... | reverse complement strand
GGCGCCGGCGACGTTGCCGCTCGACTACGGCACCGACAAGATGAACAAGGTGGTGGTGCTATTGACCGACGGCGTCAACGAGGTGGTCGCTCATCGCATGCCGGGCTGCGACGGAGGCTCCGTCAATACCGGGTATCGGACCTACCGCTGCCCGGCGGATTCCGATTACACGGCTTACGGCCGGATGAGCGAGCGCCGGTTCGGCAACACGATCGACACCGACCCCGAATTCACGACCGAGCTCAACAGCCGCATCACCAGCCTGTGCACAGCGATGAAGGCCAGGGGCATCATCATCTACACCATCCTGCTGCAAGTGAACGACAGCGCGACCGACGCGCTCTACCGGGATTGCGCCACCAAGCCCGAGTACTACTTCAATTCGCCCTCGGCGTCGGACCTCGCGGGCATCTTCAACCAGATCGCCCAGCAGCTCAGCAAGCTCCGCCTGGCGAAGTAGCCGCCCTCGCGCCGGCCGGCCGCCGGCTCAGTGGTACTGCTCGATCTCCGCGAACACCTTGCGCAGCGCGTCGACCGTGAAACCCGGCTTGCGCGCCGCCTCCATGATCGCCGCCTCGCGCCGCGCGATCAGCGCCGCCGCCTTGACCACCTCGCGCATTTTGTCCTTCGGCACCACCACGGCGCCGTGCCGGTCCGCATGGACCAAGTCGCCCGAGCGCACCACCATCCCCGCCACGTTGATCTCGCCGCCGAAATCCAGGATGTCGGCATAGGCGTGGCTGGGCGTCACGCGCGCGGCCAGGAACTGGAATCCTGGCGCCACCGCGTGCAGATCGCGCACCCCGCCGTTGGTCACGACGCCCAGGCACCCCAGGCCCTGGTGCACGGTGCTGTTGACCTCGCCCCAGAACGCGCCGAACCCGGCCCGGGCGCCGTCCAGGTCCTGGATCAGCACCACGCGCGGCCCCGGCACCTTCGACAGATAGTCGAAATAGGCCAGCCGCCGCTCGCGCCCCGGCGCGCCGGGCTGGGTCGAGCGCATCGTGGCCGTCACCGCGAAGCCGACCATCGCCGGCAGCTCGGGAAACGCGCACACCAGCGGCTCCTGCGTCCAGAACTGGGTGCGGTACTTCGGGTCGATCATCTCGAGCGCGTTGCACACGCTGGGCGTGTCCAGCTTGGCCAGGTCGGCCAGGTCCTGCGGCGTCGGCATGATCGTGGCGGCGGTCATGGAAGCTCCTCCGGACGTTTCTTGGCGCAGGCGGCAAGCGGGCGACTTTAGCAACCCCGGCGCGCCAGGGACAGGCACCGGATGGACAGAGGCACCATGCAGCTTTAGCTTGCCGCGCGCATGGCGCAGCAGATCTCCCCTCCGGCGATCACCCAAGACGATCCAGCGGACCACGTCGCCCGCGCCGAGCGGTTGCTCGCCGCGGGCCACGCCGAGGCCGCCCTGGCCGCGTTCCGCCCCGCCGCGCTCGCCGCCGCAGCCGCGCCGCGCGCGGCGGCGCTCGACGGCATGGCGCGGGCGTTGCTCGCGCTCGACCGGCCCGATCTCGCGCTGAGCTGCGCCGATCAGGCCGCCGCCGCGCACGCCGCACCCGCGATCCTCGCCGGACGCGCGCGCGCGCTGCTGCGGCAGGGCCGCGCGGAAGAGGCGGAGCGGGCGGCGCAGGCGGCGCTCGATCGTCACCCGAGCGAGCCGCGGGCGCGCGCGGTCAGGGCCGCGGTCCAAGGAGCGGCGCCGGCGGTCGAACCCGCGCCGGAAAGGCGCGAGCTGCCCAAGCCCTTGGCCGACGCGCTGGCTGCGGCCGGCGAGACGATGACCCTGGGCGTGTGCTGGGAAAACGCGCGACCGCGCGATCCGCTGCTCGACGATCCGCCCGGCACGCCCGGCGGGGCGCGCTCCTCGGCATCGCTGGATCTCTGCCTCAGGTTCTTCGCGCAGTACGGCGTGCGGCTGGTGGTGCTGCGCCGGGGACCGGCCGACGCCCGGACGCGCCGGGTGGCGCAGTCCGGCATCATCGTCGATCCGTTCTCCCTGGTGCACGACTCGGCGATCGACGACGCCATGCTGGCCGGCGTGATCGAGCGCCTGGACGCGGTGGCGGCGGTCGACTCGCGCGCCGCGGAGCTCGCGGGCCTGCTGGGCAAGCCGGGCTTCGTGCTGTTGCCCTGCGGCATCGCCGCGCGCTGGCCCGATCGATTCGAGTCGTTGACGGTCTGCCGCCAGCCAGCGCCGCAAGACTGGGACACGCCGTTCCGCGCCGCCGCCGACGGGATCGGCCGGCTGCTGCGCGCCCGGCCCAAGGCGGCGCCCAAGCCGGTCGCGCCGGACCGGCTGCGCCAGGCCCAGGCGCTGATGGTCCAGGGCAACGAGTTGCATGCCAAGGGCGACACGCCGGCGGCGGTGCGTGCCTGGCGCCAGGCGGTCGCGCTGTATCCGCGCTTGGCCGCGGCCTGGGGAAATCTCGGCGTCGCGCTCCGGGTCGACAACCATCCCGAAGCCGCGATCGCTTGCTATCGCGAGTCGCTCGGCGCGGGGCCGGCCGAAGCCGCGAGCACCATCGGCAACATGGGCAACGCCGAGAAGGACTGCGACCGGCTGGACGAGGCGATGAAGCTGCACCAGAAAGCCGTGGCGCTCGATCCCTCGAAGCCCAGCAACCACCACAACCTGGGCATCACCTACCGCCAGGCCGCGCGCTACCGCGACGCCATCAAGTCGTTCGAGGCCGCGCTGAAGCTCAAGCCCGGCTGGACCTCGGCCAAGTGGGACCTGGCGCTGGTGCGCCTGCATGTCGGCGACTTCGACCAGGGCTGGCCGCTCTACGAATCGCGCTGGCAGCTGCCCGAGATGTCGATGCCCAAGCTCGTGAAGCCGTTGTGGAACGGCGAGAAGCTGGAGGGCCGGAGCATCCTGCTGCACAGCGAGCAGGGCTTCGGCGACGCGATCCAGTGCGTGCGCTATGCCGCGGCGCTGAAGGAAGCGGGCGCGGGCCGCGTGGTGCTGGATTGCAAGCCGCAGCTCGCGCGGCTGTTCGCCGGCGCCGCGGGCGTGGACGAAATCGTGCCGCGCGGCAAGTCCTTGCCGGCCTACGACCTGCATTGCCCGCTCAACAGCCTGCCCGGGCGCTTCAAGACCACGATCGAGACCATCCCAGGCCGCACGCCGTTCCTCAAGGCGCCGGAGGGGAGCGGCGCCAAGTTCGCGCGCGCCATGGCGCTGGCCGGCGGCCGGCTCAAGGTGGGCATCGTCTGGTCGGGCAGCGTGACGTTCAAGGACAACCAGCACCGCGCCACGACGCTCGGGCGCTTCCTCAAGCATTTCGGCCTGCCCGATGTCTGCCTCTACAGCCTGCAGAAAGGCCCGCCCGAGGAGGAGCTGAAGGCGCTGGGCGCGGACGCGCCGCTCGTCGACCTGGCGCCGCTGATCGACGATTTCGCCGATACCGCGGCGGCCGTCGAGCAGCTCGATCTGGTCGTGATGACCGACAGCTCGGTGGCGCATCTCTGCGGCGCGCTCGGCCGGCCGGTCTGGCTGCTGCTGCCGTTCCATGCGCATTGGCTGTGGCTCGGCAACGACCGCGGCGCCACGCCGTGGTATCCGTCGATGCGGTTCTTCCGCCAGCCCAAGACCAACGACTGGGACACGCCGTTCGGCCGCGCGGCGGAGGAGCTGGCCAAGCTGGCCGAGCGCAAATAGCCTGAACGTCCGGGGGAAATGGGCCGATGCAGACCGCGTCCGAAAAGCTGATCCGCGACTACTATCGCCGCTTCAACGCCGGCGACATCGACGGCATGCTGGAGCTGTTGGCCGAAGACGTGGTGCACGACGTCAGCCAAGGCAGGCGCCGCCGCGGCAAGGACGCTTTCCGCCGGTTCCTGCGGCACATGGAGCGCTGCTACCGCGAGCGCGTGCGCGACCTCGTCGTGATGACGTGTCCGCGCGGCCGGCGCATGGCGGCCGAGTTCGACCTCCACGGCCGGTACCGTACCACCGACGGCAAGCAGCCCAAGGCCATGGGCCAGCGCTACCGCCTGGTCGTTGGCGCGTTTTTCGACATCCGTCGCGGCAAGATCGCCCGCGTTTCCACCCATTACAATCTGAACCAATGGCTGCGGCAGATCGCACGGAAATGAAGCCCGCGCTGCGCATCGAACGGCTTGCCGGGGCGGACATCCTCGCCCGCCTCGACGACTTGGCGCGGCTCAGGATGGCCGTGTTCCGCGACTGGCCCTATCTCTACGAGGGGAGCCTGGAGTATGAGCGCAAGTACCTGCGGACCTACGCGCAATCCAAGGCGGCGGTGCTGGTCGCGGCATTCGACGCCGATGAGGTGGTGGGCGCCTCGACCGCCCTGCCGCTCGCCGAGGCGATGGGGGAATGCATCGCGCCGTTCCGCGAGCGCGGCTACGACCTCGCCAGCGTGTTCTATTTCGGCGAGTCGGTGCTGCTGAAGCCGTATCGCGGGCTCGGCGCGGGCGTGCGGTTCTTCGAGGAGCGCGAAGCGGCGGCCCGCGCGCATCCCGGCGTTCGGATCGCCGCGTTCTGCGGCGTGGACCGTCCCGCCAACCACCCGTTGCGGCCCAAGGGCTACGTGCCGCTCGACGCGTTCTGGACCAAGCGCGGCTACGCGCGGCACCCCGAGCTGGTGGCGAAGTTCCACTGGCGCGATGTCGGCGACGGCGCCGACACCTGGAAGCCCCTGGTATTCTGGCTCAAGCGGCTCGACGCGGAATGAAAGGCCCGGCCATGCGCGACAACCCGGTACGCAGGAAGCTCAGGCGCGGCGGCGTCGCGCTCGGCCAGATGGCGTTCGAGTTCTTCACGCCCGGGCTCATGCGCATCATGGCCAACGCCGGAGCCGAGTTCGTGATCCTGGACACCGAGCACAGCGGCGCCGGCATCGAGACCTTGAAGCAGCAGGCGGCGTACGCGCGCGGCACCGGCGTGGTGCCGATGGCGCGCGTGGCCGGCACGCATTACCACCTCGTCGCGCCCGCGCTCGACGCCGGAATCATGGGCATCATGGTGCCGATGGTCGAAACCGCCGCGCAGGCGCGCAAGATCGCGTCCTGGTGCCGCTACCGGCCCGAGGGGGTGCGGGGGCTCGCCTTCGGCATGCCGCACGACGACTATGCCGGCGGCAATCACGTGCCCAAAATGCGGGCCGAAAACGACCGTACGCTGGTGATCGCGCTGATCGAAACCGCCAGGGGCATCGCCAATGCCGACGCGATCATGGCCGTGCCCGGCGTCGACGTGGGCTGGCTCGGGCATTTCGACCTTTCCAACTCGCTCGGCATCGACGGGCAGTTCGACCACCCGCGTTACGTCGCGGCGGTCGAGAAGCTGGTCGCGGCGTGCAGGAAGCACGGCAAGCCCGCGGGCTTCCTGTGCGGCGACGTGGAAACCGGCCGGCGCTACCTGGACCGGGGCTTCCGCATGCTGTGCTTCGGCACCGACGTCGCGGTGTTCCAGTCCGCGCTCGCCCAGGGCATCGCGGGGCTGAGGAAGAAACGCTAGCGCGCCAGGATCGGCGTGCCGGTGCGCGTGGCTTCCGCGAGCTGCGCCAGCGTGACGCGCGATGAGATTGCCTCCGGGTCCAGCTTCAGCTCCAGCACCGCCGGCTTGTCCGATCTCAGCGCGCCCTCCAGCGCCGGCAGGAACGCGTCGGTGCGCTCCACCGTCTCGCCGTGCGCGCCGAAGCTGCGCGCGAACGCCGCGAAATCGGGGTTGCTCAGGACCGTCGCGGGGTAGCGCCCGGGATAGGCGCGGGCCTGGTGCATGCGGATAGTGCCGTAGAGGCCGTTGTTCACCACGATGGTGACGAACGGCGCGTGGTAGAGCATGGCGGTGGCGAGCTCGTGCGCGCTCATCAGGAACCCGCCGTCGCCGACCCAGGCCGCGACCGGGCGCCGCGGCTCCGCCAGCTTCGCCGCCAGCGCCGCCGGAATCGCGTAGCCCATGGTGCCGTTGGCCGGCCCGATGAAGCCGCGGAAGCGGTGCGCGCGGTGGAAGCGCTGCACCCAGCCCCCGAAATTGCCGGAGTCGATCGTGACGATCCCCTCGCGCGGCATCGCCGCCGTGAACTGCTTGATCGCCCGGCCCAGATCGAGCGCGCCGGGGCAGGGTCCGGGGGTCTGGTTCGCCTCGTAGTCGGCGCGCGCCGCCTGGGTCCAGGCGTCCCAGGGCCTCCGCTCCACCGGCTGGAGCGCGCGGGCGGCCGCGGCGAACTGCGCCATCCCCGCGGCGATCAGCAATTCGCCCTGGTACACGCGGCCGAGCTCGCCGGCGTCGGCGTGGACGTGGATCAGGCGTTGCCGCGGCCTGGGCGGCGCCACCAGGGTGTAGCCGTGGGTCGAGAATTCGCCGAGCCGCGCCCCCACCGCCAGCAGCACGTCGCACTCCTCGCGGATGCGCTTGGCCAGCGACGGCGGCGCGCCGCCGGGGGTGGTCTCGCCGAAATAGCAGGGATGGTCGTTGTCCAGCAGGTCGACGCAGCGGAACGACACGCACACCGGCAGGTTGTTGGCCTCCGCGAAGGCGCGCATGTCGTCGACCGCCCCTTGCGTCCAGCCGCCGCCGCCCAGCATCACGACCGGCCGCTTGGCTTGGGCCAGAATCGCGCGCAGCGCCGCCATCTGCGCCGGGGCGGGGGACGGCCGGACCACGTGGTAGCGCACCGCGTCGCCGGCCTCGGTGCGCTCGGTCAGCATGTCCTCGGGCAGGCCCAGAACCACCGGCCCCGGCCGCCCCGAGCAGGCGACATGGAACGCGCGGCTGATCGCCTCGGGAATCCGCCCCGGGTCGTCGATATCGGCCGCCCATTTCGCGGTGTGGCCGAACATCGCCTTGACGTCGATCTCCTGGAACGCCTCGCGCTCGCGCGTGCCGCGCTCGATCTGGCCCACGAACAGGATCATCGGCGTCGAGTCCTGGAACGCGGTGTGCACGCCGATCATCGCGTGGGCAGCGCCGGGACCGCGCGTGACGAAGCACAGGCCGGGCCGGCCGGTGAGCTTGCCGTGCGCCTCGGCCATGTGGCTGGCCGTGGCCTCGTGCCGGCAGGTGACGAGCTTCAGCCGGTCGCCTGCGTCGTGCATGGCGTCCAGCGCGTCCAGGAAGCTCTCCCCCGGCACGCAGAACGCCATGTCGGCGCCATGGATCAAAAGCTGGTCCACCAGCACGCGCCCGCCGCTGCGCCGGTTGCGACCGGCGGAAGGCCCCTGTGCTGCTGACATGGCTGGTTTCCCCGCGGCGCTTGCCTTGCGGGGCAAGCTTAGCGTCAAGCCTCGGGCGCAAGCCAGGGGCGGGTTGCGAAGGGCTGGGTTGCGCCGTAAACGTAGGGCCCCCGGCCACCGGGCCTAGGGGCAAAGGCAGGACCGCCGTGCGCTACATCAGCACCAGGGGCGAGGCTGCGGTACTCGCGTTCGACGACGTGTTGCTGGCAGGCCTTGCCCGCGACGGCGGCCTCTACGTGCCCGAGGCTTGGCCGCGCTTCGCCGCCGACGCGCTCCGCGCGATGCGGGGCCTGCCCTATGCGGCGCTCGCGGCCAGGGTGATGGGGCCGTATCTCGGCGGGCGCGGCGGCGAAGCCGAGTTCGCCACGATGGCCGAGCGCGCCTATGCCGGCTTCGGCCACCGCGCGGTCGCCCCGCTCAAGCAACTCGACGCCGAGCTTTGGCTGATGGAGCTGTTCCACGGACCGACGCTGGCGTTCAAGGATTTCGCGCTCCAGGTCGTGGGACCGCTGTTCGACCATGTGCTCGCGGCGCGCGACGCGCGGGTCACCATCCTGGGCGCCACCTCCGGCGACACCGGCTCGGCCGCGATCGAGGCCTGCCGCGACCGCGCGCGGGTCGACATCTTCATGCTGCACCCCCATGGGCGGGTCAGCGACGTGCAGCGTCGGCAGATGACCACGGTGCTGTCGCCCAACGTCCACAACATCGCCATCGACGGCAGCTTCGACGACTGCCAGGACCTGGTGAAGGGGCTGTTCAACGACCTGGAGTTCCGCGACCGGGTCGGCCTGTCGGCGGTCAACTCGATCAACTGGGCGCGCATCGCCGCGCAGATCGTCTACTACTTCCACGCCGCGCTGGCGCTGGGCGCGCCGGACCGGGCGGTCGCGTTCTCGGTGCCGACCGGCAACTTCGGCAACATCTACGCGGCCTACGCCGCGCGCGAAATGGGCCTGCCGGTCGAGCTGCTGATCTGCGGCTCCAACCGCAACGACATCCTGACGCGCTTCTTCGAGACCGGCGCGATGCGGATCGGCAAGGTCGAGCCGTCGTTGAGCCCCAGCATGGACATCCAGGTCTCCAGCAATGCCGAGCGGCTGCTGTTCGATCTCTACAACCGCGACGGCAGGGCGCTGGGCGCGGCGATGACGTCGTTCCGCGCCGCCGGCACGCTGGACATCGGCGAGGCGCGCATCAGCCGGGCGCGGGCGCTGTTCGCGGCGTACCGCGTCGGCGACGCGGATACGCTCGCCGCAATGAAGCGGGAATACGAGGCCACCGGCGAGGTGCTCGACCCGCACACCGCCATCGGCATCGCCGCCGCGCGCGCGGCCAACCCGCGGCGCGGCCTGCCCGTGGTGGCGCTCGGCGCTGCGCACCCCGCCAAGTTTCCCGATGCGGTGGAGAAGGCTATCGGCAAGCGGCCCGCGCTGCCGCCGAAGCTCGCCGATCTGTTCGAGCGCGAAGAGCGCTGCATGCGCCTGCCGAACGACCTCGGCGCGCTGCGCGAATTCATCCTGGCGCGCGCGCGGGCGCGCGGGACGAACTAGGCGCGGCCGATGACCGTGCGCGTCACCACGCTCAACAACGGCATGCGCGTCGCGACCGACCGCGTCGACACGGTGGAATCCGCCACCGTGGGGGTGTGGTGCGACGTCGGCACGCGCGACGAGCGCCCGCAGGCCAACGGCGTGGCGCACATGCTCGAGCACATGCTGTTCAAGGGCACGCGCCGGCGCAGCGCCGCCGCGATCGCCGAGGAGATCGAGGCGGTGGGCGGCCACATGAACGCCTATACCGCGCGCGAGCAGACCGCCTATTACGCCCGCGTGCTGAAGGGCGATCTGGAGCTTGCGGTCGACATGATCGCCGACATCATGCAGCACTCGCTGTTCGATGCGGAGGAGCTGGACCGCGAGCGCGCGGTGATCCTGCAGGAGATCGGCCAGGCGCACGACACGCCGGACGACATCGTGTTCGACCATTTCCAGGCCGCGGCCTATCCCGGCCAGGGCGTGGGGCGGGCGGTGCTGGGCCGCGCCGACGTGGTGCGCCGTCTCAAGCGCGAGACGGTGCGGGGCTTCCTTGCGCGGCACTATGCGCCGGGCCGGTTGGTGCTCTCGGCCGCCGGCAACGTCGACCACGACCGGCTGGTGCAGCTCGCGGGCGAGAAGTTCGACGCGCTGCCGCCTCCGGCGGAAAATCCGCGCGCCGCGGCGCGCTACCGCGGCGGCGACAAGCGCGAGAAGCGCAAGCTCGACCAGGTGCACCTGGTCCTGGGGTTCGAGGGCATGGGCTTTCTCGATCCCGATTTCTATCCGCTCCAGGTCATGTCCACGGTGCTGGGCGGCGGCATGTCCTCGCGCCTGTTCCAGGAGGTGCGTGAGAAGCGCGGCTTGGTCTACAGCATCTACTCCTTCGCCGGGTCTTTGCGCGACGGCGGGCTGTTCGGCATCTACGCCGGCACCGGGGAGAACCGGCTCGGCGAGCTGATGCCGGTGGTGGCGGGCGAAATCGGCAAGCTCGCCCGGTCGGTCGGCGACGCCGAGGTGGCGCGCGCCCGGGCGCAGCTCAAGGCCGGCACGCTGATGGCCTTGGAAAGCACCTCGCAGCGCTGCGAGCAGCTTGCCCAGCAGTTGCTGGTGTATGGCCGGCCGATCCCGGTTCCCGAGATCGTGGCGAAGATCGAGGAGGTCGACGCCGCCGCGGTGACGCGCGTGATGCGGCGCGTGGCGGCAACCCGGCCGACCATTGCGGCCATCGGGCCGATTGCGAAGCTGGAAAGCCGCGCCGCGTTCGGCGCGCGGCTGAACTGACGAGGGCACAGGCGCGATGGCAGGCTCGCTGGCGTTCGGGTCGTTGTGGGCGCGGGCGTTCGGCGACGCGCCGGCGGGCGCGGTCGTCGAAGGCAAGCGCTTGTACCTGCGCCGCCCGCGCGTGGGCGATTTCAGGCAATGGGCCCAATTGCGCGAGCAAAGCCGCACGTTCCTGACGCCCTGGGAGCCGACGTGGCACGGCGGCGCCTTGACGCGCGAGTCCTACCGCCGGCGCTTGCGCCGGGCGCAGCAGGAATGGCGCGAGGAAACCGGCTACGGGTTCCTGCTGCTCCGCAAGTCCGACGGCGCGCTGCTCGGCGGCCTGACGCTGGGCGCGGTGCGCCGCGGCGTGTCGGATTCCTGCGTGCTGGGCTATTGGCTAGGCGCTCCTTTCGCGCGCCAGGGCCTGATGACCGAGGCAGTGCACTGCGCGCTCGATTTCGCTTTCGACCGCTTGGGCCTGCACCGGGTCGAGGCCGCGTGCCTGCCCGCGAACCTCGCCAGCCGCGGCTTGCTCTTGAAGTGCGGATTCCGCGAGGAGGGCATTGCGCGCGAGTATCTGCGCATCAACGGTGCCTGGGCCGATCACGTGCTGTTCGCGATCCTGAGCAGCGACCACCGGCCCAGGGGATAGAGGCCGCTTCGGTGAGGGGCCGCCCGCCCGCCGCGCCGCCGGCGCTGCCCCACGCGGCCGAGGCGTTCTTCGAGATGATGGCGGCTGAGCGCGGCGCGGCCGACAACACGCTCACCGCCTACCGCCGCGATCTGGCCGACACGGAGGCGTTCCTGAAACGCAAGGGCGCGACGCTCGCCAACGCCGCCACGGCGGATTTGCGCCACTACATGAAAGCCCTGGCGGGCCGGGGCTGGACCCCGCGCACGGCCGCGCGGCGCCTGTCGGCGCTGCGGCAGTTCTACCGCTTCCTATTGGACGAGGGCCGCCGCGCCGACGACCCCACCGCGGCGCTGGATTCGCCGCGCCTCGGCCGGCCCCTGCCGAAGCCCCTGGGCGAGGCTCAGGTGGCGGCGCTGATCGAGGCAGCGGGGCGCCGCCCCGGACCGGAGGGCCTGCGCGTCGCCGCGCTGCTCGAGCTGCTCTACGCGACGGGCATGCGCGTCAGCGAGCTCGTGGCATTGCCGCTCGCCGCGGTCACGCGCGACATGCGCGCCATCGCGGTGCGCGGCAAGGGCGGCAAAGAGCGGCTGGTGCCGCTGGGTGCGCCGGCGCTGAAGGCGCTCGCCGGCTATCGCGACGTGCGCGCCGGCTTCCTGGCGAAAGCGAAAAAGGGCGCGCGCCCGGCGGAGTCGCGCTACCTGTTTCCCTCGCGCGGGCGCGCGGGCTACCTGACGCGCCACCGCCTCGGCCAGTTGCTGAAGGGCTTGGCGCGCGAGGCGGGAATCGACGCTGCTCTCGTCAGCCCCCACGTCCTGCGCCACGCCTTCGCCACGCACCTGCTGGATCACGGCGCGGACCTGCGCAGCGTGCAGAAGATGCTGGGCCACGCCGACATCGCCACCACGCAGATCTACACGCACGTGGTGACGGAGCGCCTGAAGCGCACCGTTGACCAGCATCACCCCCTGGCGAAGCGGCCGCGCAAGGCCGGTTAAGTATTTGGCCTGACGCCGGAATTCCGGTCGGGCGGCCGGGTTGACTTCGCCGCCCCCTGGGGTAGTGTCGGCGCCCGAAAATCACCGACAAATCGCGTCCGCCGAGTGGCCTGATGAGCTTCACCGTCGTCGAGCAGGCGCGTCAGCGCCTGAACCGCAGCGAGCTGGCCGTCCCGGGCAGCCGGCCGGATTTCTTCGACAAGGCGGCGAAGTCGGCGGCCGACGTCGTGTTCATCGACCTCGAGGATTCGGTCGCCCCGCACGAGAAGGACGCGGCGCGCCGCAACGCCGTCGCGGCGCTGAACGAGGTCGATTGGCGCGGCAAGACCGTCTCGGTGCGCGTCAACGGCCTGGATACGCCGCACATGTACCGCGACGTGGTCGCGGTGGTGGAAGGCGGCGGCAAGCGGCTCGACCTCCTGATGATCCCCAAGGTCGGCGTCGCCGCCGACGTCTACGCCCTCGACATGCTGGTGACGCAGATCGAGCAGGCCAAGGGCTGGACGCGGCGCATCGGGTTCGAGCTCATCATCGAAAGCGCGCTCGGCATGACCAACATCGAGGCGATCGCGGCGGCGAGCCGGCGCAACGAGACGCTGCACTTCGGCGTGGCCGACTTCGCGGGCTCGGTGCGCGCGCGCACCACCGGCATGGGCGGCGCCAATCCCGACTACGCGGTGCTCACGCACAAGGACAAGGACGGCAGGCGCGAGACGCATTGGGCCGATCCCTGGCACTACGGCCTGGCGCGGCTGGTGGTGGCGGCGCGCGCGCATGGCCTCCGGCCCCTCGACGGTCCGTTCGGCGATTTCCAGGACCGCGACGGCTACCTGGCGGCGGCGCGGCGTGCGGCGGCGTTGGGCTGCGACGGGAAGTGGGCGATCCACCCCAGCCAGATCGAGATGGCGAACGCCGCGTTCAGCCCGGCGGAGGAAGAGGTCGCCCGCGCGCGGCGCATCGTCGCGGCGATGCAGCAGGCGCAGAAGGAAGGCAAGGGCGCGGTGGCGCTGGACGGCAAGATGATCGACGCCGCCTCGATCCGCCAGGCCGAGGCCGTGCTGCGCAAGGTCGCGCTGATCGGCGCCGGGACCGCGCATGCCGGCTGACGCGGGCAACGACCGGCGGCCGGCGCGCCATTTCCTCGACTTCGAGAAGCCGATCGCCGAGCTCGAAGGCAAGATCGAGGAGCTGCGCCACCTCGCGCGCACCGGCGACGTGTCGATCGCCGACGAGGTCGCCAAGCTCCAGGCCAGGGTCGACCGCCTGTTGCGCCAGACCTACGCCAAGCTCACGGCCTGGCAGAAGGTGCAGGTGGCCCGGCACCCGGACCGCCCGCATGCCGGCGACTATATCCAGGGCTTGGTGGAGGACTTCACGCCGCTCTCGGGCGACCGCGCCTTCGGCGACGACAAGGCGATCACCGGCGGCATCGGCCGGTTCCGCGGCCGCAGCGTCGTGGTGATCGGCCACGAGAAGGGCGCCAGCACCGAGGACCGCGTGCGCCACAATTTCGGCATGGCGCGGCCCGAGGGCTACCGCAAGGCGCGGCGCCTGATGGGCATGGCGGAGCGGTTCAGGCTGCCGATCGTCACGCTGGTCGACACGCCCGGCGCCTACCCCGGCGTCGACGCCGAGGCGCGCGGCCAGGCCGAGGCGATCGCGCGCTCGATCGAGGCGTGCCTGGACGCGCGCGTGCCGGTGGTCAGCGTGGTAATCGGCGAGGGCGGCTCGGGCGGCGCCATCGCGCTGGCGGCGGGCGACCGGGTGCTGATGCTCGAGCACGCGATCTATTCGGTGATCTCGCCCGAGGGCTGCGCCTCGATCCTGTGGCGCAGCGCCGAGCAGGCGAAGGAGGCGGCCGAGGCGCTCCGGCTCACCGCGCAGGACCGGCAGCGGCTGGGCGTGATCGACCGCGTCGTGTCCGAGCCGCTCGGCGGCGCGCACCGCGCGCGCGCGGAGGCGAGCGCGGCGGTCGGCCAGGCGCTGGAGGC
>Ga0114930_10003510_pt1 | contig 13631 bp, 3 predicted proteins | sample AnhtaG_FD_87300 | JGI IMG/M metagenome (GOLD analysis project Ga0114930, IMG submission 87300) | Deep subsurface microbial communities from Anholt, Denmark to uncover new lineages of life (NeLLi) - Anholt_01485 metaG | ecosystem: Environmental > Aquatic > Marine > Oceanic > Sediment | place... | reverse complement strand
GCTACGTGGGGCGATGCCTGAGAGGTCCCGGCCCCATTGCCATAACCACCATTATTGTAGGTAGACCAGATGGACTCTCCAGGGGCAGCCACGTCCACCCAGTCACCGTAGGCGGAGCTCGGCGTCAAAGGATTCCAGGGAAAGGTACGAGTGCCAGCCACGGCAATACAGTCAGGATAGCGGGCCGGGTAGCCTGGGCTGGTGCTCCCGTGGTTACCGGCCGCGGCTACCACCACCACGCCGTGTTCCCAGGCATAGTGGATTGCCTCCTCCACCAGAGGGCAGGGCGCAAGGGTACCCAGGCTCAAATTGATTACGTGAGCTCCATCATCTGTCTCCGGATCACCGTCAGGACCGTCCGTTGCCCAGTAGATGCCTTGGGAGATTGAAAAAGTAGTCCCTGAACCCGTGTCACCCATTACCTTCACGTTCATCAGGCTGGAATCGCAGCCCACTCCAGCTACGCCAATACCGTTGTTGGTGGCCGCCGCAGCAATGCCAGCAACATGGGTGCCATGACAGGTGTGATCATCCCAGTCGCCGCTGCTGCTGAAGTTCTTATTGGCTACGATCTTGGAACCCAGGGGCAGATCGGGATGATCCTGGTCAATGCCGCTGTCCAGAATGGCAATGCGGATGTCGGAGTTGCCCGTGGTTACACCCCAGGCTTGAGGGGCTTCAATGCTGTCCATAGCCCACTGCATGCCAAAATGGGGATCGTCGGGGTCGCCCCCAGGAAAGTCGAGGGCATACACCGGGTAATTGGGGTGAGCATACTCCACCACAGGATTGCCAGCATAGGATGCCAGCGTGTCTGCGACCTGGGTGGCTGCGACCTCTACCAGATCGGCATTGATCTGTGGCATGCTGTCCACCACCATGCCGTCATACTGCTGGTGTATCTCGGCTATGGTGGAGGCGCTGGTGCCTGGCCTGAACTTCACCACGATTTCAGCATATTCCACCTCTGTTGGACTATCCGGGACGGTTGAAGCACCGACAGTACCCCCCAACCCCAGGAGTAGAGCCAGTGCCAGGATGGCAATAAGCGGAATCCAAGATGGTTTCATAAGGATGCGTCCTCCTTCAACATGTGCTACGAATGGGGCTTATTTTATGCCTTCCAGAGTTCGTTGTAAAGTCATTCTTGCGCGTCCAGTGGATCAGCGATGCCTTGCCCCGCCGTCTCCGCTGTGCTGATCTGTGTATCTGAACAAGATCGTGGCCACTTTTATCGGCGTTATCGCCGCTCGTGGCCAACAAGCCTCCTGGCGACGAAGAAGACCAGAATGCCAAAAACAAAGAATGCCGCAATGCCGACGTAAACTCCGAGAGACGTTGTTGTCACGGGAGCTGTGACCACTTCTGCAACGAAGAAGGGTGACACGGTAGGCACCTCGCCGTAAACAACGTTATTCCTGGTGTCCACGGAGACCGTGACATCCTCCCAGTTGGCCCCATTCCAGTGGAAGAGGCTGAGATTGCTCTCATCTCTAATAACGTCGAGTTCACTATATCTGACGCCGACACTTACTGGCCCGTTATAGGTTGCTGTTGTGGTGATGTCCACGAAGACTCTACCTACACAAGAAAGGTTGTCAGGTATCTGATCAACCGGGTTATCCCCTGATCTGGTGACTGTTGTGATTCCGCTGGCCGTCACAGTCTCGAAAGTCATGATTAGATCGCCCGGAGTGATGGTCACATCTGATCCTGTTGGTGTTTCAGCTTCCAGCCAGGGGTTTGCCACAAAGCTCGGTGACAGTGTGGAAACCTGGGCGTAAATGATGTTGTCCACGGTGTCTACCGAGACGGTGATATCCTCCCACTGGGTTCCGTTCCAGTGGAATACCTTCAAGCCGCCCTCATGGGTAATTTCAGATTCGAATTCGCCGTAGTACCACTCTTGGGTTACCGGACCCTCATAGGTTGCTGTAGTAGACACGTCTACGAAGACTCCCCCCACTGTCCGGAAGTCATAGGGGATCGGCCCCCATTCCGGCAGCAATTCCTCATATGCCGTTGCGGTGGTATATCCGTCAGCAGATACGGTATCGAAGGTAACTATCAACGATTCGTTTACCAGGCTAATGACTACCTGGGAGCCGGCAGGTGTGTTGCGGGTGGTGAACGAAGTCTCGTCAGAGTAGTTTGACCAGCCGCCGTGGTTGTCCTGATGCCTCATGACCCAGTAGTAAGTGGTGTCGTAGCTCAGTGTGCCGGACGGGATGGTGATGCTGGTAACATTGGACGCGTCAGTGCCGCTATCAAAGACAGGGCTGGAGTAATCGAGAGATGTCGTGGTTATCTGCCACCGAGAGGCAAGGTGAGTGTCGCCGGTGTCAGGATCGGAGAAGGCCGAGGACTGCAAGGTGGGTGTCAAGCTGATGTCAACAGCCCCATTAGCAGGAGATACATTAACAGGCTGGTCGGGTGCCCGGTTAAGCGTAGTAAAGGATGTCTCGTCTGACCAAGGAGACCAGTCACTGTGGTTGTCCTGATGTCTGACCCTCCAGTAATAGGTGGTGTTGTAGTCCAGGTTTCCCGAAGGGACAGTTATCCAGATTAAGCTGGGACTGGTGGTGCTGATGTCAAAAACGGGACTGGAGTAGTCGAGAGACGTCGTGGTTATCTGCCACTGAGAGGCAGTGTGAGTGTCACCGGTGTCAGGATCGGAGAAAGCTGAGGACTGCAAGGTAGGTCTCAGACTGACCGCAGCAGCCTTGTCACCAGGGGAGACGTTAACAGGCCGGTTGGGTGCCCGGTTAAGCGTAGTGAAGGATGTCTCGTCAGACCAGTCAGACCAGCCATCGTGGTCGTCCTGGTGTTTCACTCTCCAGTAATAGGTGGTGTTGTAGTCCAGTTTTCCCGATGGCAGGGTGACCTGGATCAACTGGGAGCTGTCGGCGCCACTGTCGTATACGAGGGCAGAGCTAGAGTAATCAAAAGGAGTTCTGGTAATCTGCCACTGGGAGGCAGTATGGGTGTCACCCGTATCAGGATCGAGGAAGGCTGAGGATTGGAGAACAGGTGTCACACTGATATCGGTGTCTTCATCAGCGGGCGATACATTGGCAGGCTGGACGGGTGTTCGGTTACGCGTAGTGAAGGGTGTCTCGTCTGACCAGCCAGACCAAGCTCCGTAGTTGTCCCGGTAGCTTACCCTCCAATAGTACTCCGTATGGCCATTGAGGACTCCCGGTGGCACGGTAGTTTCGGTCAAGTTAGAGGGGTCGGTGCCACTGTCAAAGACGACTGCGGAATAGTCATCTGGAGCAGTGGCTTCTCTGATCTGCCATCGTGAGGCAACATGGGTGTCACCCGTATCAGGATCGGAGAAGGCAGAAGATTTGAGGAGAGGTGTTAGACTGACATTGGTACCCCCACTTCCTGGGACAACATTGGTCGGCTGATAGGGAGGCTGGCTGAGGGTAGTGAAGGATGTCTCGTCTGACCAAGGAGACCAGTCATCGTGGTTGTCCTGGTGCCTCACCCGCCAGTAATAGGTCGTATGGCCATTGAGGACTCCCGGGGATACGGTAGTTTCGGTCAAGCTGGTGCCATCGGTAATGCTATCGAAGACGGGGCTGGAGTAATCAAGAGAGGTCGTGGTTATCTGCCACTGAGAAGCAGCATGAGCGCCATCCGTATCAGGATCGGAGAAGGCTGAGGATTGGAGAACAGGTGTCAGACTGACATCAGTGTCTTCATTAGGGGGTGACACGTTGACCGGCTGGTCAGGTGCGCGGTTAAGGGTGGTGAAGAACGTCTCATCTGACCAGTCAGACCAGTCATCGTGGCTGTCCTGGTGCTTCACTCTCCAGTAGTAGCTGGTGTTGTAATCCAGGGTCTCTGGTGCCACGGTGGTGTCGATCAGGTCGGTGCTGTCGGTGCCACTGTCAAAGACGACTACGGAGTAGTCATCCGGAGCGGTGGCTTCTCTGATCTGCCACTGTGAGGCAGTATGAGTGCCGTCCGAGTCAGGGTCAGAGAAGTCTGACGATTGGAGCGTAGGCGTCACACTGACGCCAGTGGCCCCGCTGGCGGGTGACACATTGGCCGGCTGGTCAGGTGCGCGGTTTGCCGTGGTAAAGGATGTCTGATCTGACCAATCAGACCAGTCACCGTGGTTGTCCTGATGTCTAATTCTCCAGTAATAGGTGCTGTTGCCATCGAGGGTCCCTGATGCCACGGTGATTTCGGTCAGGTTGGAGCCGTCAGGGCCAGTGTCATATACCTTGGCAGGACTCTCATAATTGCCTGAAACGGTAGTTATCTGCCACTGTGAGGCAGTATGGGTACCGTCGGAATCAGGATCGGAGAAAGCCGAGGACACCAGCATAGATGTCACGCTGATGCCAGTGGCTCCGCTGGCGGGCGACACATTGGTAGGCTGGCCAGGCGCCCGGTTAAGGGTGGTAAAAGATGTCTCGTTTGACCAATCAGACCAGCCGTCGTGGTTGTCCTGGTGCCTCACCCGCCAGTAGTAGGTGGTGTTGCCATCAAGAGTCCCTGGCGACAGGGCGATCTCGGTCAAGTTGCTGCTATCGGTCTCGCTATCAAAGACGACCACGGAATAGTCATCCGGAGCAGTGGCTTCTCTGATCTGCCACTGTGAGGCAGTATGGGTGCCGTCCGAATCAGGGTCAGAGAAAGCCGAGGATTGGAGAGTGGGAGTGACACTGATGCCGGTAGCTCCACTGGGGGGCGACACATTGGCAGGCTGGGCAGGCGCCCGGTTTGCCGTGGTGAAGGAAGTCTCTGCTGACCAATCAGACCAGCCGTCGTGGTTGTCCTGATGCCTCACCCTCCAGTAATAGGTGGTGTTGCCATCGAGAGTCCCTGATGCCACGGTGATGTCGATCAGGTTACTGGTATTGGTCTCGCTATCAAAGACGACCACGGAATAGTCATCCGGAGCAGTGGCTTCTCTGATCTGCCACTGTGAGGCAGCATGGGTACCGTCGGAATCAGGGTCAGAGAAAGCCGAGGACACGAGCATAGGCGTCACACTGATGCCAGTGGCTCCGTCAGCGGGTGACACATTGGCCGGCTGGGCAGGCGCCCGGTTTGCCGTGGCGAACGATGTCTCGTCTGACCAGCTTGACCAGGCGTCGTGGTTGTCCTGGTGCCTCACCCTCCAGTAATAGGTGGTGTTGCCATCGAGAGTCCCTGGCGACACGGCGATCTCGGTCAAGTCGGTGTCGTCCGTGTCACTATCAAAGACGGGGCTAGCGTAGCCCCCCCCACTTACCCTTATTTGCCACTGTGAGGCAGCGTGGGTACCATCTGAATCGGGGTCGGAGAAAGCAGAGGACTCCAACGTTGGAGTAACGCTGATATCAGTGGCTCCGTTCGACGGCGATTCATTCGTCGGCTGATTGGGAGGCCGGTTAAGGGTGGTGAAGGATGTCTCGTCTGACCAATCAGACCAGTCACCGTGGTTGTCCTGGTGTCTCACCCTCCAGTAGTAGGTGGTGTTGTAGTCCAGGTTTCCCGAGGGGACGATGATCTGGATCAGGTTATTGCTATCGGGGCCGCTATCAAAGACGGTTACGGAATAGTCATCCGGAGCGGTAGCTTCTCTGATCTGCCACTGAGAAGTGGCATGAGTGTCGCCGGTATCAGGGTCGGAGAAGCCAGAACATGTGAGTGGAAGTGTAGGACTCCTGTCGGTGGCTTCGTCATCAGGCGTTACATTATTGGGCTGGTCAGGTGCCCGGTTGAGAGTGGTAAAGGATGCCTCGTTTGACCAGTCAGACCAGGTATCGTAGTTGTCCTGGTGTCTCACCCTCCAGTAGTACGTTCGATTGTAGTCAAGGGTTTCGGGGGGCACAGTCATCTGGATCAAGTTGGCAGTATCAATACCGCTGTCAAATACAGGGCTCAAGTAGCTTCCCCAGCTCGTCCTTATCTGCCACTGGGAGGCGGTATGCGTATCGCCCGAATCAGGGTCAGAGAAAGCAGAGGACTCCAACGTTGGGGTAACGGCAATACCGGTGGCTCCGTTCGACGGTGACTCATTCGTCGGCTGATCGGGAGGCTGGCTACTGGTGGTAAAGGATGTCTCGTCTGACCAGTCAGACCAGGCATCGTGATTGTCCCGGTGTCTCACCCTCCAGCAATAGGCGGTGTGCCCGGTCAGAGTCCCTGGCGACAACGTGATCTGAGTCAGGTTGGAGCCATCGACACTATCGAACACGGTTACGGAATAGTCGTCCGGAGCGGTGGCTTCTCTGACCTGCCACTGAGAGGCACTATGGGTATCCTCGGAGTCAGGGTCGGAGAAAGCAGAGGACTGCAACGTTGAGGTAACGGCAATACCGGTGGCTCCGTCCGACGGTGACTCATTCGTCGGCTGATTTGGGGGTCGGTTAAGGGTGGTAAAGGATGTCTCATCAGACCAAGCAGACCACTTCCCATAGCTGTCCCGGTATCTCACCCTCCAGTAGTAGGCCGTATTGCCGTCCAAAGTCCCTGGCGACAGCGTGATCTGCACCAGATTGGAAGTATCGGTACCGCTATCAAACACGGTTACGGAAAAGTCGTCCGGAGCGGTGGCTTCTCGGATCTGCCACTGAGAGGCACCATGGGTATCACCCGTATCAGGATCGGAGAAGGCCGAGGATTCAAGGATGGGCGTCACGCTGACACCCGTAGCTCCATTTGCTGGCGACGAATTGATTGGCTGACTGGGAGGGCGGCTAGGGACAGTGAAGCCGTTTACCAGTGTGTCAGTGCCGCCTGGGGTGGTAACGGAGACATCCCTTGGCCCAGGAATGGCATCAGCATGAATAGTGATGTTAGCCGTTATGTTCGTAATGGAATTAACAGTGAAACTGTTGACGTCTATGCCTGACCCGAAACTTACGTTTGTGGCTCCGGTGAAAGGGCTACCTCTAATGATGACATCAAGTGTCTCACCGTGGTTGCCCTGGCTGGGGCTAACCGAATCGACAGCCGCTGACACCGGTGTTGGCAGGGCAAACAACAGCACCGAAAAAGCCATCACCAGGAACAGCGCTGACACCTCTTTTTTCCAGCACCGTATCATATTCTTTCCCTGGAGACTATATTACCACTCCTGGCAATTGATTTCCTTCGATTGGTCTCATGTTTGTCGACCCCACCTGCCTGGCGGGCCGTTCGAGGAATGGCTGTAGCCGTGGAACACAGTGGAGACCCCTCCCCCATTCCAGGCACTTGCCCGGCGGAGTATCTCACCCCCTGAGGATATGCCACTTTCGATTTCCGACACATCCACTGCGGTGTAGACCAAGACCCTCCATGATAGTACAGCCAGGGAAGCAACACAGCGGAACTGGAAGATGCCGACGGGCATAACAGGCAGCGGAAAGATTCACTGCTCATCGCCTCGCCTACCTTCAATGAATAGTCTCACTTCTGCCCTGCCACTTGGGCACCGCGCACAAGAGCACCCCACGGGATTTCGCAGCTTCTCCCCAGGGCAGAGGCCAATTTCCGGGCCATAACCGGCGACCATAGTCCCCCGAAGATTCTAATACGATCTCATTAAGAAGAGGTTAGGGAACGGTTTAGCCAGGGTTACGAACCAGTTACATTGCTGCGAGAAAGTGGCCGCAACTACGTTACGGGTGGTTATTTCTTCCGTCAGCCGAGGACTACATCAGGTCGTGGTGCGAAGGCAAGGACCGATTGGGAGGGAAACGGACTTCGCCCCTTATTTCCTGGTTTGTTTGCTGATCTTTCTCACCAGGTAATAGCCTGTTGCCCAGCACAAGCCCACTGTTGCGCAACCAGCCAGCAGCCCGGCTGTCGAGGTTCTCGTCTCCTCGGAACTGCAACTACAGTCAAACAGCCCACCGTTGTCTCCTTCATCTTCCTTCTGTGTCACCTCGAAACCACCAGCCAGTGTACTAGTCCTTTCTGGAGTGGTAACCGAGACATTCCTTAGCTCTGCTGCGGCAGCCTGATCAATGGTGATGTTGGCGCTTATCTGTGTTGAGCTATCTACGGTGAAGCTATTGACGGTTATCCCTTCGCCCAGGCTGACTCTGGTCGTCCCAACGAGATTGATTCCGGCGATTGTCACGTCGAGCGTCTCGCCTTGAGTGCCGCTGGAAGGACTTACCGAAGTGGCGCGATGAGCTTCACTAGTGCTGCCAACAATCACATTCCACGAAGTTCCATCATAATGGATGATGACCCCCAAATTCCCCACCCCGAAGACATCAGACGAAGAACTGCCCCAGACATCCCAGACCCCTGGCAGGATCCCACTGTCCATGGGGCTCCATACACTGCCGTCATAGTGCCGGATGGTGCCCGACTGCCCCACGGTGAAGACATCCGTTGGACTGCTGCCCCAGACACGATAGAGCCAAAAGAAGGTGCCGCGGGACATCGAGCTCCACGAAGCGCCATCGTACCGGAGGATGGTAATCTCGCTCCCCACAACGAAGACATCAGAGGAGGAAGTGCCCCAGACACCATGAAGGGTTGATGTGGTGCCGCTGCTCATTGAGTTCCATGAAGCCCCGTTATAGTGTAGGATTGTGCCTGAGGCACCCACGGCAAAGACGTCAGACGAAGATACGCCCCAGACATCATGAAGGGTTGATGTGGTCCCACTGCTCATCGGGATCCAGGAGGTGCCATTATAGTGGAGAATGGTACCCGAAGACCCCACAGCAAAGACATCGGTCGAAGAGCTACCCCAGACACCAAGCAGGCTAGTGGTGGTGCCACTGCTCATTGAGCTCCATGAAGTCCCGTCATAGTGGAGTATGGTGCCAGAGTCTCCTACAGCAAGGACATCAGTCGAAGAACTGCCCCAGACACTCCAGAGCCGTTCTGTGGTGGCGTTGCTCATCGACGTCCACGACGTGCCATCATAGTGGAGGATGGTACCCGAAGATCCCACCGCAAAGACATCGGTGGAAGAACTGCCCCAAATACCATGGAGGTGGTTCGCTTCGGGTTGAGCATTCTGCAATGCCCAGGTATCAGGACTGAAAGTGGAAACAGCACCGACCGGTAGGGATAGAGGAAAAACGAGGATTAGAGAGGCCAGCACCAGGGCCAGGATTGCCTCCCGTATCTTCATGATGTTGCCTCCTATGTTACCTGTCCGGGATTGCCGGAAGAAAAATCTCTCCGATATTGTAGCAGGTAAAACCAGGTTTCGCCATCGCTTACAGGGCTGCAACTTTGGCCGTATCGATTCCAACGCAAGCGGTCGTTTTCGTAGTTGGCAATTGATTCAAAGCACAAAGGAAAGAGAGACAGGGACGATCTCCACTGTCTCTGGCTCTATCGCAATGAGGTGATATTGGATCCTAGGCTAACCAAGACTGCGCTTATTTATGGTATGTCTACCCCGCCTTCTTACCAGGTAATACCCTGATCCCCAACACAGGGCGACCATTCCCCAGCCGATGAGCAGGTTAGTCGTCGAGGTTTTTGCCTCGTTGGAGCCACAGGTACAGTCAAATAGCCCACCCTTCTCTTTCTTCACTTTCTCTATGTCCCACGAGGTACCATTCCAGTGGGCATATTTCAGGTCGTCGTCGGCAGCGCCGTAGTAGCTGATGGCAGGGTAGCCTGAGCTATCGAAGGCAAGGGAAGCATCCAGTTCGACACCAATGTCGCTATCCACTACCTCAATCTCCCAGGAAGCGCCATTCCAGTGGGTATATTTCAGTACATCGTTGGTGACGTCATAATAGGTGATAGCGGGGTAGTCTGAGCTATCGAAGGCAAGGGAAGTATCCCGGTCGACAACGACGTCGCTATCCACCACCTCGATGTCCCAGGAGGTACCATTCCAGTGGGCGTATTTCACGTCGTAGCTATACTTGCCCGTATAGTAGCTGATGCCGGCGTAGCCTGAGCTATCGAAAACCAGTGAGGTGAAGCAGTCAGAACCACCTACGATGTCCACCGTCTCAATGTCCCATGAGCTACCATTCCAGTGGGCATGTTTCAGGCCATGGTAGACTGCGTCATGATAGGCGATGACGGGGTTGCCTGAGCTGTCGAAGGAGAGGGAGTTATACCAGCCAAGAGTACCTTCTGCGATGTCCACTCTTTCTGTGTCCCAGGAGGTGCCATTCCAATGGGCGTATTTCAGGTCGTAGCTTGGAGAAGACTTATAGTAGCTGATGGCGGGGTAGCCCGAGCCATCGAAAGCAAGGGACGTAAACTCGCCAACGTAGTCTTCGCCGTCCACTGTCTCTGTGACCCACGAGGTACCGTCCCAGTGGGCATATTTCAGATCAGCTTTGGTGGCATCATAGTAACTGATGCCGGGGGAGCCAGAGCTATCGAGCGCCAGAGAGCAATAACTGCCCACATTTTCTCGTTCAATCTCTTGCTTGTGCCACTTGCTACCATCCCAAACGGCATAAAATAGGTTCTTTCCCCCATAAGCGATATGCACTTTGCTATCAGAGCCTATTGCCAGTGAGGTGTAACCAAATGCCGTCTCCTGCTGTGCGATGGTCCTATGCCAGTCTCCCGCAGCAGCCCATGCTGTGTGGCTCCGGCCGGCGACAGGCAGCAGGATACTCAACGAGACTGCCGCCAGGAGGGCAGGCACTGAAGCCAAGGCAACCAGCTTGTTGCCGGGTCCTTTGTTCCTCCTCATCCTGCTACCTTTCCTAGCACGAGAGATGATTGTCGCATCTTATGCCGTGCTTTCGGCACGCAGACGTAGGGCGCCTACCGTCCGTAGCAGAATGCTCACCCCGGTGCAGTTCGCCCGTGCCATGGGACATCGTCCATGCGCTTGCCAACGTTGCCGGCCTGACAATCGACTGTGATAATAGTACGTTGCGAATTGTATGTCAAAAACCTGGACGGACAACTTCGGCCGTGGCTATTACCAGCGAATTGGCGTTTCCGACCATCAGCCAGCGCGGTCTCGACAAGATGGATTGCCCATCCATGACAGCGGCGAAGAAGGCTTAGCCATTCATTAGCCAATAGGAAGGCTCTGCCTCTCTCCATTGCTGCGTGTTCTCGTTTTCTGTTGATTCCGGTAGTCAAATAGCCTGCCCTCCAATGAAAAGAAGGAAACGCCTCGAAAGGCGCTTCCTGGGCGAACGGTGATTGCCGAAGGGATCGACTTAGTTACCTCATAGCCAGCCACTAATTACTGTTACATAATCCTTCAGGGGATATCTATGGCGGCGCTACCAGCAGTGGCGATGACGTCGCTCCAGAAGTAGATGCCGTCGTAGTAAACCCTGAACTTGTAGCTTCCCTCAGCCAGGGTAAAGCTGGCCTGGCCTGAGGCATCGGTAAGCTTGCTGCTCGCGTAAGCTCCCTCAGCAGTATAGGCATAGACCCGGTAGCCCTCCAGCGGGTTTCCTGCCACGGTGACAGTAACAACGGTGGGTGCTGGGATATCCAGGGCGGTACTACCAGCAGTGGCAATGGCATCGCTCCAGAAGTAGCTGCCATCGTAGCAAACCCTGAACTTGTAGGTTCCCTCTACCAGGGTGAAGCTGGCCTGGCCTGAGGCATTGGTAAGCTTGCTGCCCGCATAGGCTCTTTCAGTGGTATAGGCATATACACGAAGGTCTTCAACAGGCTGTCCTGCCACGGTGATAGTAACAACGGTGGGCGCGGGGATATCCAGGGTAGTACTACCAGCAGTGGCGATGGCATCGCTCCAGAAGTAGCTGCCGTCGTAGTAGACCCTGAACTTGTAGGTTCCCTCTGCCAGGGTAAAGCTGGCCTCTCCTGAGGTATCGGTAAGTTTGCTGCCCGCGTAAGCTCCCTCAGCAGTATAGGCGTAAACACGGAGGTCATCAACAGGTTGTCCTCCCACTGTGACAGTAACAACGGTGGGCGCTGGGATATCCAGGGTAGTACTACCAGAAGCGGTGATGGCATCGCTCCAGAAGTAGCTGCCGTCGTAGTAGACCCTGAACTTGTAGCTTCCCTCTGCCAGGGTAAAGCTGGCCTGTCCTGAGGTATCGGTAAGTTTGCTGCCCGCGTAAGCTCCCTCAGCAGTATAGGCGTAAACACGGAGGCCATCAACAGGTTGTCCTCCCACGGTGACAGTAACAACGGTGGGCGCTGGGATATCCAGGGCGGTACTACCAGAGTCAGTGATGACATCGCTCCAGAAGTAGCTGCCGTCGTGGTAAACCCTGAACTTGTAGCTTCCCTCAGCCAGGGTAAAGCTGGCCTCTCCTGAGGCATCGGTAAGTTTGCTGCCCGCGTAAGCTCCCTCAGCAGTATAGGCATATACCCGATGGCCCTCCAGGGGGCTTCCGGCGTGAGTGACCGTAACCTTGATGGACGGGATTGCAGCCTCCACCGCGCGCAATACCACGCCTGATGAGCCATCCACGTCGGTTACCGTTAAGGTCACAGTGTAAATATCTGCTTCGGCGTAGGTATGATGTGGGTTTTGCTCGCCGCTAGTCTGTCCATCACCGAAATCCCACAGCCATGAGCTGATGCCATCGTAAGAGGTGGAGGCATCAGTGAAGCTCACAGTGAGCGGTTCACCACCAATGAGAGGTGTGGCGGTGAACTCAGCTTGAGGTGGTGGGCTGGCCTCAGTGGTGAAAACCCACAATGGTCCTTCTATCGTAGAGCCGTGAGTGTCGGTAGCCACGATCTTCCACCAATACTGGGTGCTATAGTTAAGGTTGCCGAGATCGTACGTTGTCCCTGCCTGACCCTCAGATACCAATGATGGAGTGGTGCTGGAGCCAAAGTAAACGTCATACGTTACAGTATCACCAGCATCCGGATCTCCACCTGTCCAACTGAGATCGGTGTCAATTGGCACAGCAGTGGTACCATCCCCCGGGGAAGGACTGCCGGGCTGATTGGGAGGGTTGTTTGAGGCTGGCCAAAGGTTGAAGTTTACTGTACATTCCTCATTGCTCTGCACAATAGCCGGCTTAACGCTCGACATGTAGCCTGGAGCCCGGGCAGTGAGAGCGTAATCTCCAGCAGGGACGTTTTCTATGGTATATTCGCCATCGGCATTACTGGTGGCTTCCCTGGTGCCGTCAGTGACTGTGGCTCCCTCAATAAGCTCATCAGGATCGAAAAAATTCTTGACCACCCCGGTGATAGAGCCAGGTGGAGAGAAATCCAGGGTAAAGTTGACCTCCGTTGTCTCACCAGCGGTAACAGTGATGCTTTGGGAATCCTCCGTGTAACCCAGGGCCGAGACGGTAACATCATACTCGCCGGCAGGGACACCATAGATGGTATAGCTGCCATCGGACTTGGTAAAGGCTTCCCAGGTATCAGCTTTGACGGAGCAGCCATAGGTAGGAAATACAGCAGCGCCTTCGGAATCAGTGACTACACCGGAGATGAAACCCAGGGAGGGAATGGTGGCTGTCACTGCATCATAGGCATTGATGAACCCATACTTCACGTCAATGCCTTCGTCACTGCAACCGCTCTCAATGGCATATCTTACCTCATCATTCACAAACCCGTTGCCGTTAACGTCGGTCACCGTGGTAAAGAGCAGGGCTGCCAGTCCAGCTACGTGGGGCGATGCCTGAGAGGTCCCGGCCCCATTGCCATAACCACCATTATTGTAGGTAGACCAGATGGACTCTCCAGGGGCAGCCACGTCCACCCAGTCACCGTAGGCGGAGCTCGGC
>Ga0114930_10003509_pt1 | contig 13633 bp, 11 predicted proteins | sample AnhtaG_FD_87300 | JGI IMG/M metagenome (GOLD analysis project Ga0114930, IMG submission 87300) | Deep subsurface microbial communities from Anholt, Denmark to uncover new lineages of life (NeLLi) - Anholt_01485 metaG | ecosystem: Environmental > Aquatic > Marine > Oceanic > Sediment | place... | reverse complement strand
GCGCGCCCTGGGGGAGGCTACCTTCAATTCTGGTGACAAGCAGACCGGACTGGAATATCTGCACGAAGTTGCACCCCTTTATCCCGAAAACTCGGGAATGCTGGCAGAGCTGGCAACGGCATACATGTCCCTTGGCGATATTGCTTCGGCCAGACAATATGCCGAAGAGGCGGTTCGGACTAATCCTGCCGATGTCATGGCCCACGCCGTCCTCAGCAGAGTCAAGCAAGAGACGGGAGAGCTGCCCTGCTGAGGCTCTCATTAATCGGTGACTCACATGACTTGTCTCGGCGTTCCCTGACCTTGGTAATGCCCAAATCAGGACGTGCAGAATGTAGTTACGACTTCGGGGAGGGAGGTGGGTACTAGCTAAGAGCCAGAGTAACATTACGCTAAATCGTGCAATTAGGTAAAGATTCAAGCTTTCGTGCCTTGCTGAGCGACTCATGTGTTCACTATAGCTTCAATAGGTTTGGTGCGTATGCGTTCGCCAAGTACAGTGATAAACCTTTTCTGGTCCCTCACTGCCAAACTTTGAATTCATCAGCATTTTCTACTCTTTTGTTGGCAAGAGTAAGTAAGATTATAAAGCCTATCCAGTTGAGTAAATTTAGGAATAGGTAAAATAGACTTCTGCGCTTTTGTAATAAATACCATACTTCAGTGCCTAGAATTAAAATACCTGCCAACACGAAGAGTGTTACCCATTCTAAAGCTAGACCTCCACCCTGTGGCGCTGAGATGAGACCCATGTAGAAAAGAAAGTTAGCCACTAACCATGCAAAAAATAAACTCAAGTTCAGATGATTCTTAAACCAACTCATTTCTTACCTCCGTCTTTTGTACAAGTGCACCTTGTTAAGGCTTGTGAATCCACGATTCAGCCAAACCCGAACATTCTCTTAAATCGCCCAATCAAAGAAAGCGGCTTCTCCACTGGCAAGCCCTGCAGTTCTCGTAATCTGTTTATGGTCTTCTGGAATAGGCGTTTGCTTAGTGCTTCTCTACGGTTCAGCCATCTCTGTAGTACTAAATCGTATTCGCGCTCAATTCTCCTCTTCCGGTTGAGAACGGTTATCCTGACCAGGTGCTGGTTAATGTGCGGCTTCTCTTTTGCGTTGACATGACTCCATATTCGATTAAACTTATGGTCAATATCCTTCATTGCTATTGTTGAGTGAAACCAGTAATCATTTTGGCTGTCCCAAGACTGCCTTTGAGTTGATATCTCAGTCAGTTCCTTCGCTAGTTCTCTTCGCAGATTCGTTAACTCCGGTAAAGCATTCACACCGACGGCTATTACTTTTCCATTTTTACTATTACGCCAATCAAAGCCTTGCATCTCAAATGGTACCAGTCTGTGTTTTTTACAGACCTTTTCGATTTTCGAGAATATGCTGTGGAATTCTGCAGTTTGGAAGGGGTCAAAGAGTGTCATATGGGGCACCGGCCTGTACTTTATCGCCCCTTTTACTTTGAACTTATGAGCGACGTCGTTTATTAATCCTCTAAGGTAGTGTTTAGGGTAACCGTGAAATCTAAACTCGATAAAATAGCTGTTCGACATCTTCCTTAATCCATTAACTGAACCATTCTAAGACCCTATTTATCAAACTCATTTGCCTCTGTTTTGCCTTGCTGTGCCTCTTATAGCTGTAGTATTTCTCGATTATCTCCCTTGTTACACCTGAGATATGCACTCCGGCCCCTGGCTTATAAAAGGCTACATATTTTATTTCATGTCGCGGGCTTGGGGTACCGTGAGCTTTAACCAGACAGACTGTATGATGGTCTTGAAAATAGCCATGTCCGTGTGATTTTGACACCCTCCCTCTATGCCTGAAAAGGTATTTTGCGTAATATGGCTTTAAGCCAGTTTCTTCTCCCAATTCTCTCATGGCGGCTTCAATTCTGGATTCACCTCTATTAGCCCCACCGCCAGGTAGTAAAAAGACCTTGCTTCTGCCCGCCGTGACAAGAATCCCTTTCTCTGTTTCGACAATTGCTGTTCCTCTCCGGCGTTTCTTAACCTTAGACATCAAACATATCCCCTTCCGATTGATGGGGTTCTCTATCCCAGCTCAGGTACGCTAGTCTTCAAAGATTTCTTTAGGCTCATAGGCTTCTTGGCCTTCGAAAGTAAGATAATCTAGTTCCTTAAAGTTGTGGACCCGAGCCACGATATTCCGGGGGAACTGTCTTGTCCTTTCGTTATATTGCTGGGCCACACGATTGTATTCCAATCGGGTTTTTCGAAGTCTCCTCTCTATTCCAGAATCTCTCTTCATTAGAGAGATATGCATCTTATCGGCTTTGAGGTTGGGATACTTTTCAAAGATAGCCTGAAGCTTCAGATAGTTATTCTCCACTTCAGAAGCGAGCTTGACCTTTTCATTTAGTTCGGCATCCCTGGTCCATCTACTTCTAGCTTCGATAACATCCTTCAGAGCTTTATACTCGTGGATATCATACTTCTTGGCTATCTGGGCCAGAGCGTGAATATTGTCAAGCCTCTCCTGCATGACTACATCAACATCGGCGAATTTCCGCTGAGCCCTTGTGATCCAGTACTGGAACTTATTGTAGATGCTTAACCATCCCTTAACTGAAACTCCGAGTGCTATAATGATGATGAAACCTGCAACCAGCCAGATTATTGTCACCATTGCCATAATTCACCCCCTATACCTGGAAATAGTCCTTATTGTTTAGCTTTTTAGGCTTGATTTCAGCTTCGAAGTAGCGAATCATCTGCTTGATTGCCTCTTGCTTGGTCTTGAGGTCATGCACAAGTTTATAAACCTCGACGATTTTACCTTCTTCTTTCGATAGGTCTAGCTGCATTTTAGCCATATCCCCACCCCCCTTCGAAGTAATCGACATATATAATAAGATATTATACCTTATATTACTATATTATACCACATTATTTGCATTTTGCAAGGGGGTTTGGCATATAAAAATAGTTTAAGGGATAAAATCATGGATTGGTTGTGGATTTGGCTCATTATGGTAACATGATGAGTTCTTGTTAGACGTAGCGAGGTTGAACAAAACCGAGGATTGTTCACATCTATCCTTGTTGCCAAACGTGGAAAACCTCTATAATAGGCCTAGCGTTACTTCAGTAAACATTACCCGGGGTCAAGAAATGGTAGAATCTTCTCCTTCATACGAAGATTTTTTCGACATAGTCTTTCAGAAACTTAAGGCAAAGATTAGCGAGATTTACCCTGCTGAAGAAGCGGAGGAGTTGCCTCCCGCTATCCTTGGGATGAAGAACTTTGTCCATAGTTTTCCGTGTCCAGTAAAGATACTCGAACTTCGAGTCGATACCGAAAGGCAGAGACGCATAGAAGACAGGACCTGCCAGCTGATCGGCTACGACTTTTCAAAGCTTGGAGACCGGTTCGTTGCCTACCGTGGCATCATAGACGCAGACGATACCAATGGGTTCAACAAGTTCTTGGCAGAGGAATTTGGGTTGCCGCCGTCAGAAGAGCTTGCCAGAAGTTTCTGCCGCGACCTTGCAACAACGTATTTTTCCGATACAGAGAGGCCTGAAGTCCACTTTCACTTTCCCCGCTATGACATCCGACGAAAACCTGACCAATATGTGGCCGACCTGCTGGAACTCATGTGGTGGGTTCCGCTTGACCCTGAGACGAAGCGAAAGTTCTGGAGAGAGGAGGTCGACTACAATGCGGTGTTTGGCCTTGTAGCAGACCCGATTCTTCCGATGTCGAGGATTGTAGAAAAGGACCCAATATTTGGAGCGTTTGTTAAACTCTCAGGGGGAGAAGCTACTGGAATCACCATTGAAGACCTACAGCAACACATCTCTGACATTCAACTAATCCCCCAAGTTCCTGACACAGTGAAAAGGGTATTCCATATCGCGAAGGAACTTTACATCTTTGGATATTTTCGGTACAGCTTCTTTACTGTTTCAGCCCACTATTCATATCTGGCTCTCGAGTCTGCAATCAAAAACCGATATGCCACGTCGCTAGGGGATAAGGCCATTCTCATGAATTCGAAGGGCCAGCAGTTTGAGATGAGGCCACCTTCATGGGAGAGGATACTAGAATTCTGCAAACGCCACAGGAAGGAAGGTTGGAGTGTTAGCAAAATCAGGGTGAACGGTGAAGCTTTTCCATCTACGATGACCGCTTTGGTGAAATGGCTCGCGGACAATAAGATAGTGCCCAAATGGGAACGGCGGCAGTATGAAGCAGGAGTCTATCTTAGGCATAGTCTTTCTCACTTGGAGTCTCCCTCGGTACTGACTCCATCCGCTCAGACACTCAGAAGCACAGCTGAGAAGATCAACAAACTATACTCCAGTTTAGCGCCTCAGGGTTAGAATTTAACAAATGTCAGTTTTGTGTAGTCAAGCCCATCTAGGTTAGCTTATTGTCCCCACAACAAAAGGCTTCTTACGTATACCGCCGTATTATGTAGTATAATACGAATAAAGCACATGCCAAACGGCGGGAGCACGTTGTGAACCAAGCGAATCTGAAGCTGTTAGCCCAATATATACATACCATTGAAAAGGAGCTAGCCGTCGGCAACGCAACCGAGCATACCCACCGGTCGGCTCTTAAAACGTTAGTGGAAGGCTTGGCAAAGGGTGTTACCGCCACTAATGAGCCCCAGCGGACTGAGTGCGGTGCCCCTGACTTCCTGGTCACTAAAGGAGCCCTCCAGATTGGCTACATAGAGGCTAAGGATGTTGGTAAGAGCCTAGATGAAGCCGAGAAGTCAGAGCAGTTAAAGCGATATCTCAGCTACCTTCCGAATATCATCCTGACTGATTACCTTGAGTTCCGCTGGTATGTAGATGGGGAACTTCGCCGTCCCTCGGCACGTCTGGGGACGCCAACAAAGGATGGCAAAATCAAGCGCGATAAGACTGGTGTCCAAGCCGTAGCTGAACTTTTGAATGATTTTCTGGCTCATAAGGCTGAAGCCGTAGGTACACCGAGAGAGTTAGCTAAACGGATGGCACGCTTGGCTCACAGACTCCGTGAACTAGTTACGGCTGCTTTCCAGAAGAAGCTAAATTTACCGTCGCTTAGTAACCTCTACAAGGCATTCTGCGATACCCTGGTGCCCGATCTTACAACGGAGCAGTTTGCCGATATGTATGCCCAGACTATTGCTTACGGGCTATTTGCCGCTCGATGTAATAGCCCTAACGGCGCAGCGTTCACCCGTCAGTACGCTAGGGATCTGGTGCCGAAGACCAATCCTTTTCTCCGCAACATCTTTGACCATATCGCCGGTGCTGGATTACCAGAGATACTTGCGCCTGAGGTTGACGACCTGGTGCAGTTACTGGCACAGGCTGACATGTCCTCCGTCTTGAAGGACTTTGGTAAGCGCACGGCGAAGGAAGACCCGGTGGTGCACTTCTATGAAACCTTTCTCGCCGAGTATGATCCCAAAGTCCGGGAGATGCGGGGTGTCTACTACACTCCTGAGCCAGTAGTCTCCTACATTGTACGCTCTATCGATTATCTGCTAAAGACTTGCTTCAACAAGCCCCAAGGACTGGCTGATGACAAGACGCTGATTCTCGACCCGGCAGTGGGCACTGCCACCTTCCTCTACATGGTAATAAATGAGATTCACGATGCCATGCTCAGCCAGAGGCAGAAGGGAATGTGGGATGGCTACGTGGCCAAGAATTTGCTGCCGCGCATCTTCGGCTTTGAACTGCTCATGGCACCCTATGCCGTTGCCCACCTCAAGCTGGGGCTTTTGCTACAGGAGACAGGCTACCAGTTTAAGAGCGACCAGCGCTTGGGTATCTACCTCACGAATACGCTTGAGGAGGCAATTAAGCACTCCGAGGTTCTCTTTGCCCAATGGATAAGTGAAGAGGCTAACGCTGCTGCCCAAATCAAAAAGGAAAAGCCAATCATGGTGGTGCTGGGGAATCCGCCGTATTCAGTGAGCTCCCTCAATCGGGGGGAGTGGATTGACACGCTGCTAGAGGACTACAAACATGGTCTGAACGAGAAGAAACTAAACATCGATGATGATTACATCAAGTTCATCAAATTTGCCCAATGGCGTATTGAGCAGACCGGCTACGGAATCTTGGGCTTCATCACCAATAGTTCATATCTTGACGGGTTAACCCATCGCCGCATGCGAGAATCCTTACTTGAAAGTTTCCCCAAGATTTACATTCTGAACCTTCACGGAAGTTCCAGAAGGGAAGAGCAGGCTCCCGAAAACGTAAAGGATGAAAATGTCTTCAACATTCAACAAGGTGTGGCAATAGGAATATTCGTTAAACAGCCTACGAAGGCCGACTCCACGTGTGTCCACTACGCCGACCTGTGGGGTGGGCAGTCCAAGAAGTATCAAACCCTGTTTGAATCAGATGTAGCTTCCACTGATTGGAAGATACTCGCGCCGAGTGCACCGTATTTCTTCTTTGTACCCAAGGATTTCGCCCTTCGTGAAGAATATGACCAGGCATACTCGCTTGCAAAGTGTTTCCCGGTTCATCATAACGGCATTGGAACAGACCGAGACAGTCTCTTTTACGACTTCGATAGTGCTGTGCTGGAGGAGAGGATTAAGCATTTCTTTGATGGTGATTATGACGACGAGTTCCGGGAACGCTACCATGTCTGGCCTTCTTCCAGCTTTGACATCGAGAAACGCCGTGCCGCATGTAGGTTTGACTCGAGTCGTATCAGAGACTGCCTGTACCGAGCCTTTGACGTGCGAAAGCTGTACTACGATCCGAATCTAACTAGTCGGCCAGCTTATGAGGTCATGCGCCACATGCTACAAGGAAATCTTGCTTTGTGCACTACTCGACAGCTTTCTGGACATGAGTTTAGGCATGTCTTTGCAGCAAATTGCCTCGTTGATCGTGACCCACTCTCACTGGCTACCCGTGAAAGAGCTCACGTATTTCCCCTGTACCTTTACCCCGCCGAAGGCGAGATGCAGTTTGAGGAAGGGCGCCGTCCCAACCTTAATCCTGAGTTCACCAAAGCCGTTTCGGACAAGCTGGGACTGAATTTTGTTTCAGATGGTAAAGGTGACCTCACGGAAACTTTCGGGCCGGAAGATGTCTTTAACTACGCCTACGCTGTCTTCCACTCACCCACCTACCGCACCCGCTACGCAGAGTTCCTGAAGATAGACTTCCCGCGCCTACCACTGACTTCGGATAAAGGGCTTTTCAAGGCGCTGGCAGAGAAGGGGGATGAGCTGGTCTCTCTGCACCTTATGGAAGCACCAGTCCTTGAACAGGAGCGTACTCAGATAAAGTTCGATGTATCCGGCTCCAATGTGGTAGAAAAAGTCACCTACAACGACACTGCCAAGCGCGTCTATATCAACAAAGAGCAGTACTTTGAAGGAGTGCCGCCGGAGGTCTGGGATTTCCACATTGGCGGCTACCAGGTAGCCCAGAAGTGGCTCAAGGACCGCAAGGGCAGGACGCTCACCTATGATGAGCTGACGCACTACCAGAAGGTGGTGGTTGCGATTAAAGAGACCATCCGGCTGATGGGCGAGATAGACGCTTTGATTCCTGGGTGGCCGGTGGAGTGAGAGGGTATATTTAGCCACTCCTCAAGGAGGTCGCATGAGCCAAAATAGCCACTCGCTGCCCAGCGATGTAGAATCACTTAGCCAAGCGCTACAGACGCTTAAACCTTATTGTGGCATAATACTGCTTTCGCTAGCTAAGTACAGCCGAGGATTGAGTGACAAGATTATCGAGAACTTCCTGGCGAGAGGGATGACCTGCACTGAGAGCATCTTCCTAGTTTGGCGGGAAGGAAATGAAGATGATGCATGGATTCTACACAGGTCACTACTAGACCGGCTCTTTCATCTACACAACCTTGTTGAGCAAAATTCCTTTTCAGACTTCGAAGAGTTTTCCTTCTTGAAGATGTACAAAGCCCGTCAAAAGCTTCTAAGCGATGAAGAAATGCGCGACAAGGTTCCTGCTAGCCTAAGGCAGTTGCAGGAATCGCAAAAAGCGCGCTATAAGCAGTTAGTAGGCAAAACACACACTTGGCGCCGTCCAAAGGCTGAGGATGTCGCAAAGAGTATGGACCTCAGTTTCCTTTACTCATACGGCTACGATTTAGCCTCGACGAAGGTCCATCCAATGGCTCAAGATGGCGAGATTGACTTCGTTCGGCTAACTTCTCCTACGAACTATAAATCCCTACCGGATGCAACAGTCGTCAGGAACTCAATCCTTGTTCAGAGCATATTGATTCAAGAGGCACTGAATGCCAGTAGCGTGCAATGGCGTACTATTATTTACGACTTTATCGACCAACTCCAGAAATTTCTGAAGGACGATAAGAACCTTAAATTTCAAGAAACATTCTATAAAATCGGCAATGCATGGCCAGCAGTTGATTTCTGCGAACCACGGCCTGATAAATGAAGAGCCTTTTGCAGAGCTAAAGCTGAAATACATTATCGAGGGTTTGGTAAAACGGCGCCAGTGATTCCGGAAAGACTGCACAAAACGTCATGTTGTTGAGTATTGTGCCATAGCTACAAGGTAGAAGATAGTAGTGAGATTACCAAAATAGTACCAAACACTGGAGCTTGAAGTAGTTTGGATGTATAATTATCAGGGTTGATGGTGAAGTATTCTATCACGTATGATTACGGTTGGATATTAAAAAATCGTATAACTGAAAGTTTTCTTCTAAGCTAAAGCCCTATCGGGCAAGGAGGGTATTATGGATTACATTGCACAGATTAGAGATGAGATAGCTACTACATCTACAGAAGAAAATCTTGAGCGCAGCAAGGCGTTCATCATTTGGGTATTGGAGCAGTACTACAGCCTGCCAAGAGACGAAGCTATCAGTGCAATGACAGATAGTAGCGGGGATAAGAGAATAGATGCCTTCATAGAATCCGGAGATTCTGTAAGAATACTCCAATGCAAACTTTATGAGGACGAGACTAAAGAAGTCGGCGAGAAGGATATATCTGTCTTTAAGGGTTGCTTGGACTGGTTAAGGCAGCCGAAGGAAATTCAACAATTGAGTCTGCCAAAACTGCTTGATTCCGCCATGACTTTCGTCGAAAAGTGGAATGAAGGCTCAACCATTGAACTACACTATTTTGCATTAGGCAGATTTTCTGATGGTGCCATTCGTGAAAGGAGGGTGTTCAACAACTCTGAAAACAGAGAGAGGGTTCAAATGTACTTTCACAACGTAGATGACATACTGAATCTTTATCAGGCTAACCTCCAGTCAGTAAATCCTCTCTCTTCGGAAACTGTAACTCTGACTGTTTCAAAAAACCAATTCTTCATAAGAAAAGACGGAGGTTTTCCGGCACTAGTTATGTCCATTAAAGGTGAAGAGTTAGCATCTCTCTACGGACGCTACGGCGATAGGCTTTTTGAAAGAAACATAAGATTATTCAAGGGGATCAGGAAAGGCAGCATTAACGCAAAAATTATTGATACTGCCGTCGACGAGAGCGAGAGAAAGAAGTTTTGGTACTACAATAATGGCGTTAGTTTTGTTTGTTCCAACTTTGCTTTTGACGACGATGTTAACCCCACAGAAGTAGTTGTGTCAGGTCCTCAAGTTATAAATGGTTGTCAGACAACGGCGTGTCTCAAAGAGGCAGAGGAACGATTGGAAGCGGAAATTTCGGAGGAAACAGACGTTCTAGCAAGGTTCATAAAAGCACCTATTGCTGACGTTGAACTAATAGCCCTGTATACAAACTCTCAGAATCCTGTATCTGAGGCTCAATTGAAATCCAACGACCCAATACAGAAAAGACTGAAAAAAGATTTTGACAATTATGCCCCACCGTATTTTTATTCAATCAAGGAAGGCGATTGGAAGACTCTGTCTAAACAGGATAGAGCGAAGTACGAAGGCAGACTAGTCGACATGATACAGGCCACCCAAGCAATGTACGCTTTCTTGGAAGATCCTGCTTTTGCTAGAAGATATAGGATTGAATTGTTTTCCAGGAAGTACAGCGAGATATTCAAGAAAGATACTAGAATAGAAGAGATTCTACTTCCATGGCGTATGCTTGTATTTGTCGATAAGAAGATTGCGGAATACAGAAAGGGAGAGTTCAACAGATTGAAACTAAACCCAAGTGAGTTTGGTGAAGATAAAAAGGCTAATATTCTACGGAAGGAATTTCTTCTATATTCAAACCTCATCTTTCTCTATTTCATACACAACTTGATTCAGAAGAAATACGGCGAATACACACCGGAAATTTCGAAGCGCTTGTTGAATAATCAACTGGAAGGGAGAACAGACGCTCTTTTCAACTACATTGTTGCGGTTCTTTCATTCAGTGAGAAATTGCGCCTAGAAGAGAAGAACCTCCCTCGCTTCTTGAAGAACATGAATAATATAAGCGGGCTATACTTAGAGATAGAAAAGGAAATTGAGAAAGATAGGGCCCAAAAGAAAGACATTCTGGCGGAGTTCCTTCCTAACTAGTGACTGTGCTATATTTGTCTTTGGGAAGACTCATAACAAAAAGCCAGAAAGTGCGATTTCTAGGCATTGTGGAAATGCTATCATGCTCAATCGAGATTTTGGTATTTACTGTTGTTTCTCAGGTTCAATGACCACCCATTCTCAAGTTAATGTGCCACCCCGGGTGAACCTAAAGCATAGTATCACACGTTTGCCACCTCCTTAGCAAGGTCTTTATCCGGACGAAGTAATGCCCGGTAACTTTTACCAGTCAGGGTAACTGAGCACAACTAACGAGGCAGTCAAGAGCGCTTTCGACGATGACGGGGTTAGGGAACAGGGGATACCAGTCTTTGGGCGCCCGGTTGGCAGTCACTATCATAGAGCTTGAGTTGTGGCGCCGGTCGATGAGATAACCATTGACAATACCTTAGCTCAGAACTACTATTATCCTACACCATGAAAAGACCGAGTATATTCTGTGTAATACTGACTTGCTTCATGCTGATTTGTGTTAGCTGTGGTGCTGCGACACCTGCGCCAAGTGCACCCCCACCTTCGCCTACACCTACTCCCGAGGAAACACCTACAGTTCAGCCTACTCCTACTCCTACCCCTACTACCGTGCCGACCAATGAGGAGTTAAAAGTCCACTTCATTGATGTTGGTCAAGGTGATGCAATACTGGTTGACCTGCAAGATATTGAGATGCTGATTGATGGCGGTGATAGGACTTCTGGCGTTGTTTCATATCTGAAAGGCTATGTTGATGGTGCGCTTGAGGTAATGATAGCTACCCACCCCCATGCTGACCATATCGGGGGCCTTATTGATGTATTGGCTGCTTTTGAAGTGAAGCAAATCTGGCATAACGGTGATACTGCTACCTCTAAGACTTACTCTGATTTCATGTCTGCTGTAAATGCAGAAAAGGCTAAGGTAAGTGTAGCAACCAGAGGTAATGTTATTGAGGCTGATGGTCTATCCTTTAAGGTGCTTAATCCTGCCAACCTCAAAGAAAGCACTAATAACAACTCAATCGTGCTGCATCTTGCTTTTGGGGAAATAGATTTTCTCTTTACAGGTGATGCAGAGAGAGAAGCTGAAGGAGCTATGCTCATTGCATCCGGCATGCCAGTTCCAGATGTAGAAATTCTTAAAGTGGGGCACCACGGCTCTAAAACAGCTTCCTCAGCAGATTTCTTAGCTGTTACAAGTCCCGAAGTTGCTATCTATATGGCTGGTGAGGGTAATACATATGGTCATCCACATGAAGAAACTATTCAGGCTTTGTTAGCAGTTGGGGCAGAAATATTCGGGACAGATGCCCACGGTAATATTGTTATCACTACTGATGGTGAGATATATGAATTACAGCTTGAGACGACGGCTCCTACTCCTACGCCGACTCCAACCCCAACACTAACACCTACTCCCACTCCCACACCGGAGAAGGTCGTAAATGTTCAAATAACTCGCATATTCTATGACGGGCTAGTTAAGAGTGTTGAGTCTGATGAGTATGTTGAGATTACAAATCTAGGCACTGAGTCAGTAGACCTAGCTGGATGGGTGCTTAAAGACATTTCTGAAGGATACCCCACATTTATTTTCCCATCCTATGTGTTACAGCCTGGCAAAAGTGTAAGAGTCTATACTAATGAAATTCACCTCGAATACGGTGGTTTCAGCTTTGGTTCTGGGAAAGCTGTTTGGAATAATACAGACCCAGATATGGCAGCGTTGTACAATGCTCAGGGGCAAGAGGTATCTAGAAAAAGCTATTGAATAGCCAAGTCCCTTCTCAAAAGTTCCCCTTCGCTATACTTCGCCTTAGCTATCAGACTTCTTACGCCGGGCATAAATACCCAGTATAAAGCCAGACCACATATTCCGAAGGCATAGCCTACACAGGAACTCAAGCTAAGAATATTAGTGGCATCTGTTATATACCTATCGTGAAACGCTCCCTCTAAGATACCTTGACAGATTTGCCAGAATCCGAATGCAGCTATGTAGAATCCCAGAAACCAGCGATATAATGACTGCTTAAACCATTCTTTTTTTAGAACCAAGATTGCCAATAGTAATACTCCAGTAACCAATCCTCCAGCGTAACTCACTACTTTATATCCTATCGTGTTTTTTGTAGCACCAGAAATGAATACCGGGGCAAGGTAGCGAAGGTCAAACCAAATAAAGGACGCTATAGGCACTTTCATTATGACGGCAGCAATATAGTGAGCACCCTCGTGGATTACAGTTGTAATTAGGACTAGAGCAATGAGGGACAAAAATGACTTTACAACCAATAGTATTACAGCACGCATTAACCAATACCTAGGTCTATTATATGTTCAAAGGCCAATACTAACAATAGCCTAGTCTATTATCTGAGGTAGACTCCTGCTCCCCTTTTGCCAATAGCCAAATCCTTATAGATAGTAAGAATCAAGAAAGAAAAAAAGCAAGATAGGGATGAGGGCTATCCACACATAGTCCGGTTTTTCTATTGGACACGAGTTTCAGAAGGCTATCAGAAGACTGGTCGACAATAGCGACCAGCTTGGAGCAAACGAGGGTAGTACTCACTACGTAATTGTATGCTGCGTGACGAAGCAGTCTGTGAGAGAACCAAGACAAAGACCCTATGCCGGAATAGAGTCAGTCAGAAACAGTATCAAATGGGTTAAGGAGAGCTCCAATAAATATCAAAGTGTACTGGACTTCTGACCATCCTGAAGACATACCACGCTGGAACTAGTTCATTTTCGACTGCACCGACGAGTGAACTAAAAGCCCTGCGTGAGATGATAGTTGACTGGTCATCAAGGTTTGAGCCCTATATGGAGCAGTGAAACCGATCCGAAAGTCGCCGGAAACAGATAGCCACGTTGTTCAATGGGGTATCACCAGTTGAAGCCGGTCGGGCTCATAACCAGAAGACCGTTGGTTGAAATCTAATCCTCTCCACCAAAGCAGTGTCAAAGGAGAACATTGTTCTTCTTGTATTTTATTCTTTAGACAATCTATACTAAGAAAGAAGTATGATTCACTTTATACCGCTGGTTTCTGCCATAGTAAGTTTCATTTTTGCCCTGGTAGTTCTTGACCAATTCTTTGCCAGACGAAAGCCTTATCAACTTATC
>Ga0114930_10003507_pt1 | contig 13643 bp, 10 predicted proteins | sample AnhtaG_FD_87300 | JGI IMG/M metagenome (GOLD analysis project Ga0114930, IMG submission 87300) | Deep subsurface microbial communities from Anholt, Denmark to uncover new lineages of life (NeLLi) - Anholt_01485 metaG | ecosystem: Environmental > Aquatic > Marine > Oceanic > Sediment | place... | reverse complement strand
GTAGCAGTGTCTCTTCCGAAGTCGAGCGAACACGCTATCTGTATCGAGTGTGGCATTGACATAGTCACTTAGGTTCAGATTGGCCCTGTGTATGCAGTCCGCAGCTTGTCCGAGCAATGCCTCGCCGTCATGACCATGTACTCGTCCAGCCTCCTTCTGCAGTTCGCGCGTCAGCTTCTCGATCTTCTTCTGGCAGCTGGGGCCCTCAAGTCGCTTCTGGACCTCAGCACTGCCAAGATTCGCTAGTATCGCAAGGACAACGTCCACCAATACTATGGCTGCTCCGCCTCCCATCACACCAACCTCCGTAGAGGGATTGACAAGCTGTACCCTTGGAGCATAAGGAGATAAGGCGTTTCAACGTTCACGGACTCTCGAAGGTGCGGTGCCTCTCAATCCGCGGCGTTGGCGCTGCAACTCATGCGGCATATGCTGGTGACCTGTACGTCACAGCCATACCGCTGCCCGCGGAAATGCAAGCTGCGCTGCCTGCGGCCAGTCCAGCGCTGCTTAGGCACTTCATCGCACCCCAACTCCCACAAATCTATTCGCCAGCTTCTTGACAACTTCCTCCAACTGGCCTAAGATAGTATCGCCTTGATTACCGCTAAGACGGATGGAGAGCAATGGTTAACGGCCCGGCGAACCTGCCCATCGGTCAGAGAGTTTCACCGCCCGGCCATTTTGATACACCGGTGATCCTCGAAGAAGCGCGGACACTCGGCAACGGTTACGAGTGCCGGGTGCGGCTTGGAAGACGCGCTGGTTTCGGGTAAGGAGCCCTTATCCCGTCTTGACAGCTTCCTCAGCACGATCTCGTAAGTATGCGATTGCACGTACCGCGAGGGTTACTCGGCGATGACTTCCGAACGTGATCCTAGTTGCAGAGCCGTCCACATCGCGCAAGCGCTCGCCCAAGCCCATGGCGGCCCAGACCTAGGCAACAAGAGTGATCCGCTAGATGAGCTCATCTACATTGCTCTCACCCGTCGAACTAACCAGAAGAACGCTCAGCGCGCCTGGCATGCCGTCTCGGCTAAGTACTCCCCTTGGGACGTGCTTCTGCGCGCGCCCGAGGCAGACATCGCAAGCACAATTGCTTGTGGCGGGCTATCCCTGCAGAAAGCTCGGTGGATCAAACAGGCTTTGCAGCACATCAAGGAGGTGTGTGGGTCCCTGTCCCTCGAGTTCTTAAGGGAACTTGGCGATGCGGAAGCTGAGCGTTACCTGTGTGGCTTGCCTGGCATCAACACTAAGAGCGCCAAGTGTATCCTTATGTACTCCCTTCGCCGCCAAGTCCTCCCTGTAGACACCCACGTTCGGCGGGTTTCTGAGCGACTAGGATTGCTCGAACTCGGTCTAAGCTCAAGACCTATGCATCAGCAGCCAGAGGCCGTGGTGCCTCCGGCGTGGCGGCATGCCTATCACGTCAATATAGTGGTTCATGGCCGCCAGATCTGCACAGCATTGAAACCCAAGTGTGGCCTGTGTGTCGTCGCGAGCCTATGCAAGGAGCATACGGGACTACCGCAACCACATGGCGACGTACGCGACTGAATGAAAAGCTCGCAGCAGCCGCTATGAAGGATTGGCCCCCAAACGCGAGGGTCGGGTCTGGGCCCAGTGACGGCTGATCCCAGTCTGTATCCAAACTCGATCGAAACCTCCCCCGCTTGCCCCTCGCGCGATCAGTTGACCCCCAGTCCCACAACTTCGCTAGATATCACGTAAGTCAACGGCCACGGTATCCCACGACCAACGAGCTATGGAGTATTGGACACTGACCGACTTGCGCGCGGTCACATTTCCTGTGGGATCAGGCACCCAGAAAATAACGTTCCTTCCGGTAGGATTGAAGTTCTCTAGGATTGCAAGCACGTATCTTGCCCCATGAATCTCGGCCTGCTCCCATTCTCGAACAGTAAGTGTGGGGGCACAGCGGTTCAGTGAGCTCTTCACATCTATGTACCGGGTTTCCGTACCCTTGTTCGCGCAGAGGTCGTACCCAAGTTGCTGTCTCGAGACGTCATAGACGATCCAGCCATCCTGTGTCAGGGCCTCAGCAGCACATCGCTCGGCCTCCCAGCCAGTGTTGATCGCAGGTGGCGGCACTTGGGTACCAGTGAGCGAAGGGTATAAGGGTTGCACCCCCCGACTTCTAAGTCTGGACTGACTCGAAGTTCTTCGCTGGGCCTCACGTTTGCCGAATCTGCTGATGTTCATGCCCCGATGTGAACATCCCCGGAACCCCTGGATGAGCCGCCGATTGTGTACATTCGAACGCTGGCCGTCAAAGTACTTTTGTAGCTCTTCTGGCGAGAAACTGAAATCGGTGGCAAAGTCTTCTATCCCCACTTTGTCACGCCCAGAAATACGAAGCCCGGGTAGGCTGTCGTGGTAGAGCGCACCAATCAAAGGTAGAATAGGTATCCTGACCCCCTTAGGAACAACATACGGAAGGAAGTTCTCGATGTTGTTCAGGTCAGTAACTGCATAGCCTGAGCCTCGCCGGTCGATACGGAGCCACTTGCGATGGTCCTCCTTGCGGTACTGGGCACCGGATGGGCAGAGCCCACAAGTAGCTCCAGACAACTCCCCGCGGACAGCCGGCACCAGGTACTTACAGTCGATGCGGCGTTGTTTGAGAAAAGTCGGACTGGCTAGGTCTTGGGACGGAGCGTAACAGCCGACGCCTTTCTGTAATTGAAGGTTGTTACGCCAAGTGTTTTGAGGTCCCTTTCCAGCTGCCCTTATGCCAGTTCTCGGAAGGTAGTTATTCTCAAACAACATGAGCACACAGGCCCCTGGAGGACGAGATGCCTTTGCGTACAGATCATCAAGAAGTGTCTGGAGCACTCCCGTTGAGATAAACTGGTTGGAAAACATGCTCGGTATCTGTTCTTGGAAGAACTTGAGGGCAAGCAAGATCTGGACAAATCGACCCTTGAAGCGTCGCCCGGCGATTCGGCTATACGCAGCTAGTTCGCTCAAGCAAGCTCGGTATAACTGGACGTCCTCAACATCTATCATAGACTGCTCCCGCTGCTACCTGTCGGAGGAACTCTGCGGCCCCAGTCTTTCCCCTCATGAATGATTGATAGGCATTTGACGGCGGCCTAGAATACTCAAGGCGGCTGCCGTCCTCCCCCGGCTTCAATGCAGGCAGGTCTTCTAGCGCATCCCTAACGCTAACACAACGGCCTTGTGACTCCAATAGGCAGGGCATCGTCTCCGAACTTGTGACGCCAGGGGGCGGCCCAACCAACGATATGTCAGGTTTTAGCCCGATTATGAACACACGCATGCGCCGTTGTGGCACCCCATATTCCTCTGCTCGGAGGCGCCAAACCTCTGGCCCGTATCCCTGCGCGCCCAACTCCTTGAGAATCATGCCAAAGACTTGTCCGCCCCTCATGTTTAAGATGCCTGGCACGTTCTCAAAGACAAACCCGTCAGGTTGAAGCTCTTCAAGGATCTTGTTGTACTCCTCGAACAGCCGATTCCTGTCATCGGACATTGATCGGCGATTGCCAGCAGTAGAGAACCCCTGACACGGCGGACCTCCGACAACAAGTAGGCGAGAACCCCCGGATTCCATGCGGCTCTGCTGACAGGCAGCCACGATGCGCCGAAAGACCAGACTCTCCCGTATGTCCCCCCGGATCACGTTCCCATGAATGTTGGCCTCGTACGTTTGAACGAATGTCTCATCAACGTCGTTTGCGATGACCGGTTCCCAGCCCGCCCAGACAAAGCCAAGTGACAATCCCCCAGCCCCACAGAAGAGATCCACAAAACGACCCGGCGGGCCCAGGCGTGTTGCTATGTGGTAGGCAACTAATGGCGGGACGGCATTCCCAATCTGCTTGTTTACTGAGGTTCGGCTGCCGTGGAACACGAACGCGTCCGGAAAGCTCTGAAGACGCGCGGCCTCCCGCTGCGAGATTACTCGATGTTGGCCACCCTCGTAGTCATAGTGAATGTAGCAACCGTTCCCCGGTCGGTTGAAGTACGTGCTAATCGTATATGACGGAGCATCCGGGCGCAGCCGCCCATAGTAGGTTGAGCGACTACCTTTGCCAGCGACGTAGCTCTTTCTGATCTGATCAAGCCGCCTCGAGGGGACAGACTCAGGAATATGCTTCCAATTGCCGCCGGGCGGAACGGAGCGTACCATGAGCAAGTCGAGTTCACTCAGAGTGGGTGTATAGTGATTAGGGATCCGAACAAGCAACGCTTCTTCTCTAACCTCCGAGTCATGCTTTGTCCTCAGTACATTTGCGGGGGTTCGCAGACCAAGCTGTCTGAGACATGAGTGCATCGACCTCGGCTTCGTCCAACTTGTCAAAAGCGGACACGAGTTGGGCGAAGTCTTGCTGAGACAGACCATACAGTTTGGCTACCTGAACCTCCAAGTCGGCGCGCGCAACCTCATCGCCAGAAAGGCACCGTTCTGTCAGTTCCACAATACCGCCGCGTGCTTGCTCGCTGCTCAATCTAGGCACGTGTACGCGCCTCACTGTTCCCAGTGAAACGTGGGCCGTGCCAAGATAGGCCCGAACCTGGAACTCGAAGACCAGGGAGTTCATTACCCCCAAGAGGGCCTTCAGGCGGCACAAATTATCGTCCCTGAAATACGCTACATTCAACGAGTTGCCCGTAACCCAGCCCGGTGGAATCAGAGTCGCGTGGATCCTCCGCTTCTGGCTAGGCCTCGAAACATCCCGCCAGGCAACGCGGAAGTGATCAGCAGACCTAGGTATGCGTGGACCGTCATGCCTGACGAACTCTCTGGGTATCGCCACAATGCCAAACCGCTCCACCATGCGTCCCTTAAGAAACAGGTAGTTACCATGGTTGGCTAGGTACCGCTCGCGTCTCGTCTCATCCAACTCCCGGCCCGCCCAAAGGTCGGGCGGCCGAGGACCCTCAAGGTTACTGAACGTTGGCAGATCGTGCCATCTAGGGAGGAACTGCATGCCATAAGACCCAAGGTGTAGCGGGAAGGTAAACCCTGTTGCCTCGAGTAGGCTGTTGTCTACAAACATGGAGGTCTGAGCACGTTTGCCGTGCTTTCTATCGTATATAGTCACCCGCACAGATGAGCCAACGGGCCGTCCAGAAGCCGCAACCAGGGTCATACTGGGCTGGTCAACTTGATCAAAGAGCCTAGCCTCTGCTGGGTAGTATGCCAGATCGTGGATAACGTGCTCGGAGAAAATCCATCGGCGTAACTTCTCAGAAACCTGATCGGCCAGCAGAGAGCTAGGAGAGACTATGCCGCAGACTCCATGCGGCGCACACAGCCGAAGTGCGACCTCCGTACCACATCTTGCGAGGTTGATTCCCCACCCTGCGAACCTCCGGCTCGGCATCGAAAGCGGATAGCTCTGAGCGAGCACGGCAGTTCGCTGCCTAAGCTTGGCGACATACTCAGATGCGTCCTCTTGCCCAAGTTGTTGGAGTTCGCGTCGGTCCGGCTTAAGCACTTCCCAGGGAGGATTCGTGATGACAAGATCGAACTGCCCATAGCGCCCTGGGGCACGTTGAAACGTGTCCACGCGTGCCGGCTTTACCTCTGCGTCGAGCGACAGCTTCCTCGCAATCTCGCTGATGCGACATCCTGCCTCGCGAAGGGCATCCTCATCACAATCCCACAGATGTACGTTCAGCCCACGCCTCTTGCACCCCTCTCGCGAAGCTATGGCCTCCATCAGCCAGCAGATTAGCCGCCCGTCCCCACAGAAAGGATCGATCAAGTTTAGCAGCGAATGGCCTTGAAACCTGAAGGCATCCAGCGTGGCCTCCACCAGGTGTCTGCCAACCAGCTCGTGAGTGTAAAAACGGCCAGTTGCTCGCGATATCAGGTCTTTTGACACGCCGTTCCCAACAGTGTATCCGTTCTTACGGAGAAACTCAACGTGTTCCATCGTTATACCCTACGCACAGCCATGTTCATCAGCAACGACACAATCTATTATTCGACGACGAATCAGAACGTCCCTGCCAGGCAGAACAGTTTCGGTCTACAGCGGCAAACTGCTGTTTCTCCCACGTCTCCCGCGCCCTCACCCAGGCAAGCTGACAAGGCCTCCTACTCCTCCAGGACCAGGGCCCAGATCCGCTTCAGCGGCAGTTCTGCCTGGACTTCTGCTGACAGCCGGTCGTAGTTCTGGAGCAGTGCTTGTACGAGTTCACCCGCGTCCCAAAGCCGCAGCTCAAAGAATTGCCGCCGGGCCTCGGATGTCACGCTGCTCTTGAATCCTCCCCAAGACACCAATAGGCCCTGCTGCGCGCCGTAATTCTTGAGGATACCTTGCAACTCCCGCAGCACGCTCACATCCACTGGCGAATCGCTTGACTTGACCTGTACGCAGAGTCGTGGCGGATCGAAACCCAGCGGACCCGCTCCCACAAGTATGTCGACCCCGCCATCCGGACCAGGAGCAGACATATCCGTGCGGTATCCTTGTGCCTGCAAGAGTTCGTTCACCAATCGGGCAAGAGCATGCCCCTTGAACTTGCCCCCGATGTACTCACTTATTTGGTCTTCCGCGTATTCCCCCAGATCGGTGATACCCTCGACCGCCTCTGGTTCCTCCGCTTCTTCCGGTTCAAGTTGCGGAACATCGGGTTTGCCCGCCAGCACCGCCCGGATTCGCTCCTCCGCATTGTTTCGTCGAATCTGGCACACTGTCATGAACGCCCCAAAGGAATACAACAGATCCTGCCCGAAAGCTGTTCGGGGAATATCAGTCCGCAGCCATTCGGTCGGCCGAGTATGCCGTGCGTCCTCGGGTAGGTCAGGCCGATACTCATATGACCCCTTGGCATGACCTATGGCGATCGCAGAACGGGTCTTAAGCGGCAACACGATCAAGTCGCCATCCTTTATCCTCTCTCGAAAAGCCCACAACTGTCCGACATAGTTCGAAATTCGATTGGCCGGAGCATCAGGATATGTGCGCCGGCAAAGTTCATCCAGGGCCTCACGTGTTGTGATGTGTGAGAGGTCCTGAAGCTCCTTCCAGCCGATAACGCTCAACCCCTTCTCAAGCGCGAGCGCCTCGCGCTCACCGTGGCGTCCTGCCCGTACCATCCATAAAGCCACTGCAATTCCTCACAATCTCCCTCAATTGCTCATTCGTTTGGCAGCTATTCCCAGCCCCAGTGTTCTACCATCCAGTTCTGGGCTGGTGTCGCTCCACCTTGATCTTCACAGTATGCGTATGAACCCCGAATACCGTTTGTCCTTCTCGCCAAGCCTTGGCATCGTTCTTCTTCAACCATAGCAAGCCGGGGTTCTCACACTCCGGCCGTCCGCAGACTGCCGCGGTATCCGGGTATCCAATGGGTTTCACACTTTCAACGTAGGGTCCGTCTCGTCCCTTAGGCGGATGCTCCCTGCACCTGACCAAAGCCATCCTTTCTCCTCCCTCCAATTCAGCGGAACTCCTTCACGATCACAGTGGCAGTGCCTCGATATGCGGCCGGAAAGCTCTTTCCAGCCGAATCATCCCCTGTATCATCGCGTCCTGGATTTCTGGCCACTTCTCCTTGTCAAACAATCCCCCAAGATCGAGTCGCTTCACTATCCTAAACCGAGGTTTACCTGGCACTTGCTCCCATTCCAAAGTCTCACCGAAGGTAGACTCTATTCTGTCTTTGGAGCTCATCAAGTGTCCGAAGATAGCAGCGTTTCGCTCAAGGCTGCCCGTGTTAATATAGACTTCCACGCGCGACCAACTACCATATAGGACACAGTTAAGCCTGACACCCTGTCGCACTTCGATGCCCGAGTAATACCACTTCTCCGGCTTTAGATTCTCCAGCAACTTCGTCCTCGGCGCCGCTCTTCTCCGCAGTTTCGACCAGAACGTCCCGTGGTCCGCCTTGCCCGTATCTCCACCTTGGTTCTCACCAGACAGGGACGCTAACCTCGCGTTTGACCGCAAATCGCGCCTCTTGATGTAGGCCCTGAGACGGACGTACAAAGGATTGCCATCAACGAGCAGCCTGGTGGGCCGATCGTCCGCAGACGATGCAACGGTCAATGTTCTACCGGACTTGCCAGGCTCTGGCTTCTCGAGTACAGGAATCCGTATCTCGAGAACACCATCTTCGATCCTAACTTCCACGTCCTGACCTCCTTCCCTATCTCGTGCTGCGTGAATACTGGTTCGCCTCGTCGAGCCATCGCCTGCCTCTCAGGTATACTTGACGACAACACCCTGGACTCTCGCCGCCTTGTCCCAGACTACAGGTACCTCGAAGGGATGATCATTACCCGTCCACACTAGATTCGATTCCCGATTGCGCGCGGTCTACCAGAGGCTTCATCACCCCGGGGTGCCTCCGGAGCCGCACATTCAGCCACAGAACAATCGACTGCGTCTAGACTCGCCGGACCAGCTTCTGCTCTATTGACCGTGTGCAGCGTCACTGTCTGGACACCAAGTTCCCAACTGCAACTTCATATAATCCGCCGCATAGTCGTCCAGGTTATCCATTCCTTGGTCGTATCCGTCGGTTGTGCGCGGATCCGCGTGTCCCGCCGCATGCTGAACCTCGTGAAGTGGCGCTCCGCCATCCAAGGCAAGGGCGATGAACGTATACCTCAGACTGTGCGGCGTTATGTCTGCGTTAATACCGGCCGATTGAGGCCTACGCCGGACGGCAGACCACACACCACGACTGTTAGCAGCTTATTGCTTACTACCACGTAGGCCGCACCTTTTCCTCTTCCGCTCTTGCGTACATCGATGGACAGCGGCGATTCCGATCCGGCAATGCTTGCCGCGCTCAGGCTTTTCCTGTATGATATAGCTAGCTCTTTGGGGCCTGCCTAACCTGCCTCGCCTTGCTGCCTCGGCGGCACCAAGGTGTAAATGGAATCGGCGAGGTAGTATGGGGGTAGGTCATCCAATCAACCTGCTACCGAGGAAGGTGATGTCGCACATGGCCCCGCAGAACGGCGAACGTGAGGTTCGCGACGACGCTGACTTGCGCACCCTAGAGATTGAAGCTGATGCTCTGGCACGATTCCGCGGGCTGGATCCCGAGCGCGTAAGGAAGGTCTTTCACCGACTCGTAGAAGTGAACTGGTTGGCGCCGAAGTTCCCATTCTGCGCCCCTTTGGATAGAGCGTTTGCCTTTCTGGAGCCAACTGACGCGTTGGAGCTTTTTGAGGAAGCCGATCTGGAACAATTGCGCAGGAGGGTGGTTCTCACCGACTTTATGAACAGCCTTTGGACTCCTCTGTACGGACTGGACGAACTAGGAGAACTTACCGAACGCCTGATTTGCCATTTGCAATGCAACAAGCAGCACCTCATTCAGACCGGTTGGTTCAGAAGCAGTTTTGAGCGCTCATGGTTTCTGCACACCCGCTTGAACCGCCTCTACGACGTGAAGGACCCCCTGACCGTGCAAGCAGTGCGCAACGCTGAGGGAGATTTCGAGTACACCTACAGTTGGCCTCTGCAAGCTGCCCAAGCGCTCAATTTCCCCGATCTCCCTCCGGGCGTGGAGCTCCAGGGAGGTGGCCCAGCGATCATTTTTGCTCCCGATGGTACGGCCCACACGATGGATGGCAAGCCCGTGCGGGGGGTGCGTTATGAAGCTGCGGCCATCATGGAGGACTTAGATCCCACCGACGCTGAACGTCTAGAGAAGAACCGTGAAGGGGTGTTCAGCCTCAAGATCGATATTCTTGGCGAGTTGCTACGTGCTGTGCGTGCTAAGGACGCGGGCAAGCCTTGGGACAATGCTTTTGCGCGGCTGAGTGAGCGGCTTCTTGCTGAAGAAGTAGAGTTTCTCCTGCGGATGGATAGCTTATATACGGGATATGACCTCCGTACTGGCAGCGAAGGGGTTAGCATGGGCCGCAGCAATAATGGGGGCTTGACTGACCTCCTTACGGTCGTAGGTCACTACGAGGAGGAGTTGACCGTCGGGCTCTACGCACACACTCGGGATGCGCTAGCGAACCTCATCGAAGCAGACGAACTCGGCCGTCCTCGGCTGCCATTCGCCTACTACGAAGCAGTGGGCACGCACTGGCAGCAGCAGCTTGACGAGGGAATCGATGTGTTCAACTCACTGGAAAAGGCAGCCGAGGCGTTCTGGGATGACCATATCAAGCGAGTCAACGACGCTCTGGCAAACGAGCTCTACGAGGAGATTGCAGTACACCAGAAGATCAAGCGCAAGCTGGCTCACCAATTCGAACCCCATATACGCAGCTTCTCTGAGTACGTAAAGCAGTACATGGAGCTTACCGGCCGCCTTCCTGACGTGGACTATGGCCGTGTTTCGGTAGGCGGCGCGACGCCTGGATGCGTGTTCCGCAAGAGCGACGAAGACTGGACGTTGGTATACGGCGGCAGAGAGGCTCGACTTGGGGATCGTGATGGCCTTGCGTACATTGCTTGTCTCCTGGCACAGCCAGATAAGAGCCCGCACGTGCGCGAGTTATATGCCGTCGCGCATCCACCTGATAGTCTCGGCAACGACAGCCCCTACGCCGGCATGAGCAGAAAACAGCTGGAAGACGAGGGCCTATCCCTGGATTCCCGGGGCAGTCCAACTGACAAGAAGGACGACGCCGAACTGTTTGCTACCTATCGCAGTTCACGGGACGGACTTCAGAGGGATTTGAAGGACGCCCGAAGAAGAGGCGATTCCCACGAGGCCGACGAACTGCAGACTAAGCTGGATAATCTCAACCGGATAATGGCTGCTGAGTTCGGACTCGACGGTAGCCCGAGAAAGAAGGAGGATCCGAATAAGCAAGCCTATGATCGTGTCAGCAAAGCTATTGCCCGTGCCATGAAAGCCATTGAGGAACACAATCGCCCTCTGTTTGCCCACCTGGACAACGCAATCCGCTACGAAACCTACACGTATCGCTATTCGCCGGAGAGGCCCATAAGCTGGGATATCTGACGGAAATCCTAGTATCTTTTTCCTGACGACGCCTAATGTCGCCATAGCGACGCCTGATGTCGTGCTTATGGTATTGAGGACAACTCAATACCGGCCCGGCAGGTAGTCGCGAACGTGACTTCCTCCGCATCTTCGGAGGATCAAGAGCCCCGAGAGAGCCCTGCCGGGCGAGCCTCTCGGAGTTTTTCATTTGCAGACTGGCGGACTAGGCGGAGATCAGGACATGGCGCGCGTTGAATCCTCTGCGCGAACAAGAATACGCAAACATCCCAAGGCCGCAACTGGCAGGGCTCACCAATCTCCAGAGCCAAGCGCCAGCATACACGTCCGCTCCGTCTACGCCGAGAAGGACGAGGTCGCCTGGCACGCACTTTTCCGCGTGCTGGAGCCAGGCGATGCGACAAACCAAACGACTTCCGGGCCGGAGCCCGCCGCCCGGGCGGATGCGGTTGCTCCAGCCGCAAGGGGCACCGGCCCGGAGAGTATGGAGTTGGAGCAGTATGCAAACAAGAAAGCCGATTCCTGAGAGTCCCAGGTTACTACCGCAGCATGAAAGGCTGATCACTGACTCGGGCATCTCGCCGGAGGTCGCGCAGGCACGCGGATATCGCTCCGTCGAGACCAAAGCCGAGCTGCGCGGTCTGGGGTTTACCCAGAAGCAATGCCGCGTCCCTGCCCTCCTCATCCCCGTGCTTAGTGTCACGGGTGAAACTGCGAATTACCAGATCCGTCCTGATGATCCCAGGATCAACAGTGACGGGAAGCCAGTGAAATACGAAACTCCGTCCAAGTCGCGGATGTCATTAGACGTGCCACCACCTGCCAGGCAGTGGATCGGGGATCCAAAACATCCGCTCTTTGTAAGCGAGGGAGTCCGCAAGGCAGACTCCGCTGTCAGCAAGGGGCTGTGCTGCATCGCCCTACTCGGCGTCTGGAACTTCCGGGGCACGAACGAATCCGGCGGCAAGGTCGCTCTGCCCGACTGGGAGTCCATCGCTCTAAACCGTCGGAAGGTTTACCTCTGTTTCGACAGCGACGTAATGAGCAAGCGCGAGGTGCGCCAAGCGATGGTCCGTCTCAAGGCCTTCCTCGAACAACGCCATGCCCAGGTCTCGATCATCTACCTACCATCCGGCGAGCACGGGGAGAAGGTCGGCCTGGACGACTTCCTTGCCGCCGGGCATTCCGTGGACGAGTTGCTGGCTCTGGCATCGTCAGAACTGCGATCCGTTCAAGACGGTGAGGACGAAGCGCCCGGCATCCCTTACCGTGCGACGCCCCAGGGTCTGATCTGGCTGAAACCGACCGGCGACGGTGTTGTGGCCCTTGACTTGACAAACTTCACTGCCCGAATCGTGGGCGACGTGTGTGAGGATGATGGCGTCGAGAAGCGTCGGTTCTTTGAGATCGAAGCCAGTTTGAACGACCGAACCACTCGATTCACGGTGCCGGCGGCCCAGTTCGGCAACATGAATTGGGCAATGGAACACCTTGGAGTCAGCGCAGTCGTGTACCCCAGTTTTGGAGTCCGTGACCATGCCCGTACTGCGGTGCAGCTTCTAAGTACGGATGTCAATGAGCGTCAAGTCTACACGCATATCGGTTGGCGCAAGGTGAACGAGATGTGGGTCTACCTCCACGCCGGTGGCGCTATCGGCCCAAGTGGAGCTATTGAATCCGTCGAGGTCCATCTGCCCGACGCGCTTGCGCGATTCGAACTGCCGGATCCGCCGGGTGGGGACGAGCTTCGCAAAGCTATCCACGCTTCTCTCGGCATCCTGGACCTTGCACCGGATTTCATCACAGTGCCCATGTTGGCAAGTGTCTGGCGTGCTGCCATGGGCGCCGCAGATTTCTCGCTACATCTTTGCGGTCCGACCGGCGCGGGGAAAACCGAGTTGGCGGCACTCGCACAGCAGCATTGGGGCCCGACCGTTGACGCTCGCCATCTGCCCAGCTCGTGGTCAAGCACCGCCAACGCCCTGGAGGGCCTAGCCTTCGCAGCAAAGGACGCCCTGCTCGTCGTGGACGACTTTGCCTCAGCAGGCACCTCTGCGGACGTGGCACGTCTGCATCGCGACGCCGACAGGCTGCTGCGCGCACAAGGTAACCGCTCTGGCCGACAGCGGATGCGTTCAGACGCCACGCTTAAGCCACCCAAGCCTCCCCGGGGTCTGATCGTAAGTACGGGCGAGGATGTACCCAGGGGCGAGTCGCTGAAGTCCCGGGTGATGATACTGGAATTGTCGCCGGACGCTCTCGATTTCGCTAGCCTCACCTCGTGTCAGAACGATGCCGCCTCCGGAGCCTATGCCAAAGCTCTTTCCGGATTCCTGGGGTGGCTGGCACAGTCCCTGGACGACATCCAATCCCGACTCCGCGACGAGATTCTTGAATCGCGTCAGGCGGCTTCTCGCAGTCGCCTGCACCGTCGTACGCCGGAGATCGTTGCGAACCTTGCAGCTGGACTGCGGCAGTTCCTCAGGTTCGCGCAGGAAGCAGGAGCAATGACCTCCGAAGAATGCGAAAGGCTGTGGGAACGGGGATGGAAAGCCCTAGGCGAGGCTGCGGCTCTACAGGCACAGCACCAGGCCGCTTCGGAACCAACCCGGCGGTTCCTGGAACTGCTCAGGGCCGCGGTTTCCAGCGGCCGTGCTCATATTGCAGCCCCGGACGGAAGCGCTCCCAAGACTCCT
>Ga0114930_10003505_pt1 | contig 13647 bp, 10 predicted proteins | sample AnhtaG_FD_87300 | JGI IMG/M metagenome (GOLD analysis project Ga0114930, IMG submission 87300) | Deep subsurface microbial communities from Anholt, Denmark to uncover new lineages of life (NeLLi) - Anholt_01485 metaG | ecosystem: Environmental > Aquatic > Marine > Oceanic > Sediment | place... | reverse complement strand
GTATGCCGCGGGCGAGTGACCCAACCAAAGCTCAAAATCCTGCTTTGTCGGATCGAAATCGTAATCCGCATAGTCTGTGATAGCGGCTGCCGAGGCTACCGACGCCGCAAGAGCGACCAGTCCTAACGCGCAAAATCCACCCGCATACGAACGCACCATAACTTCCCCTCCTCATGTGAAGTGACAGATTCCCCTCCGAAACGGTGCGTCACTGCGTAGCGGCCCGTAAACCAAGCCCCCGACGCCACTTACAGCAGATTGGACGCACACATGGGTGGGATCCAGCAGAAGGTGCGAACAGAAACCCTTTGCCTCGACCCAACCCCCTTATCCACACCGATAGTATACCGCTTTTTTGCCAAAAAGCAAAAAAGACGGGCAAAAAAATTCACAATCCCCGTGCCCCGTCCCGTCGATGAGGTATCCAGTATATGGGCCTATACAAGGCTGATTGACACGGCCGGGGGCCAGGCTTTATAATCGTCCCGGGCAGGGGGCGCTTGTGCCCCCGTGGCTCCCTACCGACCTGTGTGGCAGAATTCAGATGGCCGAGACGAGCGATTCATCCGGCGAACAGCCCGCCTGGCAAGGCGACCAGGCTCCCTGCGTCTATTGTGGGCAGGTGATTGACCGGTCCACCGACCGCTGCCCGCACTGCCGCACGTCGTTCTCCGTTGCCGTCCGCCAGGCATCCCGTGAGGTCGTCGGCGACTGGTACTACCTCGACCCGCGGAACCCGAGCGGCCGGGGAGTGACCTTCGAGACCCTCATCAAGATGATCGAGAAAGGCCGCATCAAGGCCGATTCCGTCGTCCGCGGCCCCACCACCCACCACGACTGGATGTACGCCGCAGAGACGCCCCGCCTCGCCAAGTACCTGGGCATGTGTCCCCACTGCTTTGCCGAGGCCAAGCCGGAAGACACCTTCTGCACCAGTTGCCAACTGAAAATGAACATGAGGCCCGGCGCCCCACGACCGGGCATCCCGCCGGACCTTGTGAAAGAGCCGTTTCACAAGGACGCGTACGAGATGGAGCAGAAACTGGCCGAGACGGCGGCAGGCACGACGGAAGCCCCCGCCGCCGTACCGGCGCCGACACCCCCGCCGGCGCTGGCCGCAGCCCCGACACCGCGCCCCGAGTCGACGCCTTCCGCGACGGCCGCCGCCGCTGCCGCGGCCCTCGCCGATACGGGCACCGCGGTCGCTGACCGTCCATCGCGAATCGTCGCGTCGGCGGCGCGGCGGGGCCGGCCCAAACTGTGGCTCGTCCTCATCCTGACCTGGGTCACGCTGATTCCGGTCCTGCTGCTCGCCTATTTTTTCATTCCGCCGGTGGGCAACGGCATCCGGTCGATATTCGGGATCACCACGCCCCCGCCCCCGCCGCCCCCCGACCCGCTGCCGAAAGTCGATGACGCGTGGATCCGGAACCGGCTTGCGGATGCCGACGAGGCCGAGCAGGCGAAAGACTACGCCCTCGCCATCGCCGTCATCAAGGATATCATCGAGAAGACGGGCGATGTGTCGCTCGAATCGCGGATCGAGGCCCTCCGCCGCAAACCCGAGGAAGAACACAAGGCCCGTCTCGCCAAACTCCGCAATCGCCTGGAACTGGCCGAGACCTTCTCCGCCGACCACCGTTACGACGATGCCCTGGCGGTCCTGAGGAACATCGGCAAGGAGGACCGGTCCTGGCTGCTCTCGCGCAAGGTGGACGTGGATAAAATGGAGGAGACGATCCGCGCGGCCCAGACCCAGTACGTCAAGCAGAAAAAGCAGCAGGAGCAACTGACCGCCATGCTCACCCAGGCGGCCGACCTCCGCACGAGCAAGAAACCGGCCGAGGCCCTGTCGGTTTACACGCAGATCGGGAACACCTTCCCGAACGGACTCGTGGCCGCGCACATCGACCTGGCGGCAACGATCCAGCAGTTGCAGGCTGAGATTGCCGCCGCCACGCCCCCGCCACCGCCGCCTCCGCCGCCCGACGAGGCCGTCAAGGCCGTGGCCGACATGGAGGCGGCGGCCGCCGGCCTCGAGAAGCAGGAGAAGTTCGCCGAAGCCCTTGCGAAACTCGAAGAGATCAAGACGAAGTTCGACCAGAAGTTCTGGCCGGATGCGCTCGAAGACCGCATCCGGCAGGTCAAGGCCAAGAAGGAGGCGCTGGAATTCTTCGGCATTGACAGCCCGAAAAAGTAGGCGGGGCCTCTTCCGGATAAACCAACAGGCCCGGGCGCGTACAGCCCGAGCCTGTTTGCTTTCGGTGGAGTCCGGCGTGCGCGTCTCTCGGACTGATGGTCTCTAATCCTACTACGCTACGTTCCGCGCGGCGGCCTTCCGAGGCCGCCGCGAACGCAGTTCATACCTGTTCCTGGTGGCCTGGGAAGGCCACCAGGCGGACAACAAGGCGAAGTAGCGTTGAAGGATTAGTTCGCGGCCTCCTTCGCCGCCGGGCGGGCTTCCGCCTCCGCAGCGGCGGGTTCTTCGGCGGCTGTCCGGGCGGTCTCGGAAGCCTGCCGCACCCGCACGACCAGAAGAACCTGGTTCTTCGGCAGCGCGAAGACGCGATGGAGCGTCACGGTGCCGCCGGCAATGCCGAAGGTGATCGGCGGCGCAGCCACGCCGCGCTGGCCGGCCTCGGCCCACTCGATGTGCAACCTCACCGGCGGCTTCGCCGTGCCGTGCTGCTTGGCAACGCCCTTCTGGAGTTTGTCGGCTTCGGCACGCTCGAGGAAGGCCCAGTGTTGCTTGTCGTTGTCCCGTATCTCTCGCGTTTTGAGGCTGGCGTCCTTGGCCTGCCCGGCGCCGCGTTCGTCGGCTTCCCGACGTTCGGCGACCGCTTCGGAGGGCGCCTCCTTGTCCTCGACCGTGCCGCGCGCGGCCGGTTTGAACTTCGCGGCCGGCGGGGCCGCCGGCGCGAGCGGGGCGCTGCGAGCCGCGGCGCTCGGCTTGGCCGGGGGCGCGGGGGGGACACCGGCGGCAGGTCCGTCGGCCGCCTTCTTGCCGCCACTGCGGGCGTGGCCGTACATGGCGAGGGCGGGGGCCTCGACGGCCGGGGCTTTCGCGATTCCGGCCGGTTTGGCGGGCGCGGCTTTCCCCGCGTCGGTCGTCGCCGTCACAGGCGCTCCTCCCGGAGTGAGGGTCCGGCGTGCCTTGGCTCGTTTCGCTCCGGTGTCGTCATCGTAGTCGAACCGACGCCGGGCGTCGTCCGGGAGCCGGGCCAGCCCTTCGGCGCCGCGCAGCCCCAAGGCTTCGCCACTCGTCGCCTCTTTGGCCTTCTCGGTCGGGGCAGTGCGAACGGCCTCCCCTTCCAACTCCTTTTCGCGGCTGGGTTCCGCTCGGCGAAGCCTGGCTTTGGCCTCGCCGAGTTCTGTGAGGTCCATCGGCGCGGCCCCGAATGCGGCCCTGCCCCAGGACCGGCCGCGTGCTGGGGCCCTCCCCATACGTCCTGTATCGGCTTTCGCGACGGCGTATTCGGCCAGTTGCTCCTGCAGCCGCCCGATGGCGCGGAACGGCTCGCTGGAGTCCATTCCCACAGTCATCTCGTTGGCCTGGGCCAACTGGCTGCCGAAACGAGAGAGTTGATCGCGGTCCGTCAGGATGACCCACGTGTCTTCGCCGTTACGACCGGCCAGGAAGTAACAGCCCCCTGCCACAGGCTCCTCAGCCTTCTTCCTGGCACGGCCGGCGGCTCCGGCCCCGCCGACCGAGTGGGCCCTGTCGCCGTTGGCCTCGGTCGTGAACCGGCCGTTACGAAGGTACGCCAGCGCCTCCTGCTGCGGGAGCGCCTCCCAGCGGTTCGCGTGGAACAACTGCACCAGTGCCGTGTTGGCCTCCTCCCGCGATGCCGCATGCACGATCAACTGGTTCTCGGCGGGGCCGAGGTTGGCGGGGGTGGCGACGGCCTGCAAGGTGTCGATGGTGGCCCGTCCCTCTGCGACGAAGTTCATCACCTGCTGGACCACGGCCGGCCCGGTTAGTTGCACTACCGCACCTTCTTCGTCCGCGTACTGTTCTTCCGCCTGGACCACTATACCGGCAGCGAGGGCGCCCGTCCCGAGGGAGTCGAGTTGCTTCGCCTTGGCGTCCACCGCCGCAACGTCACCGAAGAAATGCCTGACCGAACCGTTCGACAGGTAACCGTAGTCGTCTGCCGAGGGGCGGCTGCCTCTGGAGAGGCCCGTTGACGCCGGCGCGAGGTCCCTGTCAAGGGCCTTCTTGTGGGACTCTCCCAGATGCTGTGTGGCGGCGCCCGAACGCACCCCCGTGGCGTTGCCGAAGATGGACTGCCGGCCCGCAGCGTCCTCGATGTTGGCAATGCCTGCCGTCGGGGCGAGGGCGAGGGCCGACCCCAGCCGGGCGGCGCCGTTCTCGTCCCCGTCAACACGCTCATACAGGAAGTCGCCCGCTGCGATGCCATCGGCCGCCGCGACCCCGGCCTCATCGGCCCATCCGTCTCTTCCGCCACCGACGCCCAGTCCTTTGTAGGCGAGGTCGGTGGGGCCGGCCGGTTCGGCCGGGCCGCTGTCGGGCTCCGTCGCCGTGGCATCCGGCGCCTTGTCGAGGGCGCGGCCGGCGAATTCGACCGACGGCGCCACGTCGCCGGGTCGGCCGCCCAGGTAGGCGAACAGACCGATGCCGGCGGCCAGCAACAGCGTGGCGGCGACGGCCAGGGCGCGCGGCCACGAACGGGCACGATGGATCGCCAGCGTACGCTCGTGCGGCTGGCCCGCCGCCGGCTCGGATGACTCCAGGACGACGCGGCGCTCCATTTCGCGCATCACGTCCCCGGCCAGCCCCTCCGGGGCCGCGTGGACCGGCAAACGCCGCAGCAGGTTTGACGTGGCACGCAGATCCGCAAGGAGGCTGCGGCAATCGGGGCATGCATCCACGTGCGCACGGACGGCGGCCGACAGATCGGCTGTCAGTTCCTTGTCCAGGTACGCCGACAGATGGTCACGCACTTGCTCGCACAACATGGCCCGTTACTCCATTCCCCTCGATGGAAGCCGGTATCGCTCGTCAGCCCTTAAGCAGCGGTTCGAGTCTCTCCCTGAGCATCATCCGCGCCCGATGCAGCCGCGACTTTACGGTTCCCGGCGGCACCTCCAGGATCTCGGCGATCTGGCGATAATCGCAGTGCTGAATGTCCCGCAGGACGACCACCGTCCGATGTTCATCGTCGAGGCTGTTGATCGCCTCCTGAACCAGGGTCTCCGTTTCGGCCGCCATCAACGGGTCGGCCGGGTCGGCTGCCGCCGTGTCGGCCACGGCATTGCCGGGGTTCGGGTCGTCGTCGTCGCCCGCCGGGCCACTCATCTGAACCCATTTCCTTCTTCGGCGGTGACTCAGCGAGGTGTTCACCGCAATCCGGAACAGCCACGTGTACAGGCTGCTTCCGCCGCGGAAATCCTCCAGTTTCTCGTACGCCTTGACGAACGTGTCCTGAAGCAGGTCACGTGCGTCCTCGGCGGAGCCCACGAGCCGGTAGATCGTGTTGTAGAGACGGTCCTCGTGGCGTTCGGCGATCTCGCCGAACGCGGCGCTGTCTCCGGCGAGCACCTGGCCGATCAACTCCGGGTCGGTCAGGCTGCTCCTGGATGCCGCTCGTGAGGCCACTCGTGTCCAACCTGTTCTGTTAGACTCCGCCACGTGAGGCGGGTTCCCGAAAATCCGAGAATCCCCAGCCCTCTATTATAATAGCCCACGCGGCCGGCCGCCACAAGACGGCGACGCGCGGCCCCCCGTTGTCACGTTCTCTATTCTCAATACGAGCGCCGTGCCCGCCTATTCTGTAACAACCGTGTAAAGCGTTCCTGGTGCTCCGGGCCGTGCGCGGTTGGCTTTCGGATGGGCTTCGGCGTAGAATACATGACCCGCGCGGGGGCGGGTTGAAGGCGGACGGTTGTGAGCGACGGCAGGCAGAAGGGCGGTGCTGCGCGGCGGCGCATCCGGGTGCGCGGCATCGTCCAGGGCGTGGGCTTCCGGCCCACCGTCTATCGCCTGGCGGTTGAGCGCGGCTTGGGCGGCTGGGTCCTGAACGACGCCGAGGGGGTGCTCATCGAACTCGAAGGCCCGCCGTCGGCCATCGACGCCCTTCTCGCGGAACTGACCGGCCATCCCCCGCCGCTTGCCGAGATCACCGCCGTCGAGAGCGAAGACACCGAGCTGCAGGGGGAGACTGCCTTCGCGATTGCTCCGTCGGCCGGGGGCGAGCGCGCCGCCCTTGTCTCGCCCGACATGGCCGTCTGCGGCGACTGTCTCCGGGAACTCATGGACCCCGCCGACCGGCGGTTCCGGTACCCCTTCATCAACTGCACGAACTGCGGGCCGCGGTACTCCATCATCCGCGACATCCCGTACGACCGGCCGAGCACGACGATGCAGCAGTTCACGATGTGCCCGAGGTGCCAGGCCGAGTACGACGACCCGGCCGACCGCCGTTTCCACGCTCAGCCGAACGCGTGCCCGGAGTGCGGCCCGCACCTCGCGCTGCACGATGCCGAGGGCAAGCCCGTCGCCTGCGACGACCCCATCGCGGCGGTTCGCGAGGCGCTTCTGGCCGGTCGCATCGTGGCCATCAAGGGGCTGACCGGGTTCCACCTGGCCTGCGACGCGCGAAGCGATGAGGCCGTCCGCTCGCTCCGCCGGCGCAAGGGCCGCGACCGGAAGGGCTTCGCCATGATGGCCGCGTCCGTCGAAGCCGCCGCGCAGCGAGCGCGGTTGAGCGACGCCGGCCGGGCGCTGCTCGAAGCGATTCAGCGGCCCATCGTGCTCTTGCCGAAGCGCGCCGACCATGACCTCTCGTCGCTGGTCGCGCCGAAGAGTCCGTACGTCGGATTCATGCTGCCCTGCGCGCCCGTCCACTACTTGCTCTTCGAAGACGACTTCCCGCCGATGGTCATGACGAGCGGCAACCTGTCGGAGGAACCCATCTGCCGCGACGACGACGAGGCCGTCCGCCGCCTGTCCGGCATCGCCGACCTGTACCTGCTCCACAACCGGCCGATCCACACGGTCTGCGACGACTCCGTGACGGTCGTCCAGCGCGGCCGCCCGCTGATGCTTCGGCGCGGGCGGGGGTATGCGCCGCGGCCGCTGCGGCTTCCGATTGCCTCGCCCGAGTCGATCCTGGCGGTGGGGCCGGAACTGAAGAATTGCGTGTGCCTGGTGCGCGGCCGCGAGGCGTTCGTCAGCCAGCATATCGGCGACCTTAAGAACGCCTTGGCCGCCGGGTACTTCGAGGCCACCATCGAGAAACTGGAGCGGTTGCTCGAGGTGACGCCGGCCGCCATCGTCCACGACCTGCATCCGGCGTACCTCTCGACGCGGTACGCCAGGCGCCGGGCCTCCGCCGCCGGCGTCCCCCTCATCGGCGTGCAGCACCACCACGCCCACGTCGCCGGCGTGATGGCCGAGTGCGACCTCGACGGCGAGGTCCTCGGCCTGTCGATGGACGGAACGGGGTATGGACCCGACGCCCGCTTCTGGGGCGGCGAGGTCCTGCGGGCGTCGGCCACTGAATTCACGAGACTCGGACACCTGGCGTACGTTCCCCTTCCGGGCGGAGACGCTGCCATCGAGCACCCCGTGCGGACGGCGTGGGCGCTGCTGCTCGGCGCGTACGGGGCCGAGGACGCCCAGCGGCATCGCGTCGGGCACCTTGTGCGGACCAGCGCGCAGGACCGCGCCCTGTGGACCGACATGATGGCGCGCGGCGTCCGCACGCCGTGGGCCTGCGGCTTGGGGCGGCTGTTCGACGCGGTCAGCGTCCTCTCGGGCGTCTGCGCCGAGAACACGTACGAAGGCCAGGCGGCGATGGAACTCGAGGCTGCCGCGGCCGACGCACCCGACGACGCGCCGGCCTACGCGTTTGCCATCCTCGAGCCGCCGCACGACGACCCCGACGGGGCCGAGGGCTGGGTCATCGACTCGTCTGCCCTGATCCGCGGCGTCGTGGCCGACGTCGAGGCGGGCGCAGGCGCCGACGCCGTCAGCGCCCGCTTCCACGCGACCGTCGCAGCGATGCTCCTTGCGGCGGCGCGACGGGCAAGGGACGAGACGGGGCTCGGGCGGCTCGCCCTGTCGGGCGGGTGCTTCGCCAACGACCGGCTCGTCCGGACGCTGGTGCCCGCGCTTGAATCCGACGGGTTCCGAGTGTATGGTCACCGCGACGTGCCGCCCGGCGACGGCGGCGTCGCCCTCGGCCAGGCCTACGTTGCCGCTGCGCGTTTGCAGGCCAAGTTGAGTTAGCCGCCTGTACGCGCCGTGTGCCGTATCATGCGAGGTAACTAACGATGTGCCTAGCCATACCCGGTCAGATCGTCACGAAGGACGATGGGATGGGCGTCGTGGATATCCGCGGCAACCGGATGCGCGCGGGGCTGCTGCTCGTGCCGGAGGCCGGCGTCGGCGACTGGGTCCTCGTGCACGCGGGCTTTGCCATCACGACGCTCACCGCCGAGGACGCCGCCGAGACCAACGCCTTGTGGGACCAGATCGAGGATCTCAAACGCGCCGAACCATAGAGTTGTTCGAGCCCGCCGCGGCAGCGGCGGGGCACGTTCAGAGGCGCTGGCGTCACCTATGCCCAGCACGCATATCGACCAATACAAGCGCGACATCGCCGAAGCCGCCGCCGCCATCCCCGGCGACGGCCCCGTCGCGCTGATGGAGATCTGCGGCACGCACACGGTGGCGATCCGCCGCGCGGGTCTCCGCAGTTTGCTTCCCGACCGCGTGCGCCTCATCAGCGGGCCGGGGTGCCCCGTGTGCGTGACGAGCCAGGGCACCATCGACGTGCTCGTGGACCTGGCCGCGCGCGACGGCGTCACCGTCGCGACCTTCGGCGACATGGTCCGCGTGCCGGGCAGCACCGCCAGCCTGGAACTCCGCAAGGCCGAAGGCGGCAGCGTCGCGGTCTGCTACTCGGTTCTGGAGGCGTTGGACCTGGCCCGTCAGCGGCCCGACGAGACGGTGGTCTTTGCGGCGGTGGGCTTTGAGACGACGGCCCCCGGCACGGCCGTGGCCGTCGAGACGGCGAAGGCCGAGGGCCTGGCGAACTTCTGCATCCTTTCCGGGCACAAGTGGGTGCTGCCTGCGATGGACGCCCTGCTGGCGGGCGGCGAGGTCCGAATCGACGGCTTTCTCTGCCCCGGCCACGTCAGCGTTGTCATCGGCAGCCGCGCGTACGAGCCGATTGCCGCCACGTACCGGCGGCCGTGCGTCGTGGCGGGGTTCACGGCCGAGCAGGTGCTCGCCGGCGTGGCGGCCATCCTCAAGCAACTGGCCGCCGGCGAGGCATACGTCGAGAACGTCTACGAGGAGGCCGTGCGGCCGGAGGGCAATCCGGAGGCGCTCGCGCGAATTCACCGCGTCTTCGAACGCGCCGACGTCACGTGGCGCGGACTGGGGACGATCCCCGCCAGCGGCATGGGGCTGCGCCAAGGGTACGCCGAGTTCGACGCGCCGCAGACGCTCGGCATCCCCTGGCCGCCCGACGAAACGGCCGCCGACGAGCACGGGTGCCGTTGCGGCGACGTCATCCGCGGCCTGATCGAACCGCACGACTGCCCGCTGTTCGGGGAGGCCTGCACGCCAGCCCGTCCGGTGGGGCCGTGCATGGTCAGCCGCGAGGGGTCCTGCCAAGCGGAGTACAAGTATGGGAGCGTCTAACGTTCGAGCCCGCTGCGGAAGCAGCGGGGCATCCTCGTCCGCCCTGGCCCGCCCGCGTCGCCACTCGAACGTGACCCGCTGCTTCCGCACCGGGCTCGGGGTGGCGCCGGCGCTCGCTCTCGCCTTACTGATGATCGCCGGCTGCGGCGGCGAGGTGGTCGAGGTGGTCGAGACCCGCCCGGCCATGGACACCGAGGTGATGGTCCGCGTGGTCGCGCCGAGCGAGGAGGTCGGCCGCCAGTGGCTCACCCTGGCCTGGGCCGAGATGGACGAGTGCATCCGGTACCTCGACGCCCACCGCGCCGACTCCCACATCTCGCGCATCAACAGGGAGGCCGGCCTCTGGCACGTCGAGGTCCATCCGCTGGTCACGAGTTGCCTGGCGGCCGCCAAGGAAGTCCACGATGCCACCGACGGCGCCTTTGACCCGACGGTCGGTCCGCTTCTGGAACTGTGGCGCCAGGCAGCCGAGACGAACACGCTGCCGACCGACGACGAGATCGCGGCGGCCCGCGCCCTGGTCGGCATGGACAAACTCGAGATGCTCGTGGCCACGATCCGGCGGCCGCTCGAGGAACTGGAACTCGCGCCGCCCCGCTCGCCGCCGCCCACCCGCGAGGAACTCACCAAGATGGTCCACTCGGTCGGCATCCGCAAAGGCATGCGCCTGGACCTGGGCGGTATCGCGAAAGGGTACATCGCGGGACGCATGGCCCGGCGGCTGGAGCAGGCCGGCGCCACGGCGGGACTCGTGGCGGTTGCCGGCGACGTGTACGCCTTCGGCATACGGCCGCGGTCGCTGGTCCCTGACGGCGGCGACCGGCGGTGGGGCGTGGGCGTCCAGGACCCCCGTTTTCCCGATGACCGGTCGCGTCTTTACACGGCTGTCCGCATCGAGGATCGGGCGGTCGATACAAGCGGCCACGCCTACCGCGGTTTCACGGTGGCCGGCCGACGGTTCAGCCACATCATCGACCCGCGCACCGGCCGGCCGGTGAACACGCGGCTGGCCAGCGTGACGGTCGTGGCGGAGGATCCGGCCCTTTCGGACGGTCTGGCGACGGCGGTGGCCGTCCTCGGCGTCAAGGAAGGACTCGAGTTGGTTGAAGACCTTGAAGATGTCGAGTGTCTGCTCCTGGAGATGGCCCCCGTCCCCGCCTCCGTGGAGGGCGAGGCGGAAACAAAGGGCCCGGCCCCCCTCATCGCCCACCGCTCCAGCGGGTTCGCCGCCCTGGAGTACGATCCCGACGAGTGACGTCCGCCGGAGGGATGCCGACATGCCTCGTTCCGTCTCTCGACGTTCGGCAATGGTGCCGCTCGCACGGTTCCTCGCGGCCGCCATGGTATTGCTTGCAGCGCCGGCGGCCAGTCGGGGAGCGAACTGGCCCATGTTTCGCGGGCCGGGCGGGCAGGGGCACACCCGCGAGACGAACCTGCCCGTCACGTGGGGCGGCGCAGACAAGGCAAACGTTCGCTGGACGGCTCCGCTGGTCGGAGAGGGACACGCCAGCCCCATCGTCTGGGACGACCGCGTCTTCGTCAGTACGGTCGCGTGGGACAGTACGGTCCCCGACCGCAAGAAGGTCATCCCCGACCACCACCTGCTGTGCTGGCGGGTGAGCGACGGCCGGCGCTTGTGGGACACGCGTATTCCGCCCGGTCAGTGGCTGAGAGACGACTTCCGCAGCGGGCCCGGCGGAGGATATGCCGCTCCCACACCCGCGACCGACGGCAAACTCGTGTTCTGCGGCTTCGGCTCGTCGGTCATCGCAGCCGTGGACTTCGAGGGCAAGATCGTCTGGCGGCACGAGATCGAGCCGCACACCTTCGACGTGACGCTCGGCAACAGTCCGGTCCTTTACCGCGACACGGTCATTCTGCTCTGCGCGATGGCCAAGCGAGAGGACTCGCGCCTCGTCGCGTTCGACAAGGCCACTGGCAGGATCGCGTGGCAGACGCCCCTGCCCACAACGGGATTCGGCCACGGCACGCCGATCATCATCAATGTCGGCGGGATGGATCAGTTGATCGTCGTCGCGTCGGGAGCGGCGAAGGCGCCGGACGCCTTCCAGAGTTTCGACCCGGCCGACGGCAAGCGGTTGTGGTGGTGCTCCGGCGGCGGCGATGCGGCGTCGCCGGTCTACGGCGCCGGCATTGTCTACGCCGACGACGGGCGGGGCGGGCCCGGCGTGGCGGTCGATCCCACGGGGCGGGGCGACGTCTCGGAGACGCACATCAGGTGGCAGTCGCGCGCCGCCATCGCGGTCGTCAGTTCGCCCATCATCGTCGGCGAGCACCTCTACCGGTTGCAGGGCCGGTACGTCCGGTGCGTCAGAGCCGATACCGGGGTGAAGGTCTACTCGGAAGGACTCGACGGCAAGATCTCGCCCTGGGCCAGCCCCATTGCGGACGGGCGCGGGTACCTCTACTTCGCCACGGCCGGCAAGACCTTCGTGGTGAAGTCGGGGCCGGAGTTCGAACTCCTGGCCGTCAACGATCTGGGCGACCCCAATCATGCGTCGGCCGCCGTGTCCAACGGAAGAATCTTCCTGGTCGGCACCAAGAACATTTACTGTGTCGGGGCACCGTGACGCCCCAAGCGCGTTCCAACGAAGGGAGGTGCACCGATGACGCGCTCTCGGGTCCTCATTGGTTCCGATTACGGCAGGACCTGGACGAAGATCACCGACTTCCGGTGCCCGAACGACGACAAAGGCAAGCCGGCGCCCGTCGGCTCCCTCAGGTGCGCCTGGGACCCGGCGCACGACGTGCTGTACCTCGGCATGCCGGGCAAAGACGTCTACCGATTCCGCGTGTCGGTCGCCGCATCGTCCGGCGGCTCCTTGGCCTCGGCCTGCTCATCGGCCGCTTCCAGGTCGAGGGCCGCCGAGTTGATGCAGTAGCGCAGGCCGGTCGGCTGAGGACCGTCGTTGAAGACGTGGCCGAGGTGGTGGGCGCCGCAGCGGCTGCATCGGACCTCGGTCCGCACCCTGCCGTGGCTGTGGTCGGGCTGCTCGTCGATGTGCTCCTCGGCGGCGGGTTTGAAGAAACTCGGCCAGCCGCACCCGGCGTCGAACTTCGTCTCTGAGTGGAAGAGCGGTTGGCCGCAGCAGACGCACCGGTACACGCCGGGCGTGGTCGTGGCCCAATACTTACCGGTGAACGGCTGCTCGGTGCCTTTCTGGCGGGTCACATCATATTGCTCGGGCGTGAGTTGCTCGCGCCACTGTTTGTCGGTCTTGGTCACGTCGTATTCCTTGCGTCGCGCAGGGGCTGAGGTTTCGCCTTCCTGCTGTGTGGCCTCAGGCGTCGGACCCGCCGGGGGGCGTGTCTCGCACCCGGAGCCGCTCGTCACGGCGCCGGCGAGCAGGCAGAAGGCTGCGGATCGCGCGAATCTCATGTCATCTCATCGCTTCCCACCGTTGCTCGTTCATTGTAGGGCCGTTGCTTCGGTACAGGCAAGCGTATCCCGTTGGAGGAGGCCGCGGGGACTTTTTTCGATAGAGGCGGCCGGTCGGCTGTGGGAGAATGCTTGCCCGGTTTTTGAGAAGCGCCGCAGCGTCGGCGCGGCGCTGAACCGGAGTGGAGACAGGCGGCGAACAGACCCTTGGGAGGCAAGCGAATGAAGCGTTTCACACTGACCCTGGTGGTGACGGCGCTGGCGGCATCGGCCGCCGCGTCCGCCGGGAAGCCGCACCGCAAACTCACGCCCGTCCCGTTCACCGACGTGAAGGTGACGGATGCCTTCTGGGCGCCGCGGATCGAAACAAACCGCACGAAGACGATCCCGCACGACTTCAAGAAGTGCGAGGATACGGGACGCCTCTCGAACTTCGCCAAGGCCGCCGGACGCATGGAGGGCAAGTTCGAGGGCATCTACTTCAACGACAGCGACGTCTACAAGGTCATCGAGGGTGCGGCGTACTCGCTGGCGGCCCATCCCGATCCGAAACTCGAGAAGTACCTGGACG
>Ga0114930_10003503_pt1 | contig 13652 bp, 7 predicted proteins | sample AnhtaG_FD_87300 | JGI IMG/M metagenome (GOLD analysis project Ga0114930, IMG submission 87300) | Deep subsurface microbial communities from Anholt, Denmark to uncover new lineages of life (NeLLi) - Anholt_01485 metaG | ecosystem: Environmental > Aquatic > Marine > Oceanic > Sediment | place... | reverse complement strand
TCGCCATCGGCGCGGCGCTCGCGACCCTCGCCGGCGCGGGCAGCGCGAGGGGTGCGGCATCGGATGGCTACCCCGCGCCGCCGCCTGCCCTCACCGGTACGCAGATCACAGAAGCGGCCCCCCAGCCGGGCGTCGAAGTCCTGACCAGCGGGCCGGTCCACGAGGCCTTCGCCGAACCCGTGTCCATGGACCAGGGGCCGACCCTCATCGTCCTCTTCGAACCGCCCGCGCCCCTTCAGGAAGCCGCGCCCGCGCTCAAGCCCCCCGATGCCCGCGCCCTGTGGATCCCGGGCTACTGGGCGTGGGACGACGACCGCAACAACTTCATCTGGGTCAGCGGCATCTGGCGCGTGCCGCCACCCAACACCCGCTGGGTGCCGGGATACTGGAACCCCACCCCGGCCGGATACCAGTGGGTGCCCGGCTTCTGGCTGGCCACCGCAGCCCAGATGATTGAGTACCTGCCCGCGCCGCCGCCGACCCTCGAGGCCGGGCCCGTCGGCGCCGTCCCCAGGCCCGGCGCCATGTGGGTGCAGGGTTGCTGGATCCGTCGCGACGCCCGCTACGTCTGGCGGCCGGGGTTCTGGGCCGCCGGCACGACCGACTGGATCTGGATCCCCGCCACCTATGCCTGGACGCCGCGCGGCTACGTCTTCTGCCAGGGCTACTGGGACTACACGATCGCCGCGCGCGGCGTGCTCTTCGCGCCCGTCGCGTGCGACCTGGCCTTCTGCACGCGGCCGACCTTCGTCTACACACCGTCGATCGTCATCCGGCTCGAGATTCTGATCACCAGCCTCTTCTCGCGGCCGCGGTACCGCCACTACTACTTCGGCGACTATTATGACCGGCGGTACGCCCACATGGGGATCCACCCGTGGTTCGAGTATCGCACAGACCGTCGCTGGTACGACCCCATCGGCGCACACATGCGACGGCGCCACCTCCGCGAGAACCCGCGGTGGGAGGACGACCTCCGCCGGCAGTACGACCGGCGTGTCGCAGGCCACGAGCCCCGTCCACCTCGCACGCTGGCGGCCCAGCAGGCCGAACTGCGGCGGCACCCTGAACGCGCCCGCGACGCCCTGGCAGCGCCCCTGGCCGACGTGGCATCTCGCCGGACGCCGATGCGGTCTGGAAACGTGCGCGGGGCCGACAGGCAGGTCTTCCTGAGGACGACCCGCCGGCCGCGCGAACGCGAGAGCGATGTCCGCAGGCGCGCTGCCGCAACGTCGCCGCCCGCCACGGCCGTCCGGACGATCCCCCGGACCACGTCCACGCGAACCCCCAGCACGATTCGCGAACGGGCCGTTGCGGCCCCGCCGGTCACACGCCCCGCCGCACGGGTGTTCGGGCGAGATCGGCTCCGGCCCTTCACAACGCCGCGCGCGAAGAGCGAACCTGACACTCGGCCGCTCACGGCCCCTCGACAGACGGCCCCGGCGCCTGCGCCGAGTCCGCGTGTGGAGAGACGGCCTGAGCCTCAGAAGGTCCGGGTGTCCCCGATCCGCCGGCCGACGGCCCCGGCGTCTGCGCCGGCCCCGCGCGTGGAGAAACGGCCTGCGCCTCAGAAGGTCACGGTGTCCCCGATCCGCCGGCCGACTGCCCCGGCGCCTGCGCCGACCGTCCGGATGGAGAAACGGCCTGAGCCTCAGAAGGTGACGGTGTCCGCGATCCGCCGGCCGACTGCCCCGGCGCCTGCGCCGAGTCCGCGTGTGGTGAAACGGCCGGAGCCGCAGAAGGTCAGGGTGTCCCCGATCCGTCCGCCGACTGCCCGCGCGTCTACGGTGGTTCCGCGTGTGGTGAAACGGGTCGAGCCGCAGAAGGTCAGGACGTCCCAGGTCCGTCGGCCGACTGCCCGCGCGTCTACCGTGGTTCCCAGCGTGCAGAAACGGCCTGAGCCTCAACGGCCTACCACACGCACCGTCCGTCGGCCAACCACCCCCGCGCCCGCGCCGGCACCCCGCGTGCAGAAACGGCCCGAGCCGCAGAAGGTCAGGACGTCCCAGGTCCGTCGGCCGACTGCCCGCGCCCCCGCACCGGCCCCGCGTGCTCGTGCGCCGTCGCGGACGCAGCAGCGGCCCGACAGCCCTCGGCCGACCAGCCGCCGCAACGGTCCTCGGCCCCGCCGCGAGGAAAAAGAGGACTAAGAAGGGGTCCCATACGTCCTGTGCGCTTGGTGCGCGGCGGGTCTGGAGTACCCGCCGCGTCCTGTTATGGACGCCGCCGGCGTGCGAAGGTCCCAAGGCCGGCGGCTCCGGCCGCCAGGAGCGTGAGCGATGCCGGCTCGGGCGTGGGTACGGGCACGCCGCCGCCGAGGGGAGTGCCTTCGGGGAGGACCTACGCCCGGCCAATGCTGCTGTGCCGGAGCCGGGAAAGAACTTGTCGATCTCCGGAAACGCGATAGGATCATCGAGAAGGCCCACGACCGTCGGGGCCGCGAGCCTGTCTGGGAAACCCCCGCCAAGACGTCTCTTGGCCGCCGCTATACGCAGCGCGACCCGCTCGAGTTGGCGGGGCCGGTGCGGCGGCGTTCAGTTCGGCAGGACGCCGGCGCGGCTGAGCAAGGCGAGGCAGGTCAGAGCCTGTTGCACGAACCGCGCGGCGGCCTTCCCAGGCCGCCGCGAGACGCCCTGAATCACACGTGATGGCCTGGGAAGGCCACTACGCGCAAGGCCAGGATGATTTGTGCAACAGGCTCATCAAGCCCTGGCAACAGGAGGATTCGAATGGGAACCACAACCATGAACATCATGTCCGGATTCCGGCACACGGCCCGCACGTCTGCCGTCGCCCACCTGGCGATGATCGCGTTGGCCCTCTCGGCCGCCGCCTTGCCGGCACGGGCCGAGGTCAGGCTGCCCAACATCTTCGGCGACCACATGGTCCTGCAGCGCGAGAAGCCCGTCGGCGTGTGGGGCTGGGCCGAACCGGGCGAGAAGGTCACCGTCCGCTTCGCCGGCCAGGCCAAGCCCGCCGTGGCCGACGACAAGGGCAACTGGTCGGTCAAACTCGACGCGATCGAGGCCAGCGCCGACGGCCGCGAACTCCTCGTCGAGGCGGCAAGCGGCAAGGTCGCGCTGGCGGACGTGCTGGTCGGCGAGGTCTGGCTCTGCGGCGGTCAGAGCAACATGGAATGGACGCTCCGCTCCACCCGCGACGCCGACGTGGAGATGCCCTGCGCCAACTATCCGGCCGTGCGGTTCATCCGGCTGCCGCACGTCGCGCGGTTGGAGCCGCAAACGGACTTCCCGGTCGAGGGTCCGAAGCGTCCCGAAGGCAACTGGCGGCTCTGCACGACACAGCAGGTGGACAACTGCACGGGCGTGGGCTACTACTTCGGACGGCGGCTGCATCGTCACCTCGGCGTGCCGGTGGGCCTGATCGACACGTCCTGGGGCGGCACGATGGCCCAGCACTGGGTCTCCAAGGACACGCTGCGGAAGTTCCCGGAGGTGAAGCCTTACTTCGACAAGTTCGAGGGGAGGCTCAAGGCGTGGATCGACGGCGGTCGCGAAGAGGGCGCGAAACGCCGCTACGAGGCCGACCTGAAGGCGTGGGAGAAGCAACGCGCCGAGGCCAAAGCCAAGGGCGAACGCGAACCCCGCAAGCCGAACGTCAACGCCTACCAGAATCCGGCCGACAAGGGCCAGCCCGGGGGCATGTTCAACGGGATGATCGCGCCGCTGGCGGGCCTGGCGATCCGAGGGGTGCTGTTCTACCAGGGCGAGAACAACTCGTTCACCGTGGGATGGAAACCGTTTCCGAAGACCTTCCCGGCCGTGATCGCCGACTGGCGGAAGGCGTTCGCCGACGAGGGCCTGCCGTTCGGCATCATCCAGATCGCCGGATGGAGCAATCGCCGCAGCATGACCTACGACATGAACCACCATACCAACATCGTCCGCGAGGTGCAGTTCCTGACGTGGCGGAGAGCGGCGAACACCGGCCTGATCGTCACGTTCGACACGAACTCGACCCAGGGCATTCATCCCAGGCGCAAACTGCCCGTAGGCGAGCGCGCTGCGCGGTGGGCCCTGGCCGAGGTCTACAACGTCAAGCGCTGGGGCACGGATCAGCCGCTCGAGTGGCGGGGACCCGTCTACAAGGCGATGGCGGTCGAAGAGGGCAAGATCATCATCACCTTCGAGGAGGGCACGAACCGCGGCCTGGTGTTGGACCAGGACGTCGAGTCGGGCTTCTACGTCGCCGGCAAGGACCGCGAGTTCCACCATGCACGGGCACGCATCCTCAAGAACCCCGACAGGCTCCAGGTCTGGAGCGACGACGTGCCCGAACCGGTGGCCGTGCGGTACGGCTGGTCGAACCTGCCGATGGGCGGGCTGATGAACTCCCGCGAACTGCCCGCCTACCCGTTCCGAACCGACGCCTGGCCGCTCGTGCCGCACCAGTCAACCGGCGAGTACGTGGTGGACGGGAAGTAGCGCGCGTCAGGCACGAAGACGAGCGTCGGGCGGGCGGATCGTGCGTCGGCGGCAGTGCCGAAACTGCGGAAAGAGGATGACAACGTGGGAGAAGGCGGGTGGATGAGGTAATCCGCCGTGCCTTCGATTCAGTCGCGGATCCGTCCCTCCGCATTGTCCACCTGGATAGGGCCTTAGGCAGTGTTCCTCAGACGTAACCCTCTTCGAAACGTAGAGCGCGGGGTGGCTGAGCCCGTCTTCTGGCTTGCCTCCGCTGAGGCTGCGAGGCGCTTGGCAACGTGACGCCGGACGGTGTATGCTTCGGCCGGCGAGAAGGCATCTTGAGACGTCGCGAAGAACTCAAACAGAAGACGCTGGCACGACGCCGGCGTCGAAACAAGGGAACACCCAGGCCGGGGGAGGCCGACCGGACCGAAAAACCCTCACTTGCGCCGAGATCCTAATTGTGCCACCTTCGCTGACGATATACATCTCAGTTCTTCTTCCAGGCCGACTTCATTTCGTAAGCCTTGAGCGATTCAACAGTCAGCGAACCACCTGTGGCGGTCAACGAGATCGTGCCGACCGGCTTGCCCATATCGCGACGGCCACTGGTCTTGTAGCAGGCGCCGCCGCCACCGATCACTTCGTACATCGGACGGTCAACGAGAACACGGAACGTTACTTTGCCGTCTTTCATCTTCAGCGGCATTTCGTCGAGTTTTTGGCCGGCGAAATCGTAAGTCACCGCATTGCTGCCGAAGCGGAGAGCGGCCTTCGAGGCGGTTCCCTTCTTCAAGGTCACAATGATATCGAAGAGTTGGTCCGTAACGTCGAACTTGACGAGGGGTGCCTCGGCTGTCAGTTCCATGTTCTCGGCCGTCTTCGGGTTCGGCTTGCGAAGTTGTTCGAGTTCCTTGATCGGAGTGGCGAACATCCGGACGCCGTCTTCGGTGGTGTGCAGCGTCAGGTTGGTCGGCACGGTGAACGTTTGGTTGAACGGCATGTCCGGTATGTTGATCCGTGCCCAGCCGATCTGAACGACGCGGCCGTCCGGGCTGTTGCTGAAGCATTGCGAGGCGTAGTAGGCACCCCAGTGGACGCGGTGTTTTCCTTCGTGCTCCGGGGTAAACTTCTTTCCGTTGAAATGCCCGATGGCATATTGCGCGTTCGCGGCAAAGATAACCCACTTGGTCTTCTTGGCATCGCCGTCGACGGGCAGTTCGAAGATCTCGGCACACTCGAAGTAGCCGGGGATCTTGCCCGTAAGTTCCCACTCTTTGAGGTCCTTGCTCGCATAGAGTGCGATATTCCGGCCGATCTTCTTGTCTGGGTCCTGGTCAAAAACGGCGATGACCCAGTGCTTGCCCGGCTTGTACCACATCAGTTTCGGGTCGCGGCCCGAGTGCCGGATGACAGGGTTGCCTTCGTAATACGTCCACGTCTTGCCGCGGTCGGTCGAGTAGGCAAGTGATTCGCCACAACCGGTGTCGGTGAACGCGAGGACCATCGTCTTCTCGCTGCCCTTCTGCCAGCCGGCGGTGTTGCCCAAATCGACATTCCCACTACCGGAGAAGCAGTTCTTGTCGGCCATCTTCGGATGACGGTTCTCGACATTGCCGCCGAAGGAGCGGAGCGCCCGGTCATGCTCGGTCCAGTGGACCATGTCAGGGCTTGTTGCGTGTCCCCAGTACATGTTGGCCCAGTTGCGGCCTGCCGGGTTGCACTGCCAGAAGAAGTGGTACTGGCCGTCGTAGTAGCACATCCCGTTCGGGTCGTTGTTCCAGCCACGCATCTGGCTCATGTGAAACTGGGGCCGGAACGCTTCGTCGTAGAGCGGTTGGAGGTGACGGATTTCGTCGCTGGATTCGAACAGTTCGCAGATTTCAGGCGCGGCTTTGGCGACGACCTTCGCAGTCTTGCCAACGTATTCCGCCATGTCGAGGTAGGTCCACCAGTCGATGGCATCCTTGTTCGGCGGGAAATCGCAGTCGAGATTGTGGACGAGTTGGTCGTCAACGACGACCGTCATCCGGCCACGTTGTCCCTTGTTCGAGACGGGGAAGATGATGTACTTGCCCGTGATCTTGATCTCCTGGGCATTCTCCAGATGAGGGGTTCCACCGCCGCGTCTTGGCGGCGCGACGAACGGTTTCTTTTTCGCCTGCGTGTTGCTCTGCGAGATTTGATCGACGTTGATGTGGCCCCAGCCGCCGGACGCGTCGTCGACGATCTGGAGGACGGCTTTCTTGCCCTTGTACTTTCTGACGTCCCAGTTTTCCCAGTTGAGGAACTCACTGCCGCCTGGTCGGGTGTTGATGCCCGTGGCGGTGAGGACGACTTCGCCGTCAATGAGAAGGTTGATACAGGTCTTGCCCTTATGTCCGCCGCCGCCGATGAGGAACGTGATGTAGTCCCGCTCGATGGTGAACTCAGGCGAGGTGAGCTTGCCCGTCGGCTTGTCGCCGCCGAGGAACGAGTTGACGAGTCCCTTGCCTTCAAAACCGGTGACCTGCATCTGGCCGCCGAGCGTGCCCTTCGCCGGTGCCTTGCCGAACGCCGTGCCTTCGGCTTTCCAGCCCTCCCCGTACGTCTTCCCCTCGAAATCGGTGATGAGAATGTCGGCCCCCTCGGCCGCGACCGCCGGAGCGGACAGGGCGAACGTCAGGCTCAGCAGCAGGCACGGAATCAGCGCGAAGGTGGTGCGGTTCATGGGGGTTCCCTTTCTCTGAATCCGAACAAACGTCCTGTGCGTTCATCCGGGATTTTCCGGATAAGCGCTTGCCCAAGACCGTCCTGGGGCATCAGGCGTCAGTATCCTTTCGTCTCGGCGGGTTGTCAACGACTTCCGTGGTGGCCAGAGGTTGTCCCTCCCGAAAGCCCCATCCGGCCCTGAGGTGCGTGTGATCTCTCCCCCTCCTCCCCCCATCCGCCCGGCCGTGTGAGAGACCGTAGGAGTCGTGGCCTTCCCTCACACCGCGTCCTCTCCCTCCTCCCCGCGCCGCCCGGCCTCGGCGCCGCCTTCACACGTCCGCCCTCTTCCCTTCGGCCTTGCCTCGGGGGAGGGGGGCACCTGCCAAGCCGACGAGAGAGAACATCCGCTCGTGGAACGTGCCTGGCCCATGTGCAAATCTATCGGCGTTTCCCCCGCCATCTCGCCCTTCAAGGTTGATATATGGGCAGTGACTTCCTTGGGTTCGTTGGATAATGCAACCGCGATGATGGTCCGGCCGCTATGGCAACTCACTGGACCGGCTCGAGCACGGAAAGAGCATGTTACCTTTGTGGCCGCACGTGGATGACGAACAGTTGCCGCGTCTTGTCCGTCGTGATCCCTGGAACGAGGATCGCATCGTTTGTACGGTTCCATCGCGGTGCCGAATCGATGCGGAGGTCGCCCCGGTATTTGCCGCGGCTGAAACTGGAGGTTCGGCCGTAGTGGCCATCGGAGAGGCGCAAAACGACGTAACGGTTCACGCCGCCTGCTGACGATCCGTTGACGAACCAGCGTCCGTTCGGGGATAGCGAGATGTCGCCTCCCGGGTCGGGAAAAATGTCCGGCGTGCCGAGTCGGCCGGTGACGCGCTTCTGGCGGACGTCGTAGAGGATCTGATCTCGCCCATCACGCCCGATGAGTTTTGTTCCCTCGCCCCATTCCGGATGGCCGCCAATGTGCTTCTCGTGAAGAACGAGATCCGTGCCGTCGGATTTGATCGAGCACGGCGTATTGATGCGTTGTCCCGGGCTCCCGTCCCAGCCGCCCCGAACAAAGAAGTACACCCGCTGACCGCTGCGATTCCACAGGGTGTGGTTGATGAACAGCGGTGTCCCTTTCCAGCCCGCAGCGTGTTTATCGAGGAGCCGGGCCAGTTGCTGATACGAAACCAGGAGGCGTTTCTTGCCCGATTCGATGTCGACAAGAAAGATGCCGTCGCCCGGCGGCGCGGCGTGATCCTTCGACCAGTCGAGGGTTCCGGGATAGCCGGTTACGCGTCTGAGGCGGGCGAGCCGGCCGTAGTTCAGTCCCAGAAACGCGTGGCCGGTCGGAGACACACCGCCGTTGCCGATCGGCGTATCCGCATAGCGATACTCACGCACCCGGCGCCTCTCGTTCACGTCATAGAGCACGGTGAATACGTGGCCGTTGGTCGGATCGCGATCGTTGAAGAAGAACTGAGTCTTGGCCGCGCGAGGGTGCCAGTAGAACATGGTGCCTTGTTGGAAGTTCCATGCCCTGGTCTCGTCAACCGGAACGATCTTGTTCTTGTTCCGGGTGTCCACAAGCACGACCTGCGCCGCGTCCTTTGGCTGCGGCATGCGATCGTGGAAGCCGACTTCCAGAGACAGGATGTAGCGTCCATCCTTGCTCCATGGGATCGTCAGGCACTGGCCAATGTAACCAAACAGATGGTGTTTCGGGCCGAACGTGACCTGCTCGATATTGAAACCGAGTGTCTCCTTATCGTCTGCTCTAAGCGGAGAAACACAGAGGCAGACGAGCAGAATCAGCCAAGACGAAGGTGTCGGGAACCGTTTTCCGGTTCTGTTGTTGGTTGTGTGACTCTTCATCATTTCTCCGTCCGTGCCTGCATCAACTCCACCATGCCCTTACCCAGGGCATCACCGATGAGAAAATAACTCTCCACATCAGCACCCCGGTGGCCAGCGTCCGGGCGAGGCATGCCTCGCCCCTGCGGCGGCTTCGCTCAAAGCACCTTCAGGACCAGCAGCGTCAGGTCGTCGGCTCGGGGGGCGAGGCCGGTGAAGCGGCGGATGTCCCATTGCACCTCGTGGGCCATGCGTTCGGCCCCGTGTTTGGCGTGCCGCAGGATCGACTCCATGAGCCGGTCCTTGCCGAACCGCTCGCCCTGGTAGTTGGCGGCATCGAACGCCCCGTCGGAGAAGACGATCAGCGTGTCGCCGGCCCTGAGTTTCACGGCCTCGTACTCGTACTCGACGTCCTTGATGACGCCCAGAAGCGGTCCGCCGGCCTCCAGCCGCGTCACCTCGCCGCCGCGTATGAGCACGGCCGGCTCGTGTCCGGCGCTGGAATAGGTCAGCCGCCGGGCGCTTGAGTCCAGAACGCCGTAGAAGAGGGTGGCGAACTCGCTGGGTTCGGTCTCGGCGGTGAGGCTGCGGTTGACGCGGTCCATCACGTGGCTGAGGGCGTAGACATGCTCGGCCTGAGCCCGAAGGGCCGCGCGCACACTCGCCATCAGGATCGCCGCCGGGACGCCTTTGCCTGCGACGTCGCCGACGGCAACGCCCCAGTTGTTGCCGGGCAGGCGGATCCAGTCGTGAAAATCGCCGCCCACCGCCAGCGACGGCACGGTCACGCCGTAGCAGTCGTAGCCGCGGATGTCGGGCGCCCGGGCCGGGAGCATCCGCTCCTGGACCCTGGCGGCCACGGCGAGTTCGCGCTGCTGCTGCCGCGCGACGACGCACTCCTCCAGAAGTTGCGCGTTGCTGACGGTCATGGCGGCCTGATCGGCCACGCTGCGGAACAGGCGTATCTCCTCCGGCGTGAACGTATGCGGCTGGGCCGTGTAGACGTGGAGCGTGCCGAGGGGCTCGCCCTTGGCGACCAGAGCCACCGAGAGGCTCGAGACGAGGCCCTCGCGCCGTGCGGCGTCGCCGTATCGGACGTGGGGATCGGTCCGCATGTCTTCGACGGTGATGATTTCGCCGCCGAGCGCCGCCTGGTCGTTGGGGTTTTCGGCGACCAGGACGGGCCCCTTGTCGAGGTACGAGGGCGACAGGCCGTAAGCGGCCGCGATGACGAGTTCCTCGCGGGCCGGGCTCAGCAGCCGCAGAGAGCACGCCTTGACGCCCATGATCTCGGCCATGGTCTTGACGATGTTGTCGAGCACCGAGTCGGGGTCGAGGGTGGAGGACAGGAGGCGGCTGGTCTCGGCCAGGAGCGTGAGTTCGTCGATGCGTTCGCGCAGGACCGCCTGCTGCCAGCACAGGCGCGTGATGGTGTTGGCCAGGAGTTGGAGGAACGCGATGGCGGACCGTAACTGCGGCTCATCCACCGGCTTCAGTTCGGCGGCGGCGTCGAGGAGTTCCTTCTCGTCGATGCCGTACTTGCGGGCGATGGCGAGGACCTCGTCGGCCGCGAGTGGGCGTTCGGGCACGTCGCCCAGGACGATGGTCCCCAGGACGCGTCCGTCCAGATGGATGGCGGCGGCAAACTGCGTCAGGTCGGCGTGGCAGACGTAGCGGACCGGCGCGGACCCGCCTGCTGCCGCGGCGGCCTCGGCGGCGGCCCGGTTCGAGATGCGGCAGGCCTCGTTGTCGTGGAGCGGGCCGCCCACGAGTTCACAGAAACGGCTCGAGCAACTCGGGCGGGTGACCAGGCGTCCCTGCTCGTCGCGGATGCTCGCCGCCACGCCGGCGAGTTCGGAGAAACCGTCCTGAATCGCCTGGAGCGTCTCGACGTCGATCAGGTCCACGAGCCGGGGCGGCACACCGGCGGTGCGGGTGGGCGGCGGCTGCCGGCCGTCGGACGGCGTGGGTACAAGCGGGGCTGAAGTGGAATCGGTCATCGGATCGGTGGTTGCCGGGTCCCGACGCGACCGTGGCGTCAGGCGACCGCCAGCATCCTTTCGATGGCTGTGCGCGCCGGGCCGGCCGTTTCTTCCGGCACGAGGACCTCGTGCTGCATGTCTTCGAGCGACCAGAGGATCTTCTCGAGGGTGTTGAGTTTCATGTTGGGGCAATCGGCCAGGCGGGTGATCTCGACGATGGTCTTGTCGGGGCAGTGCTGCCGGATCGTGTGGCAGACGCCGAGTTCGGTCGCGATGATGAATGTCTTCTTGTCGGACTCGGCGACGTGGCGGATGATCTGGCTGGTCGAGCCGATGAAGTCGGCCAGTTGCCGCACGTCGCGCGTGCACTCGGGGTGGACGCACACCTGGCCATCGGGGTACTCGGCGCGGCGGGCCTCGACGTGCTCGGCCAGGATCCGGTGGTGCGTGGGGCAGAAACCGGGGTAGAGGATGATGTTGTCGCGGCCGGTCTGCTGGGCCACGTATTCGCCGAGGCTCTGGTCGGGGACGAAGAGGATCGGCTTCTCATCGGGGATCGACTCGACGATGCGGACGGCGTTGGCGCTGGTGCAGCAGATGTCGCTCAGCGCCTTGATGGCGGCCGAGGAGTTGACGTACGTGACGACCGCCGCGTCGGGGTGGCGGTCCCTGGCTTCCTGGAGTTCGCGCGGCGAGATCATGTCGGCCATCGGACAGCCGGCGTTCGGATCGGGCATCAGGACGGGCCGGTCGGGGTTGATGAGTTTGGCGGTCTCGGCCATGAAAAGGACGCCGCACAGAACGATTGTCTCGGCCTCGACCTTGGCGGCCTCGCGGGCCATGGCGAGGCTGTCGCCGACGATGTCGGCCACGTCCTGGACCTCGGGTATCTGGTAGTTGTGGGCCAGGATGACGGCCCCGCGCTCGCGGCGCAGGGCGTCGATCCGCTCAACGAGTTCGGCCCCGGCGGGCCGTTCCAGCGATACCATCGCCTGCCTCCATCCTCACGGTGCGACCTCGCGACGTACGTGCCGCACTCAGGGATTATACTCTTGGGAGGGGCCCTTCTCAACGCCAAAAACGGGCTTTCTACGGCTCCAAAAGCCGGTTGCGCGGGTTTCTTGAGGAAGGAGTTGACACGGCGGCGATTATAGGCTAGTATTCCGATGCAGTTACTGTCGATGTAGTTACTGTAGTTCAGGGGCCGTGGAATGGGCTTGTCGCAGAAGTGCCAATACGCCCTTCGGGCGGTCTTTGAACTGGCCAAGCGTCAGGGGCAGGGACCGACGACGATGGGCGAAATAGCGGCTGCTCAGGTCATTCCGCCCCGGTTTCTCGAGTTGATCCTCGGCGAGTTGAGGAAGGCCGGGTTCGTCGAGTCCCGGCGGGGCAAACAGGGGGGCTACCTGCTGCGCGTGTCGCCGCAGAGGCTGAAAGTGGGGACGATCCTCCGGTTCGTCGACGGCCCGGTTGGCCCGGTCCAGTGCGTCCGCGCCGATGAAGGCGCCGACTGTCCGCTTCACGGCCGCTGTGCGTTTCTGGCGATGTGGGAGCGGGCGCGCGACGCCGTCGAGGCGGTGTACGACTCGACCACGTTCGAGGACCTGATTGAAGAGGAGAGGCGGCGGCCCGGCGAGTATGTCGCGGACTACCGCATCTGACGCCTGTTGGATCGCCCGCGTTCCGCGGCTGTCTTGAGGAAGGAGGGCACCTGGATGCCTGCGAATGTGATGGAAACCGACGTGACGGGCCTGGTCGATGGACTCCATTTCAGGGAGAAGGTCGATCGGTCGCTTGCCCTGATCGACGAGGCCCGGCGCGCCTGCGGCGACGGGCTTGTCGTGGCGAACAGTTTCGGCACGTGCGTGGTGTGGGACCTGGCGAAGCGGGTCAGCCCCGACATTCGGGGCTTCGGCGTCCTCACGCCGTACAGCCCCCGGGAGACCGTCGAGTTCGCCGACCGGATGGCTGCCCGGTGTCCGGAACTGCGTATCTTCCGGGCCGAAGGTCCGATCCCGCCGCGCCTCTACCAGAGGGACCCCGACCGGTGCTGCGAGTTGCTCAAGGTCGAGCCCACGCGCCGCGCCATTCGCGAGATGGGCGTCACGTGCTGGGTCAGCGGCATCCGGTGCACGTCCGGCGGGCGGCGGGCCGGCGCCCTGGAGTTCGAGGAGGCGGAGCCGGGCCTCGTGAAACTGAACCCGATCCTCCCGTGGCACGAGCGCGAGGTATGGCAGTACGCCGCTATCTACAAGATTGACGTGAATCCGCTCTATGCCCAGGGCTACCGGTCGCTCGGCTGCACCCCGTGCACGCACATCGCCGCCGGCCCGAGCGAGCGGGCCGGCCGATGGATCGGCACGAGCAAGTGCGGCGGGGAATGCGGGATCCATACCAAACCGCTGAAACTCGAAGACGGGGCCGGCATCTGAGATGCCGTGGGTGCCGGCTCTCGGCGGATCAGGTCCTGGAGCACATCGCTCGGCGCTGAGGGAGTGACCCGGTGCTCCCGCACCGGGCTCGGGCGGGGCTCGGGCGGCGCCTGCCCGCGTCCACCTTCCTGTTTACAGACAGGGCTTCCACGGGCATAATGCGCCCGCAGTTTCGACAGGCCGTGCCTGAGGAGAGCGATTGCCGTGACGGACAACGCGACGGATGCCGGGCCGTGTCCGGCCGACATCGAGGCGGTCTCCGACCT
>Ga0114930_10003502_pt1 | contig 13655 bp, 11 predicted proteins | sample AnhtaG_FD_87300 | JGI IMG/M metagenome (GOLD analysis project Ga0114930, IMG submission 87300) | Deep subsurface microbial communities from Anholt, Denmark to uncover new lineages of life (NeLLi) - Anholt_01485 metaG | ecosystem: Environmental > Aquatic > Marine > Oceanic > Sediment | place... | reverse complement strand
TGCTAAAAATGTATTGCCTGGGGTATGTGGGATTCGAACGCTTGAGGCCAATCATTCTGCTGGCATGCGAGGAGTTGGTGCTGGGATAGGACGAATGACGGATATAAGAAAGGATATTGAGGATATTGCAGATAAAGTTGGATTGGATTTTTCTATCAATGTAATCCTAACTGAATCAGGAGAAATTGCTGCCATGAGCTCAGGACATTTCAGAGACGCCCATAGGAAAGCAATGGAAATAGGAAAACGGAATTACAGTACTAAAATCACTATTAACAACAAAATTTGCTTCTTCAATCTATTTCCTGAGGATTCTGAACTAAATCAATCGATTAAGGGATTTAATTTTTTAATGAACGCCCCAAATAATATGCTCGATAGAAAAGGTAGTATTGTTCTAATGTCGTCTTCATACGAAGGTCGAGGATATCATAGTCTAATTGCTGAAACAGGAGCTAAATTATATAAAAATATTGGCGATAGTATCATATGGAGAGCTTTTGTTAAAAGAAGAAAAGTATATTTCTTTTCCCCAAATATAAGTGAGCCTGAATTGTATCATTTTTATCCAAAGTCCGTGAAATTATATCACGATTGGAACAATTTAATCGACGAATTAACTATAGTTCACGGAGATTCTCCAAAGGCAGCGCTCTTTCCTTGTAGCATACAATTGTCTGAAAAATAAAATCACTTATTCTCTTGATTGAGAATTGATATAATAAAAAAATAAAATAAAAGTTATCTTACGATTTTTGGTTTTAAAACTAATTTTGGGTCCTTTCTTCACTTACTATTCAGTTTGTCGTTAATTCCAGCAATATCCTTTACTATTTTTTTTTTGGCTTCAATATCGTATTGTGTTGTGATGGCAATTTGCTCCATTACTGGGGAACCTCCACCATGATAACCTCCAACTTGATAAATCCCTCCAGTTGAAGAACATAGCATATCTCCAACAAATCGCCAGAATTGAGCAGCGTTTTCGGGTGCGATCTTTGGGTTTCTAGTGATGTATTTATTAAGATAATCCTTCAATTCTGGATTTAAGAAGTCTTTTTCATGAGGGAAAGTCGCTGGAATACCACCTGAGATATCACATATAATTTCTGCTTCGCGATATACATTTTCTCCAGTTAAACATCGTCCTACGTTACAATAAATAGAATTTGGAATGTAGCTTCCAGGTCCATACGATATAGATCCAATGCCAGGCACGTATACTTCGGGTTTACCTAGATCAGAAGCTGTATATCCTGCGGCGTAGCCAAGTTCCGTAACCATAATTAATTCGGCTAACTTGTGTCTTACATGGGATGCTTTATGAATATTATTATATTCAGCGGCTAAAGCAGCCGTACCTACCATTAAATCCCCGATTGCTGGCTTACATCCGGAATAGCTATGTCGATGAAATAATGCAAATAATAACGCAAGAGCACCTGCATGTTGATATTCCCCACATAGAAAAACTTTCTCCCATGGAATAAAAACATCGTCAAAAATTATATAGGAATCCGTAGCTCCTGGCATGAATCCTCTCTTGAAATGCTCTCTCTCTCTTAGATTGTGAATTGTAACAACTTGCTTTACGCCTTCATAATCACCTGGGATTGCAAAAGCAACCGCGTAATCTTTATCTTCGGGTCGTAATGATCTTGTAGGGACAACTATTATTTCATCAGAAACTGAAGCTTCTGAAATGTGAACTTTACATCCGCTAACAATAATTCCGTCGTTTCTTTTTTCTACCACTCGAACATACATATCAGGGTCTTCTTGATCGGCGGGTCGCTTAATTCGATTACCTTTAACGTCCGTTTGAGCACATGCAGCAATTAAATCTTCCCTTTGAAACCGTTCCATCCATTTCTTAAAATTTTCGTGGTAATTCGTTTCTCCTTTGTTTAATTTATCCGCTTCGTAACTAACATTATATATTGCATTAGCTCCGTCACACCCCATACACCGTTGAATGCAACCGCCAACCTTTTGACACAATCTACGGGTCATGTCTTGCTTTTTATGAAGATCGTCTGTACTTTGGTGGATGTGTGTAAAGCGATTAATTGTTTCACCAGTTAGATGGGATTTTACTTTCATCAAATCACCGTATTCTTCAAACATATCAAATGTGGTACCGATCGTATTAATACAATGCATTTGTCGTTCGTCTAATCTATCAATCTTTTCACCGTTGTAGTAAAGATTGCTTTTCATTTTACTTAAATCGTTCATATATTGTTCTTTTGTTCTCATTTTTCTACCTCTTTTTACGCTTTGATAAATTTGTTTACTTGATTAATCATTATTACTTTTATCTATAAATAATTAATCAATATTTTAAGAAAAAGATGGTGCTTTAATGGATATTTACGATGAAGTTTTTAAAATGTGTTCTGAGCATGGTATAACCTTCTATTCTACTCTACCTTGCTCTCATAATTTAAAATTTATACAAAAGCTTGAAGAACTTGATGGAAAAATCTTAGAAAATGCAGATAAGCCATTAATTCACATTCCCCTTGTAAGGGAAGAAAGTGGGGTGTCTTTGAGCGCTGGAGCTTATCTTGGGGGTAGAAAAACCGCTATGGTAATTCAAAACCAAGGTTTAGGCAATATGATCACTCAAATGCTTTCATTAAATAGCCATCTTTATGGTTCATACAGAATTCCTAATTTATTAATAATAAGTCACCGTGGATTAGAGAACGAAAAAATCAATGCTCAAAAGCCTGTTGGCTCAAAATCAAAAGAAATTCTTGATTTAGTTGGATTTAAACATTGTTCTGTTAAACATATTTCAGATCTTAAAAAGTTTCAAGAATTATTAGAAGAATATGATAAAGGCCAAAGTATAGCATTATTAGTAGAACCTGACCATTCTAAACCTCTTTATAGAATTCAAAGTAAGAAAAATATAACGAGGATTTTCAAAGGTAACACAATTCCAAAGAATAAAGTCCAAGCCGATATGACTAGACGTAAAGCGATCTCTGAAATTATAAATCAAATAGAAAATGAATTTGTTGTTTCTAATATAGGTCATCCAAGCAGAGAATTGTATAGCTTAAAAGATAGAGAGAGAAATTTCTATCTTACATCGAGTCTAGGACATTCCTATACGTTAGCACTTGGACTAGCGTTAAGTACAGGAGATATAAATCAGAAAATTATATGTTTTGAAGGTGATGGGGGTTTATTAATGAATGTTGGGTCTTTATCGATCTTAGCTCACAAAAAACCAAAGAATTTAATTGTAATACTTCTGGATAATGGAGTTTGGGGATCCACCGGAAATACTGAAACTTATGCTTTAAATGATGTAAATTTAAGCGGTGTAGCACAAGCATATGGATTTCCAGAATCTAATATAAAAATTATATCAAAAGAAGAAGATTTAGCAGAAAATGTGAGAAATGCCCTAAAAAACGATGGTCCTTTTCTATTTCATGTTATTATTACAGATGAGTACGAAAATATTCCTGTTTTGCCACTTTCTGTTGTGGAGATTAAGGAACGATTCATGAAATCAATTGAGGATGCTAGAATAGCTAAAGATTCTTAAATTTGATTTAAAGAAATATTAATCCTCCTAATAAAGAGACTGATAGAAAACTTACAATTCCTATTGTCAAAGCAGCAAATAATCCTACTAAGAATGGTTTGATACCAAGTCCTTTAAAATTAGCAAAATTAGTCGATAATCCCACTCCGCCTAGAGCAACAACAAATAAGATATTGGCAAAATTTTTCACCATTTTTATAATATCTCCCCATGAATTCCCTCCTATTAAGCCAAATGCCAAATTATTCGCATTGACACCAGCATCGCCAACAGATCTAAGGACTGATATTAATAAAAATCCAATAACAAATACGGGAATTAGTTTCTTAACGCTTACTTTCATTTTGACATTAGATTTATTCAAGCTTGATTCTGTTGCTTCTTTCATCTCGTTTTTAACATGTAGAAAAGCCATTATTGGTATAACTAATAACATGAACACGTTCCTCACTAACTTTGTAATGGTAGCGACATCAAGACCTAAGGGTAAATTCCATAAATCTGCAAATACCAAAGCTGCTCCAGTAACCTGTGACGTGTCGTGGATAGAGGTACCCAACCAGAGACCTGCTTTTATAGGGTTTCCATCAAATATAAAATAGGCTAAAATAGGATAGCCAATTGTAGCGATTAATCCAAATACCGTTATTACAGCAACAGCGTATGCAGTCTCCTCTTCTTTGGCATTAATTACTGAGCTTGTCGCTACTATCGCAGAAACTCCACATATGGAGGTGCCTACCGCAATAAGTGTCCCCAGGCGTTTTGGTTGTTTTAATTTTTTATTTAGAAATGAAGTAATAATCAACGCACTAAAGATGCATATAAGAACTATAGGAATCCCTACTATCCCTAGTTCAAATACGTTGAATATACTTAATCGAATTCCTAATAAGATAATTCCAAGTCTCAATAATTTTTTTACAGAAAATTTAAACCCTACATTCAAAAGAATGGGTAGTTTGAATACATTCCTGATAACTAATCCAAGGATTAAACAGATCATTACTGCTGAAATAGGAGATTTTTCAAAACCCATCAAAGTTATTCCGATGAGATCACTTAACCACATACTAACTATAGCTAATAGTATAACAACAAACAAACCAGGTAAAATAGTGGGAATCTTTGAAATTGGAACTCCTAATAGACTTCTCTCGAGATAATTCATTCTTTTTGTCTGGTCTTTCTCGTATTTTTCATCTAATTTGTTTTCTTCTTGTTTACTCATGATTTTGACGCCTTAAATATAACAAATTCTTAATTTTACTTATGTTTTCTCTTAAGTTCAAAAACTAAAAAACCAATCTAGTATTTTTCTATGTAAGTAATATATTTTTACATCTACGAATCTAAGGAAGTCATTTTTTCATGAGGAGTTATGATTTAGGAAATTTGATAACTAATTTTAAAAAAAAGGACAAAATTGCTTTAGCAAGATTAATTACAATTATCGAGAACGAACCTGAACGAGCACATGAGGTTTTTAAGCATTTTGAAAACGTAAAACATGAATCTTACATAATTGGACTTACAGGATCTCCTGGTGTGGGAAAAAGTACGTTAACGGGGGCAATAGCTAAAATGATGTTAGATGAAGGAAAATCTGTTGGAATTATATCTGTAGATCCAACGAGTCCTTTTAGCGGAGGTGCATTTTTAGGTGATAGAATTAGGATGACTAACATTTCTTTGCATCCTAACGTGTTTATGCGCAGTCTTGCTTCAAGAGGATATAAAGGAGGAATATCAAGAGCAGTTTTCGACATAACTATGTTGTATGAAGCTTTTGGTATGGATATCATCATAATTGAGACGGTAGGAGTTGGACAAGCTGAGTTTGACATCTATAATTTAGCATACACAGTTGTAGTTATCTTAGTTCCGGGTTACGGTGATGTCATTCAGATGCAAAAAGCCGGTATCATCGAGATTGGAGATATTTACGTTATAAACAAAAAAGATTTAGGAGGAGAAGATATAGCAGTACAGATTGAAATGATGCTTGACGATACTATATTTCAGAGTGGATATAGACCACCAGTAGTATTAACTGATGCTATTAAGGGTGAGGGCATAGACGAACTTCTCCAATATATTTGGGAACACAAAGAACACCTTGAATTATCCGAGATTTTAAGCGAAAAGAAGATAAATAGATTCAATTACAAAATTTCTGAATTAATATACTCTAAAGTGGAAAAAATTGTTAAAAACAGCTTCTTTAACAAAGGAAAGATCAAGGAATTAGTCCAACACGCAATGGACGATGGAAAATTCAAGATTTACGAAATTATTCACAATACGTTTGAAGGTATGAATTTAGAGATAAAAGAAGAAGACTAGTCTTATTGCCTAATTTCTTTCTTTTGATATTTTTGTCAATTTATTATAGGTTAACTCCGATTACTTCTTTAGAAATCTACACTTTTATAGTTTATTAGCTAATATCAAATAATTACAAACAAAAAGCGATAAAAATGAATAAATCGGATATAATTAATACCACTTCTGGAAAGATGTACGGTTCTAAAGAGAATGGATTAGTAATATTTAAGGGAATACCTTATGCAGAACCTCCAATAGAGGAATTACGTTTTTCTCCTCCCGTTGCAAAAAAACCTTGGGATGATGTATTGGAAGCTACTAGATATGGTTCTTGCGCGTATCAAGGATATACTCAACTTGAAGATTTTACGGGTAAACTTAAACCTGAAAGTGAAGATTGTTTGAATCTTAATATTTGGGCACCTAATATAGATAATAAAAAGCGTCCAGTAATGTTCTGGCTTCATGGGGGCGCTTTTATTTTTGGAGGTGGGGTTGATCCCATGTATGATGGTTCGGCTTTATCCCGACGTGGTGATGTTGTGGTAGTTACTATTAATTATCGGTTAGGCGCTTTAGGCTATTTATATCTTCCCGATGTTACGGCCAATGTTGGACAACTCGATCAAATCTTAGCGCTTAAATGGGTTCAAGACAATATTGAACTATTTGGAGGCGACCCAAATAATGTAACGATATTTGGAGAGTCTGCTGGGGGGTATTCAGTGGTTGCTTTAGCAGCCGTGCCCGCCGCTAAGGGATTATTTCATCGTATAATAGCTCAAAGCGCTCCAGCAATTGATCCAAAGATAACAAAGAAACCTACAAAAAAAATAATGCGGACGCTCGGTATTGACAAAGGAGATATTAACGCGTTACGCAAGATATCCCCCGAAAAAATAATTGATGCACAGAATAAGCTTTCAGCTGAGGATCCTACAAATCTTCTTGCTTTTAGGCCTCTTATAGATGGTGAGACTTTACCAATACATCCTTTAAAGGCGTTTCAAAATGGAGATTGTAAGGATATTGAATTTATGATTGGCACTAATCTGGATGAGGCTAAGTTATTTACTGCTCTTGATCCTGAAATAGGTAAGATGAATCATGTTGATGGTGAAAAGCTCATAATCGGTTTTTTGGGTAGACTAGGTATAGATTTTACTAAAGGTAAAGAGATGATCGATACATATAAGCAAGCGAGGGAAGGTAATTTTTCTACCGAGCCAAAAGAAATTATGAACGCTCTTATCACTGACTATATCTTCCGAATTTCAACAATCCGCTTGCTTGAAGAGCAGAGTAAACACCAACCCAATACGTATAATTACCTGTTTACTTGGCCATCTCCAGGATTTAATGGAGATTTAGGAGCATGCCATGCCCTTGAATTGCCCTTCGTTTTTAACACCCTTAGTTATCCTGGTTTTAAAGAGTTTGTCGGTAATAGTCCAGATTTAAATGCTATTAGTCATAAAATAATGGACAGTTGGATTGCTTTTGCTCATTCTGGAAATCCCAACCACGATGGTATACCTAAGTGGCCGTCCTATGATATTGAAAAAAGATCAACTATGTTAATAAATCACTCGTTTAAAGTAGTTGAAAAGTTTCAAGATAAAGAACGAGCTGCTTGGGATGAGAAAATTTAGTAAACCTCTAAATTTTTGTATTATTTAAGATTACCTGGCTCGGGTTCGATATTTTTGATAAAAATGTAAGGATTTTGTAAGTATAGAAAAGATAATTCACTTATATAAATTTAACTTAACAAGTCATCTCGAATTTCATCCTCTTCACGCTAGAACCATACATTTATATATTTGAATTATCTTGAGATACAAGTTTAGAAGGAAAAATTCCACTGTTTGATTATTTAAAAATTAAACAATTCTAAATCAATTATTATCAATTATTAAAATAAAAAGGGGGAATAATAACATGACCGAATTAGAAGTAATTAAGAAAATCGCCGCACAAATCGTAGACTCGGACGGAATGGAGCTCGGTGAACCGATTCTATTAGAAGAAATTTCATTTGTTCCAATTATCAAACAAGAAGTTCCAAAAGAAGAAAGAGATTATTTCACTCTTTCCGAAGCACTGGAAGTTGGAGTGTGTGAAATTATCGATAAAGGAACGGAAGTAGCTCACATCATTTTTAAAAATCTGGGGGAGCTTCCCATTCTCATCGAAGAAGGAGATATATTCTTGGGAAAAGGAACGCAGGACCGAATCTCCGTAGGAACTATTATGGTTGAACCCGGAGCCGTACAAGAAATCAGTGTCAAATGCGTGCATGCTCCTCATCATCTAGCGGCAAATGCTAACTTCTCATACGGTGGGAAGGCCAGTCGCGGGATGTTAAATGAGATGCGCTCACTCAAGTACAGTAGCGCGATCATGGGTCGTAGCGCCTCAACAATAAATCAATCAAGAATCTGGAATAAAGTGAAAGAGGAGATGGCGAGCGAAAAAGGCGTTAAAGACCAAACCAAATACACATTAGGCTTAAATTCGAGGAGAAAAAAAGTGATCAAAAGAAGTAAGCAATTAAATTTTCCAAAAAACACTATCGGAATTGTTGTTGTTGATGCCGATGGTGAGATCAAGGGTGTAGAAATTCATCGTTCGCCTAATAATTTCATCGTGCGGAAAGATGTTATCCTTGAATCTTTAGAAACTAATGTTAATTGGGAATCCACTGGTAAAGGTGCGGTCTCAGATGCCAAAGATAAAGCGGAAATAATGATTAAAAAGATTTCAAAGCTCAAGAAAGGCAAGGGCACAATAGGGCAAATTGAACTAAATGGACTAGTCATCAACTCGGAAGGACTCCAAGGTGAAGCTTTCACATATGCTTTTTATTCAGCGACTTGTCCATCGTGCGGTAAACATAAACCGAGAAAACAAAAATGTCCTGAATGCGGACATCTGGAAGAGGCGTCAGAAGACTTTACTTACATGAGTCTATTTTAAAGAATCATTTTTCTTAAATCTATTATTTGTAATAATGTTGCTCATAATTTCGTTTTCATTTCTTTTTTCAATCTATAAATAATCATCATATTCTACAGGTTACATTTATTATAGCTTAAGTTTATGATTAAGTTCATAATTCTGGGTTATTCTGAGTTCATTTAAATCACAAGGCGGTTTTAAGTATAATAATAAAAACCAATCAAAATCTCACTTTTTTTGTTTAAAAGACACCAATTAATACAATCTCTCTTATTTTTTTTCTCTCATTATTTACTGATTCTTAGCCTTCTTTAAGCCATTCTTTGAGCGCAACCTTAACAGATCGACGCATCTCCATGCTATATTTTGCACCTAGTTTACCAAGATATAGCTGTTGTCCCATATTTTCTGCTTCTTTAACTACTATTCTTCTCGTGTCATCTTTAAGCATATCCTTGAAATTAATCTCTGATAACCTTGAGTATTGGTTTGTAAACAAGATATATTTTTGAGGAAAGCGCGTTGTAAGAGGAATTTTGATTTTATCTCCTTTAGGATATCCATAACATAACAAGGTTATAGGAAATACCCATCTGGGAAGGTCAAACATCTCACGATGAATTTCATAGTTCTCCATGATATCTCCAATATAACAAGAACCAATACCTAAAGCTTCAGCGGCGATCACAGAATTTTGGGCTGCAATTAATGCATCGCAACATGCAAGAAGTAAATCAGATTCCTGGGGGGTTTGAAACTCTTTGCCTATTTCATTACATTTTTCCTCAACTTTACATACTTGAAAGTAATCCCACCATCTTTGCATGTCAGCCAAAAATAAAAGAACTAACGGCGCTTTAGCTATATGGGGTTGATTATCACAAGTTTTTACTAATTTATCTTTTAATTTTTGATCACTTACTTGAATAATCGAATACATCATTAAGTTTCCAGCTGTAGGAGCTCTCATTGCTCCTCGGATGATGGTATCTATTTCATTTTGAGTTAGTAGTTTGGAGCTATAAGATCTAATTGTTCTTCTACTTTCTATTAAATCTATAGTAGTATTCTTTTCTTTACTCATAATTACCAAATTCTTCTAGGAATAGTCAATTATTTTAATTGCTTTAAGGGGTAATTAATACTCATTCTTAAGTTTTTAACATACTTTTAGATGGTGAGGATTGTTAGACAAGTGTACCTTAAAGCTTTAAATGCGTCGTTATTTCTTATTCAATAAATAAAACAAAATAGATGGTAAAAGAAAATGCATCATGAATATAATAATGTTAAAAATAAAATAAGCTCGATTCTTACAAGTGCCTCTTCGATATTGATTCCTTTTCTTCAGTATGTCCCTTGTACGGCAATATGGCTTGGTATAATGAGCGTCCCATTAATATCGTATTTAGTTTTATTTTTTCAATACCCTAGCATTTTATTATATGACCTGAAATTCTTAATTGGAACTCAAGGATTCTATGTCTTAGTATTTGGTTTAATATTATACACTTATAGTTTAATCTATCAATTATCACATAGAGGGCAATTAATCACAAAAGGTCCATATAGATTGATGAGACATCCACAATACCTTGCTTTTATAATCATGACATTAGGGATGACTATAGTAGCATTTCAAACTTCACCAATTTTTGAAATATCAGTTCCTTATGAAAATCGATTTAACATTTTAATTTTTATTTGGATCATTGAAGTAATAGCTTACATTCTATTGGGGAGTATTGAAGAAATTGCCTTAAAAGCTAAATATGGTGATAAATTCCTAGAATATAGAAATAGAGTAGCTTTCATTATTCCTTTCTTAAAAATACAAGGGAATAAACTCAATGAAGCTTAAGTTATAAGGGTTTCAAAAATGTCGAGTATCACTATACAAACGGAAAAATTCAAACGAAATTTTATAACGAAGATTATCCTTTTTATTTTTTCCCTTGTTTTTTTATCGATTATATCGTACCTGTTAATAACATTGGATGAAGAGCCAGTTTTCGGGCCTGATATCTTCGATCTTAGATTGCTTTTAATTTATCTCTTAGTACCCGCTCTAATATTCGTTTTAACACTTACTGCTCTCACTGTAAAAGAGTATAGAAATTATTTTATTCGACGGAGTTACACTAATGAAGGAAGATCTTATTTATCTCTTGCGGATATATTTCAAAACGAAAATCGTTTAAATATCTTAACTCAAATCCTCAATAATCCCGGTATTCATCACAACGAATTACTCCGAAGATGTAATTTAAACAAAGGCCAATTGCAATGGCATTTAGACACATTATTAAAGCATTGTATTATTAAAAAAGAAAAATATGGGCAATATGCTATTTATTTTCCTATCACATCTTCGAAGGAGGCAATCGAAGCTTTTAAAAATCAATTTGCTAAATCAAAAACTACTTTGGAAGTATTGAATATTATTAAAAAATATCCTGGAATTAATTCTGCCGAGGTTTCCCGTATTCTGAATCTCTCTCGAAATTCCATCAAATATCATATTGATAAGTTACTAAAAAAACACCATATAAGGTTAGAAAAGAAAGGGCGGGTTAACGAAATATATTCATCTTATCCCTAAGAGATTACTTTTGGTAATCTTTGCCTAATTTTAGAGTTATTCTAATTTATTAAAGATTTAAATGATAAAATTGTTTATAAATAATTGTTCCAAAATAAAAAGTCTAATTTGAGGCGAAAATAATATGATATTAAAAAATAAAAATATCGTCATAACAGGTTCAAGCCGAGGAATCGGTAAACATATTGCTTTATTGTGCGCCAAAGAAGGTGCGAATATTGGATTAACTTCACGTAATTTGGATGATCTAAATAAAGTAAAGAATGAAATTGAAAAAATGAATACTGGAGTTAAGGTATCTATTCATGAGGGAGATATTACTGACCTTAAAAAAGTTACAGCTATTTTTAAAAATTTTCACGAAGATCTCGGACCTTTAAATGGAGTTGTCGCAAACGCGGGATGGCATGATGGCCAACCTGCATTAACTTATGATCTTAATGTATTCCAGAAAATTTTAGATGTCCATATTATGGGTGTTTATTATACTTTTAGAGCCTCATATCCTTATTTAAAAAAAGATGATAAAAAAGATAAAGCTAGATTCATCGCTACAGGAAGTTTCTATTTTTTAGCTGGAGCACCATTACGCATGCCATACATCATAGCAGAATACGGATTGGTTGGATTAATAAAAGCACTTTCAGTGGAGTTTAAAAAAGAAAGTATTACTTTTAATATGGTTTTACCTACAACGACCGATACTTCCTTAACTAGAGGGGAAAACGCAGAAGATGGTAATAAACCCGCTAACTATTTAAATCCTTGGGATATAACTGGTTATTATCTTTTCCTATTATCTGAAAATGCCAATAAATATAATTTTAAATTGTTAAATACGCTCGATTTTGAGACGGTAAAAAAAATCATTTCTGAAGCCCCAACCAATAAAAAAAATAGCTTAGACGAATTTTTAGAATACTTTAAAGTAAAGAATGAAAAAGTTTATCAAAATGTTAAAGGTTTATCGAAATTTGTAGAATTCCTCTTGCGTGGTAACCCATAATTCTAGCCTTTTTTCTTTTTATATCAATAATTTTGGAAACTTCTGCTTCATCGCTAATTCTTTCTGGATGATCTCGTCGAGTAATTCTTCCCTTTCTTTACCAGATAGTATTTCCAACTTTCTAATTTTTAGAGGATCTACTTTTTCTCTCAATACATTAATCTCTGTTACTGTTGGAGGATTGGTCTCTTGTACATTCTCAGGAATTATCAAATCAAACCCGGTAGATTCTTTAACATTATCGATATCAACGCCAGGATGAATTGATGCTAACCTCATACGCTTGGTTTTGTCATCAAAGTCCATATATGCTAAGTTTGTAATAACACTTTGAGGTCCTGCTCCCCCACATATAGAAGATTTACCATCAGGGAAGCCAACTCCTGAAATAAAATCTAATTTTTCGCTTGGAACAAATGTTCGTGAATCGTGACGAGGTGTATATAGAAAAAATCCTCGGGCGTAGAACATACTAAAGTCAGCTATCCCGGCACAACCCGGTAATCTTATTTTTGGTTTATTATAGTCTCCAATACAAATATTATTCGTGTTACCGTATTGATCTACTTGCGCAGGTCTAAAAAACTCAATGGTAGTAAGTTTATCCGAAGGAAGGGATTCTAACGTACATTCCCCGGAATTCTGAAAGCGATAGGCTCTAGCTGTATTCATTTCCAAATAGAGCAAAGAAACTTGGCGCGGTTCGAATACAAAAGTATTCCCCATAATATAATGAAATATAGCGTTTGGTGCATGGTTCATTTTTGCTAAGGTAAATGCCGCCCATACGCAAGGAGTCGCAACTCCAACAATCATAACATCGTCATTTCGAACTTCCCTTGCCATTAAAACAGTTATCATTTCATCTATGGTATAATCTTTAGAAGAATCACTCATCAATTTTCCACATTTACAAGAGTATTATATATTTTTAATCGAGAATTCTAGTGTTATATTTATTTGGTAGAAAGAAAACATTTAAGATTTTCTAAGAGTTTAATCTTAAAATAATAACCTCTATTTGAGATATGAATGACAGAGAAAAATCATAAAAGTGTTGAAAAAAGTAAAAATTGAAAAATTATTTGAAATTTATCTTAGTAATTATGCACATTGTCTGTTTTGATTTAGAAGGCGTTTTCACTCCTGAAGTATGGATTGCGGTAAGTAAAGCTACTGGAATTGATGAT
>Ga0114930_10003500_pt1 | contig 13658 bp, 19 predicted proteins | sample AnhtaG_FD_87300 | JGI IMG/M metagenome (GOLD analysis project Ga0114930, IMG submission 87300) | Deep subsurface microbial communities from Anholt, Denmark to uncover new lineages of life (NeLLi) - Anholt_01485 metaG | ecosystem: Environmental > Aquatic > Marine > Oceanic > Sediment | place... | reverse complement strand
TAACGGACAATTCAGCAATATCGTGTCTAGAGCATTTGTTTTTCTAAGAGGAAACACACCACGCGTATAACCTTTCTAAAACAAAAAGCCCGCCGTCCTCGTGTCCAGAGCATTTGTTTTTCTAAGAGGAAACACACGGGAAAAAATAGAGTAATAATTTCCCGCACCTGTGTGTGTCCAGAGCATTTGTTTTTCTAAGAGGAAACACACAGCCCTCGCATAACTTTTTGTGGCAAACAACTATTTTTAATGATTTGCGAGAACCCACCTATAAGACTGAGACTGAGTGTTCTTGGCATAGCGATACTCGAGTTAACAAACTATCTCTCAGAAACATAGGTCTTCTGCGAGCAACCCAACAAAATCAAAGGACTCAAAGGTTCTCGCATTCCAAAATTCTTATAAAAGGAGGCTGGTTTTACCAACCTCCTTTCCTCTTAGAATAACATAAACTCTGCGTCCGGTTTTCCGCCAACTTTTTCTAGGTTTCCCTTTGTCCCGCCAAGGCGGGACAAAGTTAGCGAACGAATTTTCAGCTTTTGGCCTTAGTCCTAGCGGATATCGACACTCATCTCACGGACGCTCCAAACCCGGCTATACCGAGTCTGAGATACCTAGAATCTCATTATAAATATAAACATAAACTTGAAACTTGTCAAGACTTTTTTTAACAAATTAAAACTTTAGAATTGTATCGAGGTAATTTTGGATATCCAGAGTTAGCTGTTGCTTGAACTCTTTAGTTTTTGGGGGGTAAGTCAAAATACCATAGAACTTTTTGTGGAGATTAAGAGAAGCATTGATATCGGCATTAATCATCCTGCTCTTACGAACACAGTTTGGGTTTGAACACACAAACATTTTTCCACCATTTTCCACAATCCATTTTCGCTTTTCGCCATATTTTTTTTGATAAAACTTCTCCCAACTGCTTTTTGACGGGAGCGAAGCTCTTTTCCCCGGTTCTCCACAAGCTGAGCAAACTTGGGATGTATAATGAGGCCATACAGAACGAACTCTAACACCGAGGGGCTTAGCTTGTAATTCAAGGAAATCTTGAATTTTTCGAATCGCCCAGACCATCAATTGCCTGTTCTCTTGTTTGGATCTCTCTAAATTCATTTTGTATTTTTTCAAGTCTTCCAGAATAATGACGTGCACCTTATTCTTGATTGCTGTTCGCAACAGTATAGAACCGGCTTTCTTATAGCGGTCTTCCTTCATATGGAGAATATGCTGGCGCAGACCTATTGCATAGTTTTCGCCTTTTACTCTTCTTGCTTTTGCACCTCTTTCTCTGCCTCTTGCTTCTTTTTCGTGTTTTTTTAATGCCTCAAAAGATATCCCAGGGATATCGACCAACCAAGCTTTAACGGGTTTGGCACTGTTTCCGTTTTTTAATGGCTTCCAATATTGTGGGAGAAATGCTATCTGAACAGGAACTCCATTATGTTCTCTGGCTATAGTTACAGCGCCCAAATCTCTCTGTCCAACATCTATCGCCATTGTAACTAATTCTTTCGGAATGACGCTGTGCTTTTCTTTTTTATTCCATTCCAATTTTACCGGCTTGGCTTCGTCAGCTAAGGTTAAAGTAAAAACAAAATAAGGACGCAGTTTATCTATCCATTGAGCAAAAAGTTGTTTTTTCTTGTCTGTATTTTTTTCTCGTTCATATTCTGCCCAAAGTTTTCTTTTGCGGTTCAATCCTTTAAATATTAGTTTTATTCCCTTTATTACAGCCGGGCGTTTTTTATCTAAAACCGGATCAAAATAATTATGGTCATACTTCTCTCTTCCTATTTTTTCAATGTTGGAAGGGATCAGGTTCTTTATTCGTGGGTCTGCTCCAAATCTATAACTAATATATTTTTTAGGATCCCTTTTGTCGATGTCTTCTGAGGGGATAATTTTTAATTCAACTTCACCTTTTTGTAAGTCAAGTTTACGGTAGGTTGAGTTTTTCTTAAAAGAGTACCATTCAGGATGGACAATGGGATTAGGCAATGTAAAGGTCGGCTTAAGCTTAAAACCGTCAGAATTTCTCTTTTTTGCCCAAGGACGAAGCAAATCGCAATACTTTTTTATTGCTGAATCAACAGGCACAAGCTTTGGGTTCTTTTTGAAAAATAACTCAAAATGCTCCCCTGGACGCTTTAGCCCAGCCCTTTCTTCTTTAGATAATGGGCCTCCATCTCGATAAGTGGAGAATGCTGGGTGCGTGCCCAAAAATTCTAAATAGCGATACCAACGTTTCTTGCTTCCCTTTAGTGAACCTGCTTCTTTTTCGAACTTTTCGATCTCTGACCAAAGAGCCATTAAATCTTGATGGTCTTTTTCAAATTTTTCTTTTTCTTTGAGCCAGGCATTATGCTCTTTTTCCCAATCATCTACTAGCTCTTGATGTCCATGGATTTTCTGGATTGTCATTTCAAATACTTTACGCCTGAACTCACTTGAAAACCCAGGTAATTCTTTTTTGCGATCGAAAAGCAAATTCTTTTCTTCTCGAATCTTCTTCGCCGCGAGGACCCACTTCTCTTGTCTGTTAGATTTGGCTTCTAAGCTTGTTATTTGCTCAAGCTTGCCAATAGCATCCTGGTTACTCCGAATAGAATCATAAATAAGCTTGAAATCGTCACCAAGCTCTCCTCGCTTCATTGCAAAAACTTTCGGTATGACGAATTGAACAGAATCATTAAAGAGTTTGTGTGTAATCCAGAGAAAATACCTATGCTCCCAGGTATCGCAAATCACTTTGGCTTGAATGGCTTTAGTTGACATCGGGATATAATAGTTAATTCATTATTTCCATGGCGGAGGGTGCAGGATTCGAACCCGCAAGGCCTTGCGGCCGGTGGATTTCAAGTCCACTGCGTTACCGTTACGCTAACCCTCCGCAAGTCCTTTAAAGACAATGTAATTTGTTTTCTATCAAGGTGATAGGGCGAAAATCGGAGCTTTTGAAGACAAGGGATAAGGAGGCAAAAGCAGGCATAAAGGGCAAATTTGGTTACGTCCTGGTTACGATTTTGTCGACCGCCTTCTTTTCTTTTTCCGAGGAAGTAGAGGCATAAATCTCCAAGAGAGTCCAGAGTGTTTTATGCCTGGTTAAAGTTTGAATCGTTTTCAAATCGACGCCCTTGTCCAAAAGTATCCGCACAAAGAGATGTCTGAGATCGTGAATCCGGTGAATACATTTTAGCTTTAGCCGTTTCCGTAGCCGTTGAAACTTCTTGGTGCATTGGTTATCGGACAAGGGAAATACCGAATCACCATTCTGGGACATGGACTTTAGGACTGGCATGAGATCGTCCGCCATCGGCACTATCTCCGGCTTGCCGCTTTTGGTTCTTCTAAGCCTGATCTTTTTGCCTTTGAAATCTATGTCCTGCCATTCCAAGTTGAGAATCTCGGATCGTCTGCACCCGGTGTAGAGAGCCGTCTTGAGAAACGCCACGAAGGGCTTGTCCTCAATCGAGAACAATTTCTCTATGTCCTTCTCCCAGAACATGAATGTCCTATCCTGCTTCGGCTCCTTAAGCCGGGGAAAGCTTTTGACCGGATTTTCCCGGACGTGCCCCTGTTCCTCACCCCAGTTGAAGGAGGCACGGACAATGTAGACATATTTGTTCTTGCTGGCATTGGACTGCTTCGATATCTCTTCTTTGAGAAAATCCTGGAGGAGCTTTTTCCCCATGGAAAGATTCCGATCGTAACGCTCGCACAGCTCTGAGATGTTTTCGATTCCACGGCTCTTGAGAAATGCGATCCATTTTCTTAGTCGAACACCATCCTTTTCCACAGTGCTCTTGGCCTTGTTTCCTTCGGAATGGCTGAGATATTCCCGATAGAATCGCTCAATAGGCAAAGAGCTGGTATCTACCGGAAACCCCAAACGCTCGTCGATCTCCTTCCTCTGTAACTCCGCCAAAAGGTTCTTGGCATCCTGTCGGTCCGTAACTGGAAATGAGAGACCGAAAAAGCTTTGGAGGTTTTGGCTATGCCGTTTGCCTTTCTCGTCATACCAGCCCACCCACCAAATCCAGCCGATCCGTCTTTTGTTCTTCATCTGGGGACGTTTGTAGAGGAACATTGTCTCTTTGGGTGAATTCACCGGGGACTTTTAAGTGTCACCGGGACTGTCTCACAACAACTTAGCTATATTTGGGTGAATTTTCACCACTTTCCAAATGTCTTTAACAAAAACCAGATCACCCCCAGGACCACAAACAGGATGATGCCGAAGGTGAGGCGGTCTGAAAGGTATTTAGGGAACATGATGACTTACTTTATCTTTGACAGATCAATTTTAAAGATTATTTCTTTCCCGGAACCTTTTATCACGATCAACTCAATTTTGGCATCGGGGGGAATATCCGCAAGATGATAATAATGCTGACAGACAGCATGGTATGCTGGATCGTCTGGCCAAAATCCAGAAGTGGAGGCAAGGTGCTCGTTGCGCTTATAAACTGGCTGCAAGATAAGGGTGTCGATTTTTATGACTGAATGAACATTTTTTGCAAAAGATATACGATTACCCAATAGGAAAAAATTAAACATAAGAAGACTATCTGATTTTGTCTCAGCGATCAGATTTGAATCGACCAGTTGATACTTTCGGGTTGCATCTCGAGCTGAGGAGGCAAGCGCACACCATTTTGTCCATACCAAACATCCTTCCCAGCCTTTCTTGAATTGCCAGGGTTCAAAAAATTTTAATACTTCTGTCTTTTTGTGGGCTACGCCGTATTCTATTGCTTCCTCGACCAAAGAGTCATTTAAACTTTTATGAAATCCGAATGATTTTGCGGGCAAGATCAAAATTAAACAAAGAAAAATGAGCACATTTTTCATTTCTTTCTCCTCCTACTCAAACTTCTTCCACGCCCAGACAACCTTCCCCAAGATCAGACCATCCTTCTGGGGAGTAATCAGGGGTGCATGTTCTTCTTCCCATTTTCGGTTTAAAGCTCTGAAGTGGAATTTCTCCTCCACAAGCAAAAGCTGTTTGATTGAAACTTCAAAGTCTCCGGTATGGCAGGCGATCAATTTTTTCTTGAGCTTCTTGGGATCACGGTCTCCGACATCTATTGCCACAATATCGCCGTCGTTTAAGAGGGGACTCATAGATTCACCTTTGACAAAGATTGCTCTGTATTCATGTCCTTTTTTCAAAATCCGCTTATCTATCAGACAGGGTTCCTCCATCACTTCCAATTCATCAATCGCCAGACCCGATCCCAAAGAGGCGGGATCGGCAAGCAGGGGGACGGATGTAAAATGATCGTCAGCATTGATCTCAATGATGGGACGGGGGGTTTTTTCATAACCGAAAAATTCCGCAATATGAACATCCAATCCCTTAGCCAACGCAAGAAGGGTATCAAGGTTTGGTTTGACCTTAGCATTCAAAATCCTCGACAGGTGCGATTCGGATATTCCCGCTAATCGAGCAACCTTATAAGCAGAATATCTTTTCCGATCCATGATTCTTTTAATTCCTTTTGCTATATCTAACATGCCAAATTTTAACTTAAATGTGATTATTTGTCAAGTAAAAAGTTTTTTGAATAAATATAGGGTAAATGCTGTAATTTAACGTAAGTAGTAAGATTTTGCTTGACAAAATTTAAAGTATCATTATGTTGTAACCGAAAAATAGAAAGGAGCGATAAACAAATGAAAAATCGTTTAAAGGAAATCTTGGAAGAGCGGGACTGGACATACATGGATTTGGCACTCAAGACTAAACTCGATCCAGCACACATAAGCAAGATCGCAAATGAAAAAGGTGGAGTAAATCTTGAGACTGCTATGATCATTGCCAATGCCCTTGCTATGCCCGTTGAACAGATTTTCATTTCGGAGCCAAAGCCTGTCCAACAAAAGTAATCCAAAGGTAGCGGTGCGATGAAGAGCATAAAATCCCTTTCAAGTCTTAATAATTACATTGATGGACTTCGCAAAAAGAAAAAACTTACACTTCAAAGAGCAGTCCGAATAAAATGCTTTGACTGTTCTGGCTATTCGATAGGTGAAATCGAAAAGTGCCACATCAAAGAATGTCCACTTTGGGAATTCAGATCGGCTTCTGCCAGAAAAAATAGAAGGCAGGCTCAGGAATCTAAAACTTAGTCCATCATCGCTCTGTGGAGATAGGATAACGAAACTAAAACAGAAAAAGGTAAAACTACTCAAGCAGTTTTTCATTATGAAGTAACTCTTTGATTTAAACAAACTTAACTTTTTTTTCTAAAACCATGACCAAGGCTGAACTCAAATATGAAGCTTTGGAGATTCTTGGGACGGAAACTCCCATAGAGATCAAACTCGATCCGAAGAAAATAGAGTTTTTGATTCTCTACAAGCATGGCCTGATTCAATATATGAGTCCCAGGCAGTTCTCTTGGATCATTGGCGTCCATGAGGATACAATTCACAAAAAGATTGAAAATAAAGTTTATCCTTACCATTTATTCTTCACAAAAGTTTTAGGTGGCGGTTGTTACCGGATTCATGTGTCACGAGTCTCGGCTATTATGTCGGGAAAGGGGACGCCAGGGGATACCCGAAAAACAAAACGGCAGATCATCGGTGAACGAAAGGATGTGACATGTCCTCCGATGACTGCCGTTTCTAAAGATACGCTAAAATGAAAACTTGTCAAGTTCAAATGTTGAACAATTAAACAGAGGAGGTTCTGGTGGGAAAAATAGTTACTGTTTGGCTGGGGGAAAAAGGTCTATGTGCCGCTTTTGAAGAAATCGAGTTCCAGATTGCAACCCTCAGACAAGAAATCCAAGACCTGAAAGGTAAGAAACCAATCCCAGAACCTGAATTGCAACGTGGGGATTTTGTGAGCTATATCTCTGATGGAAGTCCGGCGGGCAGAAAAGAAGGTGACAAGGTATGGGGAACTTTTCACCATCAAGACGCTTGTGATGTTTGGGCTCATTTTCAACAAATCGGTGGAGGTTTTACCAAGTCTTTAGGGTTGATGCCAAAAGAGAGAGTCACCTTTGAGTTTCGCCCTGAAAAATAGTTGGTTTTACCCCTCTCCTTTTGAGCAAAGGGAGATGAAACCCTTGGCGGGGCAAATCCAAAGCCCCGTCAGGGGATGAAAGGAAAAGATAAAAATGGCTGAAACTGTAATTGAAGAATTAGAGCGAAAAGTTGAACAAATTGAAATAGAGCTTGCAAAAGCTAAAACCGATCTATGGGAAGCCCTATTAGAAAAAGCCAAGAAGGTTTATGGAATTGATTATGGAACCATAGTAATGAGTAGAAATGAAGAATATAAAGTTGTCAGTATTGATGTAAGATGGGATAAGCCCTGGCTTAAAGGGTATGGTAAGAAGAAGGACAGCACATGGGGCAAGGCGTTAAGAAGCCTTTATGACGATTGGGAAATCAAAAAATGACTTTCCAAGAAATAAAATATGACACTTTGGTAGCAACCGGCACCGCAGTTTTCTTGTTTGTAGCATGGGCTTTCCTCACCATGCACCAGCACTTTGAAGCGATGAAAGCGAGTTTTCTGCCATGAAAATCAAAGACCTCATAGGTCCTGAACTCCGTGTGATCCTCGAACGCTCTTGGAGAAAAGAGCTTGAAGTTGAGGCAAGAGAGAAAGGAAAAAGGGGACTTACCCCAAAAAGGAAAGGAGGTGTTGACATTGCTTGAATCCAAGTTTTCTGTATTAAGTAACGGGTTCCATAATATTGCGTAACCACCGGCACCCCGGTGAGGTATGAAACAAGGGGATGTGCCCCTTTTGGGACGTCCCCTTATAAAGAAAATAATAAAGAATTTTAATATATCGAAGCGGATGAGAAAAAGAGAAAAGGAAAAAAAGAAATGATCCCCCGGCTGGCGAGGCGGAAATCCAAAGTGCAGACCATAACATCCTCAATCCTACCAAACAACCCCTTACCTCCGCCCGCCAGCCACTTTTGAAAGGAAAAGAAAATGTCAATTTTAAGATGCAAAATCTGCGGAGAAAATATCGGGTTTGCATGTGGCAGAGGACCTAATCAGCCTCAAGTCAGATATACCGTGTGCTCTAAGTGTAAAGCCAGTTTACTCCGTTCCAAGTGCAGTGACAAAGCCCAGCCGGACACCGGTAAACTGGATGAAGAAAAGAAAGATCAGGTAATCCAAGAAAGATTGCGAGCGATTGAGGAAATGGACAACGGATAACCAAGAAGGTGGAGTTGATAGCAAACGAACTGAAACAAATTGAAATCCTGTTAAGAGAAGGGAGGTGAATTATGATTAAAGCAGAATATCGTGGATACGTTGCAGTTACCTACGAACAAGAAAAGGATGAAAAATACCTTGGAATCTATCCTAGGTCTAAGTATACGGAGCTTAAGAAACCCATACCTGTTTTTTTACACGCAAAGACGGGTTTCAAAGAAGGTAAGCCAATTACAATCACATTAACACAGGAGGAAGAAGACGAATCTAAAGAAACATAAAACCCAAACCCCCCCCCGACCGGGCCTAAGCCGGGGGGAGTAGGGTTCAGTTAATCGGACATTTAAATATACGAAAGGAGCAGTGAAAATGTTGCCCGCTGAAAAAACAAAACCGACAGAAAGTCTGGAGGATAAAAACATTCTCTTAATCGGCACACCCAAAATCGGCAAAAGCAGTCTGATTGCCTGTTTCCCCTCCGTTTACTTTTTTGCCACCGAAGATGGTCTGGGAAGCATAGAATGTTTCAATGACCGGATTCTAAGTTGGCCTGCCTACCTCCAGAAAATTACAGAACTAAGAACGGAAAGGCATGGCTTCAAAAACATTGCTATTGATACTGTGGATAACTGGTATTATCTGGGTCGGGATTACATAATGAAGAAATACAACATTGACCACCCTTCAGACATTGAACATGGCAAGGGGTGGGACTTATTGAAGGATTGCCTACGGGGAGGAATAAACCTCAGCGCCTCATTAGGCTTGGGTCTTATTTTTATTTCTCATTCAAGAGAAATCGAAATAAGAAAAAAGGGACAAGAACCCTACACTAAGGTTACATATGCCATCCCAGAACATGCAAGAGTAATGATAACTGGATTGGTCGATATTATCCTCTACATGACCATAGAAGACGGCAAAAGAGTAATAAAGACTAAACCTTCACAAGAATATGAAGCTGGAGATAGGACTGGTCAACTTCCTGAGACCTTGCCATGTTTTCCTGAGCCGCAAAAGACCTACGAAAACCTTCTTAGTGCTTTTTACTCTTCGGCTGGAATAGAAGAAGCCAAAGAAAAATTGAGGTTGCGAATCAAAAAGGCAGAGGCGGTCTTAGCGGGGCAAAAGATTGATGGTTTTGATGTGGAGAAACGACAGATAAACTCCAGAAAAAAACATCTTAGAACAGAGAGTTTAGAAAAAGCCGAGATTACAGCACTACAAGAATATGTTCAACACTTAGGACTAAAATATAAAAACTTTAAGAAGGAGGAGAAAAATGCCACGCATCCCCCGAATGGCTGATGTGCCTGATTTTGCTACATTGGACGAAGGATGGTATCAGTTAGAAATAGCCAAGGTGGGCGAGGAAAAAAAAGACAAGAACAACGATAAGTTTTTCTCTGTCGAATTTAATGTTGATGGTCAGAATGCGAAAGCTTGGGATGTCTTCTATACCGAAAAAGAAGATCGTCTCTGGAAACTGAAAAACTTCCTTAAGCAAATAGACGAAAATCTCTGTGACATTGAGTTTGATGGAGAAAAAGAACTCGTTGGGAAAAAGGTTATTGCCCACATTCTCCCGCCAAGTAAAGGTGAAACCCTACCCAAGATCAGAGAATACGTTTCGGTTGACCATGCAAATCCAGAAGATTTAAAAAAAGGAGAAGACGATGATTTACCCTTTTGAGGATGACGATATAGACGAAAGAACCAAACAGGCTATGATAGAATACGAAGTCACGCAAGAGCGGATTGGGCAACCCGCCACGGCGGAAGGGTTCTTGTTTCTGCACATGCGGGAGGCGGAGAGAGAATGAAGACTAATCAATGTTGTCCACTTTTTTGCTGTAATCCATACACTTGGAAAAAACTTGGCATAAGGCATGAGGGTGATCATTCCTATTTTTTACATCAATGTAAGCATGGTTTATTCCGAACTGGATGTGGATATGTAGAGTGGGCAAAAGCGCAATGGGACAAGAATAGAAAATAAGAGGAAAAAATGATCTGCCCCAAATGCCAAGCCGAGTGCCTCCCTGAATTTCTCGAAAACATGGCGGGCAAACAGGAGAGAGAATATGTCCAGTATGGCGGGAACCAAGAGCCTGCGTTTTTTTGTCCTAATGTCCTGCCCGGTGATGGACACTGTGTGAATCTTTGGACGGAGACCTCAATCAAAAACTGGGTTGCCATGCGGAAAAGGTTGAAGAAATTTAAAGTAAAATATTAACCCTGAAAGGAGATGTAAAATGAAAGACAAAGAATTTATTAAATATTATGAAATAGCACAAGCCGAAATGCAAAGAATATTGACTGAGTTTAATCAACAAGTGATCGCATTTTGGTTGAAGTATAATCTGTATCCCATTTTTGAACGGGATTGGAATCCACTCGGTTATGATGGAAAACCAACAAGCGAACCGTTGAGGTGCAAGAAATTAGATATTCTTTCTAATCCTATAAAATTGCTTGTTGAAGTAAAGGAAGAATCCAAGAATGGCAGAATTTGAGACTGCGGAAAAGTAACCCCGACGGCCGCCGCAGTCTGGCGCGGGAGATTGCCACAAAGCGTGAACAACCCCGTCCCGTTGCAGTGGCAAGCATAATCGGGAAGTCCGGCGGGCGGCCTGCGGGGAAAGAAAGGAGAAAATTATGAAATTAGAACCCCAACTTGTTTTAGAACTTCGCTGTGAGCTTGAAGAACTAATAACAGAACGAGAAGGTATGATTGCAGAGAATCAACAACGAGCATTTTTGGGACAAGCAATGGCCTATTGTGACGATAGTTTCTCTGATCTTGGTGCAAAAATTAAAACCCTTCAAGAAACAATCGTTCGATTAGGGGAACAATAATTTCCCGCACCTGTGTGGCGAAACAGGTAGACGCTAATGATGTGATTTAGCTCTTCCCGAAAGGGTCGCATTGAGACAAATAGTTGATAAGCGATTTGTTGATTATACCAAAGGAGCATGCGGGTTCGAATCCCGCCGCAGGTGCGGATAAAAGGAAGGAGCGGGGACCAATGGAGTTTAAAGTTAGTTACGCAGAATTACAGTTACTTGCCGAATTGAACTCTAAAAAAACATTCGGTAAACACCAAGAAGATAAACTCAATGCCTGCCACGTCCGGATTCGCCAACTAAATCAAAGGGCACAAAGAAACGAACGCCTACTGAAGGTCTTGCGTGAGCGAATCGAAAAAATTGAGGAGTCCCATGAAAATAAATAAGTGTCCGACGTGTGGAGCACGGAAAATCATTCTTCTTAATGTCGTTGTTTATTTCGACGAACTGAGAAAAAAAGAACGATTTCTTTGTCGATGTTGGGGCAAAAGCAAAAGTCGAAAAAAAGAATGCAGACAAAGGTTTTGGTATTATCCCGACACCCGCGAGATCACCAGAGCGGGGAAAGTGAGGAGAAATGGAAGTATATCTTTCAAGTAGGATTCCCACAGGCCAAAAGCAACTAAAGGATATGGACACCGGTGAACTTATAGACGATCTCAGAAAAACATACAACACATGGTATGTAAGTTATTGTGAGGTCCTCCCTGAAGTTTCCTGGTGGGCGAAAAATCGGATGTTCGCTATTATCCGTCTGATCTGTAAGTCAGAGCCACTTTGGAATATAGATGTTGTTTGGAAAGCCACAGGACGCAAACCACAATAGGACTGAAAGGCGAGGGAGGGATGAAAATGAAAGAACTGAACTTCTCTTTAACTCCAGATGAAAGAAATGAATTTTTAGCAGAATTCATTAAGGAGATGAAAAGACTTGAATGGCCTAACCATAAAATTGCGACAAGAATAGCTTGGCTTATGGATGCACTACATTTGATTGAGTCCAACTGAAGGCGAGGGAGGATGCCGAGAAAAATAGAACTCATAAATGTTGATTCAAAAATACCTAATCTTGCCTTAATGAAAATTTCTGCCTGGCATAAATTACAGGGAGATCAGATAGAGTGGGAGTTTCCCCTTTTCCAATCTGATATTACCAATGCAAGTTGCCTTTATGAAAATCACGCTGGTCTTATACCAGTTGGTGCTATTAAGGGCGGTGTAGGTATAGATCCCAAAATTTCTTTGCCAATAAAAATTGAAAAGATGAAACCAGATTATAGTCTTTATCCTAACATAGATTACAGTCTGGGTTATACCTATCGGCATTGTCCCCGTAGATGCCCGTGGTGTGTCGTTTGGAAAATGGAGATCAACAAAGATAAAAGCCATCATTCCATTTGGGAGTTTCACGATTCCCATTTCAAAAAGATCATGCTTTTGGACAATAACCTCTTTGCAGATCCGCAGTGGAAAGTCACTTTTGAGGAAATCTGGGATGCGAACTTGCGAGTGATAGAGCATGGCTTTGATATCCGACTTCTGGATGAAGAAAAAGCGGAAGCCCTGAAAAGGACAGGGTTTGTCGGACAGATCCATTTTGCATTCGATCAGCCGGAATATGAGAGCACTATTAGACGTGGTGTGGCTTTATTAAGAAAGGCAGGTCTCAACCTCAACCGAATCACCTTCTATGTTCTCTGCGGATTTAACACAACACCCCGTCAGGATATAGATAGGGTCAGAATTTTAAGGGAGCTGAAGGTTTGTGCTTTTGTGATGAAACATCAAAACGGCTGGAAAGAATTACATGATTTTGCCTTCTTAGTTAATACTCCACGTTACTATAAACGAATTGACTGGAAAGAATATCCTGAATGGAATAATAAGACTGAAAGGCGAGGGAGGGATCGTGAAAAAGAAAATCTGCCCAAGATGTGGACGACCAATGAAGAAAGATGAAGTGCTTATGACACTGGAATATCAGGGGCGAAAGACACCAGAATTTTGTGGTCGCTGTTTAAGTGATATGGTGAAAAGCTACAAGAAATAGATTACTGAAGGCGAGGGAGGATGCCGGGACCGCCGACGCAAATAGGAATTGGAGGAGGGAAGTGCCCAGACGTAGAATGATTGACTGGAGGTTTTGGTCTGATAAAAAATTCTTTTTAAGAATTTTAAGGGGTTGCGAGCTGGTATGTCACTTTAAGACCCGATCTTTCCTTTTCCGTTTTGCCAGAGATGTTCGACTTTTCTTTATCGGATTGTGGAATTTTGCCGACGACGAAGGGCGTTTTATAAACGATTTGGTTCAATTAAAGGGTGAAATCGTTCCATTTGATGAAGATTTTGGGCTAAAAAAGATTAAAAAAGTTTTACAGGTGTTACAAAAAGCGAAAAGAATTTTTATTTATGAGGTTGATGATGTTGAGTATGGTCATATCGTCAACTTCAAGAAACACCAGACAATAAACCGACCAACCCCCTCTACTCTACCCCCCCCGCCAGAGGATAAATTCAATGAGTGGCTCACTGAGGATGTCGTGAGTGACTCAGGAGTGACTCCATCACAAGTTAAGTTAAGTGAAGTTAAGTTAAGTAAAGTT
>Ga0114930_10003499_pt1 | contig 13659 bp, 9 predicted proteins | sample AnhtaG_FD_87300 | JGI IMG/M metagenome (GOLD analysis project Ga0114930, IMG submission 87300) | Deep subsurface microbial communities from Anholt, Denmark to uncover new lineages of life (NeLLi) - Anholt_01485 metaG | ecosystem: Environmental > Aquatic > Marine > Oceanic > Sediment | place... | reverse complement strand
TGCCTACTTTCCCATCCGGAGGGGGAGACACTCGGGCATCCTTATTCCTCGTTACGGGGAGAGCACGCTGGAGGGGCGTTATCTGAGGGGTTTGGGCTACTACTGGGCGGCGAGCGATTACTGGGACCTCAAGGGGAGGATGGATTACTACGAGAAGAGTGGGTTTCTCTTCCGAGGAGACCTCAACTACGCTGTTCGGTACACACTCAGGGGTACTGTTTCAGGTTCTTGGACCCGGAAGGATTTTGAGGTGCTGGGGAGTAAGGAGAGGCGCTGGGACTTGGCGATCAGCCATTCTCAGACGATTTCGCCGACGATCCAGCTAACAGCCAGCGGACAGTTCGTCAGCTCCGGAAATTTCTACCGCGAACTCAGTGGCAACCGGGAGCAAAGACTCCAACAGGAGATTCGGTCCAATGCCAGACTCATGAAGAAGTGGGGCAGCTCAGGGAAGATAGAAATTTCTATGAACCAAACGAGAAATCTGAGTACGGATCAGATTAGGGAACTCATTCCTCAAATCACCATCTCGAACCGTGTGGCGAATCTCGTTCCGATACCCAGTGCAAAAGGGAGAGAACAGGGGGATCGTCGCTGGTATCATGCGATAACCATCCCTTATCAGTTTAATGTCTTATGGAAGAGAAGCAGGCAGAGGCAAGCTGGAGGACCGGTCATTAAAACAGAGAGTGCTGGATGGGATCATTCATTGGGAATTTACGTCTCTCCCACACTGTTTGGATGGCTGAAAATAATGCCGAGTATCAATTACAAATCCTCGTGGCTCAATCGTCGAAAAGAATACTACGTTGACTCGAAAACCAACACGATTCAGAGTCGCGACGAGAAGGGCTTTTTTGTTCTCCAAACGTTTAATACATCCGTTAGTTTAAACACGAAGATCTACGGACTCTTTCGTCCACGTTTATTAAAGAATGTCATGATTCGGCATGTTGCCACTCCCAGTCTGAGTTTTTCCTATCAGCCCGATTTTTCTGATGAGCGATACGGTTACTATCAGACTGTTATCGATACCCAGGGCGTCGAGCACAGGAAAGATCGTTTTTATGGCAGTCTCTTCAGATCGACACCAACCGGGGAAAGCCAGTCCATGAGTTTTGGATTGAACAATGTTTTTCAGATGAAGGTCGGAGAGGGTGAGGAGGCGAAGAAGTTCGATCTCTTCACGTGGAACCTCTCGACCTCGTACAACTGGAGGGCTGCTCAGTACAAGCTGGGAGATCTTTCGCAATCGCTCCGGGCCAGTCCGATGCGGAGTGTGAGTTTCGATTTTCGCACGACGCATTCTTTCTACCAAGTGGATGAGGATGGGAACAGAATCGATCGCGTCTATTTGGAGGATATCGGCTGGTGGAAGGACCTCTTCCGAACCCGTTGGGCCCGGTTGACCTATCTCAGTGCGAACCTTCAACTTCGGTTGAAGGGAAGGACCGGGGCAGGGGTGAAAAGGATGCAAGGGAGCGAGGAGAGGTTCGAAGAACCCGAGACCGAGGGGGAAAGTCTGCGGAATGTGCCCGGAGATCGGCTCGAGATGGACGAAGGTGTTTCGGGATTCAATATCCCCTGGAATTTGACGGCGACGTTGAGCTACACGGAGAATCGGTACAACCCCCTGAATCCGTCGAAGACCTTCTGGACCAGCGCGAATCTGGACTTTAACCTGACGAAACACTGGAAAATCTCTTACCGGGCACGATTTGACCTGAAAGAGATGGTGAGACCGTGGAATCTGAAGAAAATCGACGTGGTGAGTCAAGATTTCGTTTTTAAACGGGATCTCCACTGCTGGGAAGCCACGATTACGTGGACACCGACGGGATACTACAAGCGTTTTTACTTCCGGATCAACGTCAAATCGCCGATGCTCCGGGAAATCAAGGTGGAGAAAAGCACGGGGAGGGCGGGTGTCTACGGTTTCTGAGTTTTAGTTTTGTGAGGAGTTTTTATGCCGAGAATTATTGCTGATTTGCACACCCATTCCAAGTACAGTCGGGCGACGAGCCGAGAGATGGAGGTGACAACTCTGAACCGGTGGGCCCGGATGAAGGGAATCGACCTGTTGGGAACGGGCGATTTCACCCATCCGATCTATTTTAATGAACTCCGGGAGAAGCTTGAATCCAATGGACGAGGGCTTTTCCGGTTGAAGGATGACCCCCTCTCGGTTCACTTTATGTTAACGGCAGAAGTGAGCAACATCTTTTCGGTTCAGGGCAAGACGCGGCGGATTCACACGGTACTTTTTGCTCCGAGTTTCGAGGTCGTGGAGAAGATCAACGCCACGCTCTCGGGATGGGGGAAAATCGCTTCGGACGGGCGCCCGACGTTTGGGTTTCCGGTGAAGCAGTTGGCAAAAATGATTCTGGATATTTCCGAAGAATGCGTGATCATTCCGGCTCATGTCTGGACACCGTGGTTTTCCCTCTTCGGGGATCGATCGGGGTTTGATTCCATCGAGGAGGCCTTCGGTGAGCTCACTTCCCACATCCGGGTCATCGAGACCGGCCTCTCATCGGATCCGGCGATGAACTGGAGACTCTCTGCTCTGGATGAGATTACCCTCGTCTCCAACTCGGACGCCCATTCACCTTCCCGATTGGGTCGGGAGGCGAACCTCTTCGACTGCGAGATGGATTATGGGGTGATCACGGAGATCCTCAAGACGAAAGATCGAGCCCGATTTCTCAAGACGGTGGAGTTTTTCCCGGAAGAGGGAAAGTATCATTTCGACGGTCACCGCGTCTGCAATGTTCTTTTTTCTCCTGCGGAGACGCGGGACCACAACGGTATTTGTCCCCAGTGTGGCAGGCCTGTGACGGTGGGAGTAATGCACCGAGTGGAGGAGCTGGCGGACAGGCCCGAGGGATACAGACCCGATCACGGGATTCCCTTTGTGCGGATGGTTCCTCTTCAGGAAATCATCGCCGAGGCGATGCACATTGGGAAGGAAACGACCGGGGTTTTGCGGGAGTACGAGAGGCTGGTCGAAAAGGGTGGAAGCGAATTCAGGATTCTTTTGGATCTCTCCCGGGAAGAGCTGGCCGATTTCGTACCGGAACGCATCTTAGAGGGAATCGTCCGGGTGAGGGAGGGGAATCTCGAGATCACACCGGGTTACGATGGGGTCTTCGGGGAGGTGAAGATTTTTGGGGAGGAGGGCCGGGAGGAAGAGTCGCAATTGGGTTTGTTTTAGGGGAAAAATGTTTGCAAATTTTTTATGGTGTTATTATTTTGATAAACCTTTAGATTGAGAAACATCCATGAGAAAGAATAAAAAACTCCGTGTGGCATTGCTGTTTGGGGGGAAATCGACGGAGCATGAGGTTTCCCTGACCTCGGCGTTGAGTATTCTGAAGCATATCGACAGAGAAAAGTACGCGGTGCTTCCCATCAAGATTTCGAAGGAGGGCCGGTGGTTTTTGCTGCCGGATGTCGAATCTCTGGATTCTGTCGGGGCTCTGGCGAAGAATGAAGGTTCCCCCGTGATTGTCGGGGATCCGGAGACCCACGGGTTTCTTCGAACGGGAAAGAGTGGGGAAGGCTCTATATCTGGTTCGTTGATTCGTGAACCGGTGGATGTGGTTTTTCCGATCCTTCATGGAACGTTCGGGGAGGATGGGACGATCCAGGGATTACTCAGCTTGGCGGATATTCCGTGCGTTGGGGCGGGCGTGTTGTCCTCTGCGCTCTGCATGGATAAAATTATGATGAAGCAGGTGTTTTTCCAGAACGATTTGCCCAGCGCCGATTTCATCTGGTTTCTGAGGAAGGCTTGGCACGACTCACCCGAAACCATCCAGAAAGGGGTGTGGGAAGAGATCGGGTTTCCGTGTTTTGTCAAGCCAGCCAACGCGGGCTCGAGTGTGGGTGTCTTCAAAGCCCACGATGGGGCGGAGTTTGCTTCTCTGGTGGATCGGGCATCGCAATATGACCGAAAGATCTTGATAGAAAAAGCCATCGATGCGAGGGAGTTGGAATGCAGCGTTTTGGGAAACGACGATCCTGAGGCATCGGTGGTGGGAGAGATCATTCCCTGTAATGAATTCTACGACTACGAGGCCAAGTATATCTTGGATGGAAGCCGGACCATCATCCCGGCGGGTATTCTGGAAGAGGTCTCAGAAGAGGTGAGGCGGATGGCCGTGAGTGCGTTCAAGGCCGTGGACGGTGCGGGTATGGGCCGGGTGGATTTTCTCCTGGAGAGGAAGACGAATCGGATTTTTGTGAACGAGATCAATACGATTCCCGGCTTCACGCCCATCAGCATGTATCCGAAACTCTGGGAGGCGAGCGGGATTTCTTATCCTGAGCTCATCGGTCGGTTGATCGAACTGGCTATGGATCGACACGAGGATCTCACTGGGTCAAAGTTTCGCCGGGAGTAATGAAAGGGAGGACTTACTCGTGATTTCGTTCTTGAATTTTTTAAAGAGAGGAACAGGTTGGATTCCTTTGATGCTCGCCTTGTTCATTCTACCTCAGATTATTTTTGGACAAGTGCGGTTCAGGCCTCGACTTTTTCTTGGAGCTGGTTTGAGAAGAGGGCTTGAAACGACAGTTCCCTTTGCTGAGGTTGAGGATAATTTTGATGAATCGGATACGAGTTCATCCTCGCCCAAACGGAATTCTATAGGCGTCCAGATAAGATTGAACTTGTTGGAGGTTTGGAATTTCTCTCTGGGGTATGCGTTCTGGAATCACTATTACGAATATTCGGGAAAGGAGCTTGGGGACGGGTTGGTCGTGGAAAGGGATTATCCTCACAGTTATGGCTACACCCTCCATGTTGTTACACTTCAATGGAATGCTAAATATCGGTTTGTTTCGTCGAAACATTTTGTTCCCTACATTGTTGGGGGAGCGGGAAGATTTTTTGGGCAATTGAAAAATTTTCGATACGTGGATCCGAATTATCAGGATGATGTTGCTACGAGGATCGTTTTCCGAACGGACGAATACGAGGGATGGGCAGCTTTTTTTGGGGTGGGCGCTGTTTTTTTTCGATACGCCTATTTCTACGTCGGATTTGTGGATCTCATGCAGGATACCCTCCCTACTCGACGCTTCTTAGATCTGACCGTTGGAATTACGATTTGAGATGTTCTGTGTAGATTCTTGTTCCCTGAATTTTTAGATGAGGCCAGATGGTTTACGAACCGGTCATCGGACTTGAAGTCCATGCACAGCTTTTAACCGATTCCAAGATCTTCTGTGGCTGCAGCACGCTTTTCGGTGCTGAGCCCAACACGCAGACGTGCCCGGTCTGTCTGGGATTGCCGGGCGTGTTGCCCGTGGTGAACAGAAAAGTCGTCGAGTATGGTGTCAAGATGGCACTGGCTGTTCACTGCGAGGTGAACGAGCGTTCTCTCTTTGTTAGGAAGAATTACTTCTATCCGGATTTGCCCAAGGGGTATCAGATATCGCAGTACGAAGCGCCTTTAGCAAAGAAGGGTTGGATCGAGATCGAACTTGGAGATGACAACTCCAGAAAGATCGGAATCGAGCGGATTCACATCGAAGAGGATGCAGGGAAGTTGGTTCATGCCGAGGCGTATGTCGGGGAGAGGGAAAGCTTGATCGATTTTAACCGTTGCGGTGTTCCCTTGATTGAAATTGTGAGCGAACCCGACATTCGGTCGCCTGGGGAGGCTCGTCTCTATCTTGCCAAACTCCGACAGATTTTGTGTTGGCTGGACATCTGCGATGGGAACATGGAAGAGGGGAGTCTCCGGTGCGACGCCAATGTCTCTCTTCGGCGTGGGGGCGAACCGAAGCTAGGTATTAAGACAGAGTTAAAGAACATGAACTCTTTTCGGAGCTTAGAACGGGCTCTGACCTATGAGATTGGTCGGCAGGCCAGGGTTCTGGACGCAGGTGGGACGGTGGTTCAGGAAACCCTTCTTTGGGATGAGTCCGAGGGAGTGGCGATACCGATGCGGGGGAAGGAAGAAGTCCACGATTACCGGTACTTTCCCGATCCGGACCTCTTGCCCCTGGTGATTGAGAGGGAGTGGATGGAAGAGATGCGGAGAACCTTACCCGAGATGGCGGATGAGCGGAAGCGTCGTTGGGTGAGGGAATACGGTCTGCCCGAGTACGACGCTTCTGTCTTGTCGGAGGACAGAGGAATCGCCGATTATTTCGAGGCCGTGGTTGAAAAGGTCGAGGATCCCAGACAGGTCTCTAACTGGGTTATGGGAGAGTTTCTCCGAATACTGAAGGAGAAGAAACTGAAGATTGACCAATTAGAAGTTCGTCCACTCCAGCTTGCTGAAATTATCCAGATGGTAGAAAAGGGTAAGATTTCCCACACGGCGGGAAAGACTGTTTTCGAAGAAGTTGCGCATTCTGGAATGGATCCCCAGAAAGTGGTCGAGAAAATGAGACTGTTCCAGGTCTCTGACCCGAAAGAGATCGAGAAGGTTGTGGAACGAGTGATTGAAAATCATCCTGAAGAAGTGCAGAAATTTCTCGGTGGCCGCGAAGGCGTGTTTGAGTTTTTGATGGGTGGGGTGATGAAGGCGACAAAGGGCAAGGCAAATCCCAAAATGGCGAGTGAGGTGTTGAGAAAGAAGTTGGACGAAATGAGAGGGTAGCCTTTCATGATTGAGCTGAAGAATCTCACCCGGCGGTTTGGTGATCTGGTAGCTGTGGACAAAGTGACGCTGTCCATTCCGGGGGGACAGATCTGCGGTTATCTGGGTCCCAACGGTGCGGGAAAGACGACGACGGTGAAGATGCTGACGGGTATGATCCAGCCGACGGCTGGAACGGCCACAATTGCTGGGTACGACATTCGGGAAGAGAGCCTTGAAGTAAAACGGCGGATCGGTGTTGTTCCGGAATCGGCTGCACTCTACCAGTGCTTGACTCCTTTTGAGTACCTTCAGTTCGTCGGACGGCTCTACAGGATGAAGGAGGAGACCATCGCCAAGCGGATAGTTGAGTTTTGCGATTTTTTTCAGATGGGAGAACATATTCACCAGAGGATGACGGGGTTTTCCAGGGGGATGAAACAGAAGGTGGTGATCGCAGCGGCGTTGATTCACACTCCCCATGTGATTTTCCTCGACGAGCCCCTTAGTGGGTTGGATGCGAACGCGGCGCTTCTTTTGAAGGAACTCCTCCGCAATTTGGCCAACGATGGGAAAACGATTTTCTACTGCTCGCATATTCTGGAGGTGGTCGAAAACCTCTGCGACAGAGTCGTCATTATCGACAAAGGAAGGATTGTTGCCGATGGATCGGTGGGAGATCTCAAGCAGATGACAAAACGATCTTCCTTGGAAGGTGTGTTTAGTAAACTGACCCATGCCGAGGACTTAGGAGAGTTGGCCAAGGCGCTCTCCAAGAGCATCGCGGGAACGAAGGGTGTGGCGTCATGATGGCACGTTTTTTTCAATGGCTTGGGGCGGACTGGGATCACTTCAGGGCTCTTTTGAGGATTAGCATCCAGATTGATTTTCGAGGAAGTTGGGGAAGGGAAGGCCATCGTCGAAGGCTCTCTCCCATTCTTCGGAGTATGATCTTCTACGTTATTATGGGGGGTTCTTTAGCCGGAAGCCTGGTTTCCAGAACCACGCCCTTTCTTTTTTCTCTTCTCACGTTGGCTTATTCCATGGTCATGATGGCCTTTGGTGTTATTCTGGAGTTCGGGAACGCCATCATCAACCCGGACGATGCCGACGTGCTCGTGCACCGTCCGATCCGTTCGAGAACCTACTTTCTGGCCAAATTGGGCAACCTGCTTTTCTATGTCTTGTTGATGGGGACAGCGCTTTGTCTGCTGCCTTCATTGCTGGGTATATGGGTTCCGGGTTGTGGATGGACTTTTCCGATGGCGTTTTTTCCCATGGCTGTGGTCGCCAATTTGGCTACGGCATGTTTTGTCGTTCTTATCTATACGGGATTGTTGAGGGTGTTACACTACGAAAGGTTCAGAGACGTCTTGGCGTACCTTCAGATGGGCCTGGCTTTTGTTATTTTCTTTTCGTATCAATTCATTCCCAGGATGGGTCGGGAGTTTATCCAGATGGGAACGGATGTGTCGGGAGCCTGGTTGCTCATTACACCTCCTGCTTGGTTTGCGGGAGGTGTTCAGATACTCTTGGGAGCCCAGAGGAGCATAGACATCCAGTTGTTACTCATTGGTGTGGTGGTAACCCTTTTTCTGGCTCTTTTTTCTTTTCGGCGAATCTCCCTGCAGTATGCATCTCAAATCGCTGAACAGCGAACTGTTTCAGGGTCGAAGAAGAAGGGAACGGTTGGTGGAGGAAAGGTTCGAAGAGAAGGATGGGTGGGTCGGTGGGTCGGGAGACTGCTCCGGTCTCCAGAAGCCGTAGCGGGTTTTCAGTTGACATCGAAGCTCATGCAGAGGGATCGATCGGTTAAGATGGGAATTTATCCCGTTTTCGGAATACCCCTTGCCGTACTCTTGCTGGCTGTTCTCGAAAACGAGTTGATGGATCCCTTTGCACACGGACCGTTCTCAGGGCAGGACAAGGTATCGGCTGTGGTTGTTTTTTTCGTCTTTTTCATGATTTATTTCTTTCTCATGGGAATGACCTACAGTCGAGAATGGGAAGCCGCTTGGGTTTATCACGCGACTCCTATAGGTTCTCCTGGTCGTTTTTACCGAGGTGTCAAGATGGCTATCCTGCTCCGGTTGATGGTCCCTTTCTTTGTTGTTTTGGGACTCATCTACGTCACCCGGATCCCTCCGGTTCATTGTATTCAACACGCGATTTCTCTTTTTCTCTTTGGGCTGGTGGCTTTTTCGGCCGTATCGTTTGTTGTGAAGGCGTATCCGTTCTCTCAAAAAAGGGAGAGAGGAGAACGCATGCAACGTTTCTCTTTTCTCTTTTTTGTGATGCCTTTCCTGGGGATGACAATACTTTTGCAGACAGTAGCTTACAAGAACAATTTGATTTGGTGGGTCACTCAAGGAGGGCTACTTATTCTTTTTTTCGTCTCGGAAAAGTTGGTCGTAAAACGGTTAGACCGGATACTGAGACACAAAGAATTCTTTGCCTGAGGTTTTGTATGGTCGCTTAAAGATACTATTTTTCAGCGGGAATTTTTTTGGTGTAGAAAGGAGAGAGGTGAAGCCATGAGAAAACAAGGGTTGATGCTGCTACTGATAGTGTCTTTCGTCTTCGTTTTTGTATTTCTGATGGGATGTCAGCAGGGGAGTCAAAAGGCTGATCTGATTTTGAAGAACGGGGTTTTCTTTACTGGAAATGCACTGCAACCCAAGGTCCAAGCGGTGGCCATTAGAGGAGACCGCATTGTGGCCGTAGGCAAAAACGAAGAGGCGGACAGGTTTTTGGGGGAGATGACGCGCGTTATCGATCTGGGGGGGTTGTTTGGATGCCCTGGTTTTAACGATGCTCACCTTCATTTTCTGAGTGGTGGAAAGAGTATGCAGGAGGTCGACCTCACCGGAGCAAGCTCTGTTCGTGAGATTCAGAGGCGGGTTTTGAAAAAGTTGTCCAAGCTCCCCCCGGGCTCGTGGGTGACGGGAAGGGGCTGGGATCAGACTTTACTTCCGGGCAAAGAGTGGCCGACGAGGCGCATCTTGGATGTTATTGCTCCGGATGTTCCCGTATGCCTTAGCAGGGTGTGTGGGCACGCTGCATTGGTTAACAGCAAGGCGCTTCGTATCGCCGGGATTACGGCCGACACTCCTAATCCCCCGGCAGGCGAGATCATGAGGGATCCGGTTACGGGACAACCGACGGGCATCTTGAAGGAAGAGGCAATGACCTTGGTTTTTCAGTACATTCCACCACTCTCCGAGGAGGCTGTCGAAATGGCCGTTGAGAGGGCCTTGTTCGAAGCCAAGCGGTTTGGCGTGACGAGCGTTCAGGACAACACCTCTGCCCGCATGCTGGAAGTATACCAGAAGTTGCTGGATGAGGGGAGATTGACCTGCCGGATTTCAGAGTGGCCTCCTCTTCGGGAAGACTTGAAGGAATACAAGAGGCTTCGGCAGAAGTACAAAGGCACGATGATACGCTTCGGGCTCCTCAAGGGTTTCGCCGATGGGAGTATGGGCTCTCGAACGGCCGCCTTCGCCGAACCCTACCTTGATGATCCTACGACGAGGGGCATTCCACAGATGACTCAAGAAGAACTCAACCGTCTCGTCCTCGGCGCCGACAAGGAGGGATTTCAGGTTGGAGTCCATGCGATAGGGGATGAGGGGAACCGGATGGTACTGGACGCCTATGCGTTGGCTCGGCAGGTTAATGGAGGAAGGGATAGTCGCCATCGGATCGAGCATGCTCAAGTTTTAAAAGAAGCGGATCTTTCTCGGTTTGATGAATTGGGGGTCGTGGCGTCGATGCAACCGACCCACTGTATCAGCGACATGCGCTGGGCCGAAGAGAGGATCGGGACTCAGAGATGCCGGTATGCTTATGCCTGGAGATCCTTGAAAGATCGCGGTGCTGTCCTTGCCTTCGGCACGGATTGGCCCGTGGAGCCCTTGAATCCAATGTTGGGTCTTTACGCTGCTGTTACCCGTAGGGACACGCTGGGTTATCCCTCAGGGGGATGGTTTCCTCGGGAGCGTGTAACCATCGAGGAAGCTATCGAAGCTTACACATTGGGTTCGGCCTACGCGGAATTCATGGATGAGGAGAAGGGCTCCCTGGAGCCGGATAAGTTGGCCGATATCGTTATACTGGATCGTAATCTCTTAGAGGGTTCACCGGAAGAGATACTGAAGACCAAGGTGATCTACAACATCTTGGGTGGAAAGATCGTATACCAGAGAGAGGAGTAGAGTTGGATAAAGCAGGTGAAAGACCCTGGCGACATCCCGGAGGAAAGCTGTTGCGGATGGGAGCTCAGAGCCTGACGGATGCTGAGCTTCTTGCCATTATTATCTCATCGGGAAACCCCGGACTCTCTGCAGAGGAGATCGGTGAGGAGATCGTCCGGTGTTTTGGCTCATTTCGGGGAATTGCCAGGCAATCCTTAGAGACACTGATGGAGATTAAGGGTTTGAAGAAAGTCAAAGCCATCCGGATTGCCGCTGCATTGGAGATGGGAAGGCGGATCGTGGAGGATGTGGTGGAGAAGAAAAGGGCTGACGAGTTGGGATTCAAGATCCAAGAACCGTTGGGAGAGTATGGGTCGACGGAGGGAAAAATGTCCTTTTGAGGAAAAGAAAAATTTTTTACATTAAGGGTATTGGATTTCTTTTTACGATTTACATTTCATTTTGTGTTCATGCCTATTAACAAGGAGTCGTACTATGGCGAATGGTATTTTCAACGTTCCAGTTCCGAAGAATGAACCGAGTTTGGCCTACGGCCCCGGAAGCACGGAGAAGAAAGCGATAAAGGCCAAGCTGGCCGAGATGAAGAGTCAGCAGGTCGAGATTCCCATCATTATCGGTGGGAAGGAGGTGAAGACGGCGAAGATGGCGAAGATGGCGGATGCTCGGTGTCCGCACGATCATCACCACCTCTTGGGTCGGTACCACAAGGTTGGGGAGAAGGAAGTGAACGCAGCCATCCAGGCAGCCCTGGAGGCGAGACCGGCCTGGGCCGCCATGCCCTGGGAGGCCAGAGCAGCCATCTTCCTCAAGGCTGCCGATCTTTTGGCGGGTCCCTGGCGTGCCACCTTGAACGCGGCCAACATGCTGAATGCCAGCAAGACCGTCTTTCAGGCGGAGGTCGACTCGGCCTGCGAACTCATCGATTTCTACCGATTCAATCCCTACTACATGCAGGAGATCTACAGGCAGCAGCCGAACTCTTCGGCAGGCTGTTGGAACGCCGTGGAGCAGAGGCCTCTGGAGGGGTTCGTCTTTGCTGTGACGCCCTTCAATTTTGCATCGATTGCGGGAAACCTTCCCACCTCTCCTGCGACGATGGGAAACGTCGTCCTCTGGAAGCCGGCCTCCTCTACCGTCTACATCGCCTACTACATTATGCAACTCCTCAAAGAAGCAGGCCTTCCGGATGGTGTCATCAATCTGGTGCCGGGACCAGGAGGGTCTGTCGGGAATCCGGTGCTGGCCAGTCCACATCTGGCCGGGATTCACTTCACCGGATCGACAGCTGTGTTTCAGGGGATGTGGAAAACCATCGGCAACAATATTGCACTTTATAAAACATACCCCAGAATTGTCGGTGAGACAGGTGGAAAGGATTTCGTGTTTGCCCACCGTTCGGCCTCTCTACAGGAGCTGACCGTGGCCTTGGTACGAGGTGCATTCGAGTACCAGGGACAGAAGTGTTCGGCAGCATCCCGGGCCTACGTTCCGAAATCTATCTGGCCCAAACTGAAGAAAAACCTTGTGGATATGGTTGGCCGGATCAAGATGGGAGATCCGGAAGACTTCACCAATTTCATGTGTGCGGTCATCGATAGACCGGCCTTCGAGACGATCACCGGATACATCGATGATGCCAAAGCATCGTCTGAGGCGGAGTTTGTGACGGGCGGTACTTACGACGGTTCCAAGGGATACTTCGTCGAACCCACCATTATCCTGACGACCAACCCGAAGTTCAAGACGATGGAGGAGGAAATCTTCGGTCCGGTGCTCACGATCTTTGTCTATCCTGACAAAGAATACGAGAAGACGCTCCACATCTGCGACGAGACCTCTCCCTACGCGCTGACGGGTGCGATCTTTGCCCAGGACAGGGATGCGGTTCTTCTAGCGACCGATATTCTTCGCGATGCGGCCGGTAACTTCTACATCAACGACAAACCCACGGGCGCCGTCGTGGGACAGCAGCCCTTCGGAGGAGCCAGGGCTTCGGGAACGAACGACAAAGCGGGAAGTATGATCAACCTCCAGAGGTGGGTCTCTCCCCGGACGATCAAGGAGAGCTTCGTCCCACCCCGGGACTTCCGATATCCCCACATGGAGGAGGAGTAGAAACAGTTTATTGATGGTGCCGCAGGTTATTTCCTGTTTGGGAGAGAGGTCATATATTCTTCAGCGGAGTTTGGTATAAGAATTGCAGAAAAATTCATTCGAAACGGAATGGATTTTGTGTCTCAAAACCCTTTTGGGGATGGAGGTTTCCATGGAGAGACGTAAACGCCTGTTACCGCCGTTATTTTTTCTGGTGGTGATGGTCTCATGGGGTGCGCTGTTTCTGAGCCGATGCACCTTCGAGAAGCCGAGCGCACCGACGTGGGATGTTCAGTACATCATCCCCCTCGCGGGGGATACCTACACGATGGCAGAGATTGCAGACGAGACGGATAATTTGGATACACTAAATCAAGAAGTGCTCCTAACCATCGAGCAAGAGATCGAGAAGTTTGAGGTCGGAAAGTATCTGAAGACGGCGGGCGCACAGAGAACGACATCGATCCCCATTTTTGGAAATGAAACCGTTGGTTGGACGGATTCTGAGGATTCTGAGGTCCATATGCCGGATTCGATTGTCGTTCAGAATGCCACACTGAGGAGCGGTGAGGTGAACATCACGGTTGACAATCCGACGGATTACCGGATTCGGGTAGAAGTCGAGATTCCGTCTCTGACTCGTGGCGGAGAAATGGTGCCGATGGAGATGGAAGTTTTCTCCCACCAGAGCAACCCTTTTTCTTTTTTGCTGGATGATTGCGTGTTTGCCCCGGATACGTCGGGAGGAAGGAACG
>Ga0114930_10003498_pt1 | contig 13661 bp, 10 predicted proteins | sample AnhtaG_FD_87300 | JGI IMG/M metagenome (GOLD analysis project Ga0114930, IMG submission 87300) | Deep subsurface microbial communities from Anholt, Denmark to uncover new lineages of life (NeLLi) - Anholt_01485 metaG | ecosystem: Environmental > Aquatic > Marine > Oceanic > Sediment | place... | reverse complement strand
GCACAGGCCTCCTGCCACGAGTTCTGGAAATCCGTTTCCAACATTCCAAAACATCGGCAGGCGGCCCTTTTTTTAACGAACGGCGGAGCCGCTATGAGGCTCCCAAAAAGTGCAAAACTCTAGCCTAGTACTGTTTTTCATAAGTCCTGTTACTACCTGAGCCGCGGGCTTCAGCCCGCGCGGACGTCCGCGCAAGCTGAAGCATGCGGCTCAGATAGTCGCGAGACTTACGAAACACCATACTAGGCAACTCGGTCTTTGACGGGGCAAAACGGCGACTGTACGATTCCGCCCGTTCGGGCGTGGGGCCGAGAGGAGACCCGGTGTGAGCGAATCTCCGGCAGTCCAGAACATCATGGTGACCGGTGCGACCGGATTCGTCGGTCGGAGTGTCGTGCGTGAGTTGCTCGCCCGGGGGCTTCGGCCGGTGTGTTTGGTTCGATCTCGGCAGAAGCTGATCGCCCAACATCCCCACGTTGACCCCGACCGGCTGGCCATCGTCCAAGGTAGCCTGGGCGACCGCAACGCCTTGCGTCACGCGGCGGAGTTGAGCCGGGCGGCTATCCATCTGGTAGGTATAATCATTGCCCGACGGCTCAAAGGGCAGACCTTCAGGCGCGTTCATGCACAAGGTACCCGAAACGTCATTGATGCGGTTGACGAGGCCGGGATCAAGCGATTCGTGCACATGTCGGCCCTGGGCACCCGACCCGGCGCGATTTCGACCTACCACCGGACGAAATGGGCGGCTGAAGAGTACGTCACTCAAAGCGGTCTGGATTGGACCATCTTCCGCCCGAGCCTCATTCACGGCCCCGAGGGCGAGTTTATGAGGAGGATTAAACGGTTCATCTGCGGGTTCGTACCGCCGGTGATTCCCTATTTCGGGAGCGGCCAGGCGAAAGTGCAGCCGGTGTCGGTGAAGGATGTTGCATTTTGTATTGTTGAGGCATTAGGCCGTGCCGATACTCTCGGTAAGGTGTTTCCCCTTGGCGGTCCGAAAGCATACTCATGGATCGAGTTGTATAATACTTGTCGGGCCATGATACCCGGGGCGAAACGCTGGAAGCCGTTCGCCTCCCTGCCGGTTTCGGGGGCCAAGGTGATGGCAGCTTTGTCGGCACCGCCGATGGCGCTTGCGGAATTGGCTGTACCCTCGATCGGCACGTTCCGGTTCGATGCCGGTCAGGTACAGATGTCGCAAGAGGATAGTGTCTGCGATCACACTCTGGCAGAGAAAGCATTCGATATGCGTATGCGGTCCTTTGAGGATGAACTTGCGTTGTACGCAGGGGAGATTGATTGTTGACAATGAGCAGCGGGTCGTAACCCGGGCGGAGCTCCGCGCAGGCTGATGCCTGCGGCTCGGCGCAAGTTGGAGAGAGTGGGTGAGCCAACCTCAGGCTAGACCGATTGTCCTTATCGTCCGCGACGGGTGGGGGTCCAATCCCTATCCCGAGTGGAACCACGCCAACGCCATCCACCTTGCGAGAACACCGGTCGATGACCGCCTCCGAAGCCGTTACCCCCACGCCCTCATCCACACCAGCGGGACCGCAGTAGGCCTGCCCGAAGGCGTTATGGGCAACAGCGAGGTCGGTCACCAGAACATCGGCGCCGGACGAATCGTCGAACAGGAGATCATGCGCATCACCGGCCGGATCCGTGACGGCTCGTTCTTCTCCAACCATGCTCTCGTTGGTGCGTTCGATCATGCGGTCAAAAGAGGCAGCAACATCCACATCATGGGATTATGCAGCAATGGCAAAGTCCACAGCGACCTCGATCATCTTTACGGCCTGTTGGAGATGGTCAAAAGGGGCAGATTCCCGGGCAATCGCGTCTTCGTACACGCGTTTACCGATGGTCGTGACACGCCGCCGCACAGCGGGGTGGATTTTGTCGAGACAATTCAAGCCAGGTGTCGTGAAGTCGGCGTCAATCCGGTGGCCAGTGTTGTCGGCCGGTACTACGCGATGGATCGCGACAGACGCTGGGATCGCGTTGAAAAAGCCTACCGGATGCTAACCCATCGCGAGGGCAAGCACTTCTCGTCAGCAGTAGAGGCCCTTCGCGACTATTACGACCATCCATCGGAGCCAAGTCGAACCGGCGACGAGTTTGTCGTCCCCAGCCTGGCCACAAACAGCGACGGATCCGTAGCCACGATAAGCAACGGTGACAGCGTGGTTTTATTCAACTATCGAGGCGATCGGCCACGGGAGCTGACCAAGGCGTTCGTCTACAATGAGTTTCCGTTCGAGGGGGAAGGGCTGGACGGACGCAGGACGGGCTTCAAGCGGGGTTCCAAGATCGACCTGTACTTCGTGACCATGACCCGTTACGAGGAGGATCTGCCGGTCCACGTAGCGTTCGACAAGCCTCCGAAGTTGCAGGACATTCTCGGTTCATATCTCAGTGAGCGGGATTTGAATCAGTTCCGCTGTGCCGAGTCTGAGAAGTATCCCCATGTGACGTTCTTCTTCAACGACTACCGTGACCAGCCGTTCCGCGGCGAAGAGTGGCACCTGGTGCCCTCGCCCCGTGACGTGACCACCTATGACCAGAAGCCGGAGATGTCGGCCTATGGAGTGACGGATGTCGTCCTCAGGCGAATCGCGACGGGCTGGGACGATTTCATCGCGATCAATTACGCCAACGGTGACATGGTCGGTCACACCGGTAATTTACAAGCCGCCATCCGTGCCATTGAGACCGTCGATAAATGTGTCGGCCGCGTCGTCGAGGCAGTGCTGGCTAGAGGCGGTGGGCTTCTGATAACCGCCGACCATGGAAACAGCGAACAGATGATCAATCCGGATACCGGCGGCCCGCACACCGCCCACACGACGTATGATGTCGAGTTCATCGTTGTCGACCAGCGCTATCGGGAACGCAAGCTGCGCACCGGCGGCAGCCTGGCCGACATTGCCCCAACCGCTTTGGAGCTTTTTGGCCTGCCCAAACCGGAGGCCATGACCGGCTCGTCGCTGATATCACACCCTCATGCCGAATAAGAAGGACCAGGGAGATCAGATCGTATCACACCTCCGCGCAGGCTAAAGTCTACGGTGGTGTGGCATGGTCAAGCACCAGCTTGGCCGTGGAGGCGTCCGCTAAAATACGGCCTGACAAGTCAGACTGTGGCATACTTCCCGAATGTTATCCGACCGCAACACGGCCATGTTGGGCAAAGTCAACGTTCGTTGGAAGCGGATCGACACGTTGCCGATTAAACAGAAGGATCGTGCGCGGCGTTGTGTGGGAGCAACATGCCGGCAAAGCGCCGGGCATCGTATCCACATGAACGCGCCTTCAAAGCTTGTGATGCTGCCTGTTGTGTGACGAGCTTTCTGGTCTGTCTTCTGACCGACTGGAAAGTCGGTCCCACAGAGCAGGTCGGTCCCACAGAGGGGGTGGGTCCCATAGGTCTTGATACAACCATCGAGCGTTTCGCATGACCATTGATACACAATCTCAAACCTCTTTGCCCGCCAGTGGCGTTCGACCACCCGAGTTCGCGTCCGCCGTTCTGGACAGCTTGGACGTGGCTGTTCTGGTCGTCGATCGGAACGGGACCATTTGCTACCGCAACACAACGGGCGCGTCGTGGTTACCGGACGACCCCAACCTATCATCGGTGCTTAAAGAGGCGCGCTTTCTGGAGCCCTTTGAGGGTTGGTCTACCGAGCTGCCTCGGGTCATTGATGAAGGTCAAGCATTGCGGTTCGAGGCCGCCTTACGTCTGTCGGCCGGATCATCACCGGTGCTGGTTACCGTCCGCTGCACTCCACTGCGCGAGCGCGGCTCGCAACCCATCACCGGCGCCGTGATTCTGATCGAGCAAGGGCAAAGACAGGAGGCTGTCGAGGAAAGACTTGAAGTGTCCAAGCGGTTGGCGTCGCTTGGGAAGCTGGCTACTCGCGTTGCCCATGAGTTGAACAACCCGTTGGACGGAATCCTGCGATACATCAACCTGGCCATGCGGGTCGCCTCCGACGCCCCGGACTCCAAAGTGAAAGACTACCTGGCCGAGTCTCGCATCGGGCTGATTCGCATGGTGCAGATTATCAGCGAACTGCTCGAATTCTCCCGGACTACCGACGGCGAGTTCGATGAGATGAACATCAATGAGGTAATCGAGCAGGCGATCAAAAGCACCGCGTCCACTGCCGATGCAAACGGCGTTGTCGTAGCCGCAGATTTCCACAACCAGGATATGCCTGCAATTCGGGGGAGCCGCCTCTATCAAGTCTGCTGCAACCTGATCAAGAACGCTGTCGACGCGATGCCCGACGGTGGGAGACTCTCGATCACCACCGGGCTGGTCGATGACCAGGTGATCATTCAGGTGTCCGACACCGGCGTGGGACTCCCCGAGCCGATCGAGCAGATCTTCGAGCCCTTTTTCACCACCAAAGAGGCGGGCAAGGGGACCGGGCTGGGGCTGGCCATCTGCAAGGATTTCATTGAAGACATGCAGGGTACCATCACTGCTGAACCGGCCGATGATGGCGGTGCGGTCTTCACCGTGCGCATTCCAACGGAGGAGTGCCACCGCCCGTCACCACTGACGGCGTCCACCGCCGACACGAAAGTCGGTGACCCGGCCAGACCGCCGCGCTGACCCCGCACTGTCTGGGGAATGTCTTGATGCCCACTATCGATACCCAAGCACGCATCCTGGTCGTTGATGACGATCGGATCATCCTTGATTCGCTCAGTGAGTATCTGCGTCTCGAAGGCTATAACGTCGAGCCGGCCCTTTCATTCAGAGACGCCCTTCAGACCCTGGAACGTCAACCGGCTGATCTGATCATCACCGACGTCAACATGTCCGGTGGCAACGGCTTCGAGCTGCTCCACGTCGTGCGCAAGCGGTATACCCAGACAGTAGTCATCATGATGACCGGCTACGGCACGATCGAAAGTGCCGTCGAAGCCATCAAAATGGGGGCGTACGACTATTTGACCAAGCCGATCATCGATGACGAACTGAAGGTCTGTGTCGAACGGGCCATCAACCAGCAGACCATCCTGCGGGAGAACCGGGTTCTCAAGGAGAGACTCGACCAGCGTTACGGTCTCGACGCCGTGTTGGGGCAGGACTATCGGATGCTGAAGGTCTTCGACCTGGTCGAAGCGGTGGCCGGTTCCAAGGTGACCGTGCTCATCCTGGGGCCTTCGGGCACCGGCAAGTCACTTATCGCGGAAGTCATTCACCAGCGAAGCGAACGTCGCAACCAGCCGTTTGTCGAGGTCAGTTGCGGGGCGATCCCGGAAACGCTCTTGGAAAGCGAGCTGTTTGGCCACGTTCGCGGAGCCTTTACCGGGGCGGTGGCCAACAAGCCGGGTAAGTTTAAGGCCGCTGCGGGCGGCACCGTATTCCTCGACGAGGTTGCAGCCGCTTCGCCGGGGCTACAGGTCAAGCTGCTGCGCTTCCTGCAGTCCCATCAGTTTGAGCCGGTGGGAACCAACAAGACCGAGACCGTCGATGTGCGCGTCATCCTGGCCAGCAACACGGACTTGGAGGCCGAAGTCCACGCCGGTCGGTTCCGTGAAGACCTTTATTATCGCATCAATGTGATCACCATCGACATGCCGGCACTGTCCGAGCGCGTCGGCGATATACCGCTATTGGCCAGGCACTTCCTGGAGCGTTTCAGCGCCGATATGAAACGCGAGATCCTCGATTTTGAGGACCAGGCCATGCAGGTTCTACAGGGCTACCACTGGCCCGGAAACGTCCGCGAGCTTGAAAACGCCGTCGAGCGCGCCGTCGTGCTGTGCAAGGGACACTATATTGGCACCGGAGACCTGCCGCCTAAGTTGACGGAACCATCCGCATCGCTACAGCCGGCTATCTCGTATCAACCGGTGCCGTTGAAAGAAGCTCTGGAAGAACCGGAAAAACGCATCATCGAAGTCGCCCTTCGGTCCAATGGGTGGAACCGGCAACTGACCGCTCAGCAATTGGGCATCAATAGGACAACGCTCTATAAGAAAATGAAACGCTACGGCCTGGACGCCGAGCCGGTGCCACTGCGCTAGACCGAACCGCGCCCGGCCATTCCGAGCCGCGACCGTCAGGGAGCGGAAAGCACCGTATCCGAACCGCAAGAGTTGGCGAGCAGCCATCACCTGGTGCCACACCGATGTCTGCGTCCCACAGCCCCGATGGGGCGGTCGCAACTACCCCTGGGCGCAGTCCGAGCACTGGCGGTGTCCCTCACCACATACCCCAGAGGGGCGGTGCGCCCAGGGGTCTATCACCCCACTGGGACTCGGGAATTAGCGAGCCCATCCTTCTTCAGATACCTTAAACCGCATCGAATTTTGGGCTGGAATGCTTAACGTCTCCAGGGTGTCGCCCGGGTGGTGTACCCAGACGGGTTGGGCTATACTCAGGTTCGGCCTGAGGCCAACGACGAGTACTGCTTGCGCCTCTGGTACCTGGGGTTGGGGTCTGGCCGCGGTATCGGAACGGTTCTGTGAGCACTCCCTGCCTTTGGACCGTCCCACGCATTGAAAAGTGAAGGTTTGCTATGAGCGTAGCACCAACAATCGAGCCGACAGACATGACCGGTGAGCAGCACATTGACCTGGTCGAGCGTTATGCAGCCCATAACTATCATCCGCTGCCGATCGTGGTCGCCAAGGCAGAGGGTGTTTGGGTCGAGGATGTTGGGGGCAAGCGGTACATGGACATGCTGGCGGCGTATTCGGCCATCAACTTCGGCCATTGTCACCCCGAGCTTGTAGCCGTTGCGAAAGAGCAGCTTGAGCGGGTGACGCTTACCTCACGGGCCTTCCACAACAATCAGCTAGGTCCAATGTGCAAGGAGCTTGCGGAACTCTGCGGCATGGAGGCCATCCTGCCCATGAACACCGGGGCGGAGGGCATCGAGACGGCTATAAAAACCGCCCGCAAATGGGGCTACATGAAAAAGGGCGTCCCCGAGGGCAAAGCCAAGATCATCTGCTGCGCCAACAACTTTCATGGCCGGACCACCACGATCATCAGCTTCAGCACCGATCCGGCATGCCGGGCCGGCTTCGGTCCCTTTACGCCCGGCTTTGAGATCATCAAGTACGGCGACATCGGGGCGCTCGACAGCGCGATTGACGACAACACCGTTGCCTTTCTGGTCGAGCCCATTCAGGGTGAGGCCGGGATCCTGATTCCGCCGCCGGGCTACCTCAAACAGGTGCGCGGACTGTGCACCGAGAAGAATGTGCTGTTTATCCTGGACGAGATTCAGTCCGGCCTCGGCCGCACCGGCACAACCTTCTGCTGCGACCATGAAGGTGTCAGACCGGACATCCTCGTTCTGGGCAAGGCCTTGGGCGGCGGCATCATGCCGATTTCCGCTATCGTTTCGAGTCGTGAGATTCTGAGCGTCTTTAAGCCCGGCGATCACGGCAGCACGTTTGGCGGCAATCCGCTGGCCTGTGCGATCGCGCGGAAGGTCATCGAAATCCTCAAGACCAACAAGTATCAGGACAACGCCAACCAGCAGGGCGAGTACCTCTTTGGCAAACTAAGGACGCTCAAGACGAACAAGGTCAAGGAGATTCGCGGTCGCGGGCTGTGGGTGGGCATCGAGTTCCACACCTCAGCCGGTAAGGCCCGGGAGTATTGCGAAGAGCTCATGCAAGAAGGGATGCTCTGCAAGGATACCCACGAGCAGGTCATGCGCCTGGCACCACCGTTGTGCATCACCAGGGATGAGATCGACTGGGCCTTCGAGCGACTGCAAAAGGTGTTGGCGTAGAGCAAGTATCTGGGACAGGCATTGCAACCTGTAAAATGACCGACTGGAAAGTCGGTCCCACAGATGTGTGTTGCCGCGACTACAATCCTCGCGGATTCATTATTGGCGGAGTGTTGACAGGTGACTGCTAATCTCAAAGGCCGCAACTTTATATCAATGTTGGATTTCTCCAAGGAAGAGATCCTTGCGATCCTGGATACGGCGCGCGAGCTAAAGGGCGATGGCAAGTCCGCGCGGGCTAAAGCCCGCGGCTCGCTGCCGCTGAAAGGCAAGACGCTGGCCATGGTCTTTCAGAAGCCCTCGCTTCGCACCCGGGTCTCGTTTGAGGCGGGGATGACGAAGCTCGGCGGGCATGCAATCTACCTGGCCCCAAGCGACATCAGCCTGGGGAAGCGCGAGACGACCGAGGACATCGCCATCGTGCTGTCACGCTACACCGACATCATCATGGCCCGCGTTTTCGGCCATGACGTCGTAGACGAGCTAGCGAAGTACGCGACGGTACCCGTAATCAACGGGCTGAGTGATTTCGAGCATCCGTGTCAGGTGCTTGCCGACTTCCAAACGATCCTCGAGCGCAAGGGCAGGCTGGAAGGCCTCAAAGCCTGCTACATCGGCGATGGGAATAACGTCGCCCATTCGCTGATGTTCGGTGCGGCCAGGGTGGGCATGCACATGACCGTCATCACGCCTCCGGGGTATGAGCCGAAGCAAGAGGTCGCGACAAGATCGATCGAAATAGCGGCGTCGACTGGTTCCAAGATCACCGTGTCGAATGACTTGAGCGCCGCCGCCGGTGCGGAAGTTCTGTATACCGATGTCTGGGCGTCGATGGGGCAGGAAGGCGAGGTTGCCCAGCGCAAGAAGCTTTTCACGAAATACCGCATCGACGCCGAGACAGTCAGTATGGCCAATCCAGATGCGATCATTCTCCATTGTCTACCGGCCCACTACGGCGAAGAGATCGACTATCGGACCTCGCGGCTGCCCAACTCCGTCATCTTTGATCAGGCTGAAAACCGCATGCACGCCCAGAATGCTCTGATGGTTCATCTGGCGGGCTGACCCACTGGTGTATAATGGGGCGGTTAGGCCCCAAACATGCCGAATGATAAGTGTTCGCCGGCGGCGAACGCAGGATGTGCCTATGGCCGATAGACCATTGATTGTCGCAGCACTCGGTGGCAACGCCATTTCCCGACCGGATGAGGAGGGCGATGTTGACCAGCAGTTCGCCAATTCAAGGCTGACGGCCGGCGCCCTGGCCGACCTTGTCCAAGAGGGGCATCAGCTTGTAATCACGCACGGTAACGGCCCCCAGATCGGCAACTTCCTGCTTCGCAACGAGGCCGCCGCCGGCGTCATATATCCGTTGCCCATGGAGGTAGCCGTGGCCCACGTACAAGGAGGCATGGGCTACATGATAGCCCAGAGCCTCATGAACGAACTTGCCGGCCGTGGAAACAATGCGGTCATCACCACGATCATCACCAACGTACTCGTTGATCGCGATGATCCTTCATTTCGTAATCCGACGAAGCCAATCGGTAGGATGCTCACCAAAGATGACGCCGAACGCCTTGTGAGAGAAGAGGGCTGGACGATCAAGGAGATGGCCCCGGGCCGGTACCGGCGCGTGGTGCCGTCGCCGTGTCCCAAGCAGATCATGGAGATAGAGAACATCCGCCATGCGGTAGAGGCCGGCGACCTGCTGGTTGTCTGCGGCGGAGGCGGCATTCCGGTCGTACGTGATCCACAGAAGGGACTCTGCGGGTTGGCGGCGGTGATCGACAAGGACCTGGCCAGTGCTTTGCTCGCTGCCGAGCTAAGCGCCGACATGATGATGAACCTTACCAACGTCGATCGGGTCAGCATCAACTTCGGCAAGCCTGATGAGCAGCCCATCGACCGGATGACCGTTGAGCAGGCTCGCCGCTGGCTGGACGAGGGGCAATTTCCGCCCGGTTCCATGGGGCCGAAAGTCCAGGGGGCGATCGACTTTCTCAGCAGCGTGGCCAACGAAAACGCCCGGGTCATCATCGGCCCACTTGACCGGGCGACTGACGCCGTGGCCGGCCGCATCGGCACCTGCATCACAAAGTCGTGATCACGACCCGCAGCGCCGTCGTAGTACCAGCGTATGCAAGGTCCCGAACAGCCCCGCAAAGGAGCAGGTGAGTTATGGGGCCTTTGAGTATACTTGTTCCCCAGTGGGAGGCTCCTGACTTGCAGCTTGAAGTCATCCGGAGAGAGAGATCGTGACCGGAAAACTCGTTTGGGCTTTTGCGTTGATACCGCTGGCCGGGGTGGGATTGAAGCTGGCTTATTGTTGAGGCCATCCTCTTGACATGCTCGGTACGGGCATGGTCATCGCTGGTTTGCCCCTCGTGGTCGGCCTCTCGATGAGATCAAGAGACCGTAAGTAACGCCGCGCGTGGGTACCCCAACTACGCAATCGCGAAGGACACGGCGTCACTCATGGCGCGTGCCGCCACATCGGCGCGTTAAAACCGCTATAGGCCCACCTTGATAGCCGCACCGCACGCAAGCACGACGAATCCCGCCAAAGCATGACCGTATCGCTCGAACCGCGAAAACGCCATGCGCTCCACAGTGGCGTACGCCATCACCACTATGGTGACCATCGTGGCGATTGTCGTGGTGCCAAATATCGCCGTGACCAGAACCACGTGCCACATTTGGCCCTTGGCGGCCGGATACATGAGTAACGGAATCAGCGGCTCACAGGGGCCGAACAGGAAAATGGTAAAGAGCACCCACGGTGTCATTGAACCGGTCCGTACGGTTCCGGGATCGTGCTCGGACGCAGCGGAATCCGATTGCTGATGGACGTGAACGTGCCCACCGGCGTGCACGTGCCTGTGGGCATGGATCACGCCGTCCACGTGGCCGTGCGGGTGTGTATGTGGCTTGTTGCGGATGGCCCGGCGCACGCCCCACACGAAGTAGACCAGCCCGAATGTCAAAAGCAGCCAGCCTGCAAGATCACCCCGGAGACCTTCGATGGCCTCGAGCTTTAGGAGGGCCACGCCGAATGCAATGCCGATAACTCCCAATGCGACGGAGCTAAGCACGTGGGCTATCCCACATATTAGAGTAATGGTTACGGTCTTGGCGAGCGACCACCCGCCAATCCGCGACATGGCTAAGAACGGCAAATAGTGGTCGGGTCCCAGAACAGTATGAAGAAACCCGATCGTCGCAGCCGTACCGCACAGAAGTGTAATACCCTCAATCATGTCTTCATTCCCCAAGCCGCCTTTCTGATCGCAGGTAGTGTAGCACCATTGGCAACTGCCGCCCCCGCATCAGGCAGCAGCCCAAATGGCTGACACGACGCTCACTCGAACTGGGCGCCGCATACAGGACAGTACAGCTTACCATCTTTCCTCTCCAAGGGCACCCACCGGCCGCGACACGTTGCCGAGTTGCACCGTCGCGCCTGTGCGCCGGTTCTCTTGTGACATTTCGGACATTCAACGGGAAACTCCCGATAGCCAAACTCGCGATGAATCACAAAGTGATGCCGGCAGTCTGGATTGGTACAGACAACGTGGAAGTCGGCCGTCTTGGCCTGGGGTCTCACAGTGGCCGGCGGTGCGAATGTTCCCGCAACCTGGGAAGCTCCCCATAGCAACACAACAGCGCCCAGGCCGTAGACCGCATACCGGACTGCTGTCGTCTGCCAGATCAAGGCCGGCTCCTCCCGCACGGCCTCTACCCAATCCTTGAGGTGCTGCCGGACAACCGGTACTTGCCCCCGAAGCAAGTGAAACCACTCTACAAGCCGGTTCGGCTCTTCCTGCGCCATAGCAGCCTACCCTTCGGTTCGCCCATGCATCCTAGACCATGCTAACCGATCTGCATTCCTGGTTGGTCGTATTCGGTGGGATACGCTGTGAAAAACGGGGCTGACCGGCGAGCACCACGTGATGCGTGTGTCCCCGGCTAGCCCCGCGGCGCGTGGGTACCGCCTAAGCATACGTATGGTATATCCATAGTGGGTAGGCGCGGCTCACTAACCTATGTCTGGCACGGAGGTTACGTCGTACCAAGCCCTGACGACACATGGTGCGCGGTGTCTGTGCCAACCTGGCGAGTCCGATTTAGCGCCCCGGGTCGGAACATACGTAGGCGAAGCTTGACGGTCTGGGTTCCGTAAACACGCTGCTACTTTACTCGATCTAACTTCTTGTAAATACGAACCTTATGGAACCGTGAGTTGTGCGATTTACGGCGGTCTGGACGTTGACAGCCGCGAGTATCTAGGCTAGAAAAGCAGGTGAGGAACAGTCCCCCGTATTGCAGGCGTCGGGTTGTTAACACAGCACGGCGCGTTGCCCGATAAATGCGGCTTCTTTAGCCGTGGCGAACTTCCGGGATCGCAGCTATGCTCCGGTCTCGGAAGTTTTTTATGTCCACCAAAGGATGCGTTCCGCATCGGACAGGGTGAGCATCGCAAACGATCGCAGAGACGCCGTCATTCAAACAGCCGGCATTGTGGCTAATCAGCAGCTCTGCCGTGAGCATTACCGCCTGACACTTGGCCTGGATATGTTTCCCGGAGCAATCCCGGGTCAGTTTGTTCATCTGAGTCCTGAGCCCGATTCGCCGGCCGCCTATCGTACGTGTGACTCCAACTGGCGCGCACCGCGCGATGCCCACACAGCCAAACGCTCCGCCCCGATGTTACGCCGCGCCTTCAGTATCGCCGGTCTTCGGGACGTGTCCGAAGGCATTTATCTTGATGTGATCTACCGCGTGGTCGGAGCTGCAACCGGCTGGATGGAATCGCTTTCGGTGACGGATCGTCTCAGCCTGCTAGGCCCGCTCGGCAACGGGTTCCCCATTCACAACCGCAAACAGGTTGCCTGGTTGGTGGCCGGTGGTGTGGGTTTACCGCCGATGCTCTGGCTGGTGGAGGCACTGCGAAACGCAAGCAAGCGTACGGTTGCGTTCTGCGGTGCGCAAACAAGTGACCTGCTTGCTTTGACCTTGGAGCCATCCGTCCGGCCGGCCGACGATGCCCGCTGTGCTACGCTGTGTTGCCGTGAGTTTGCGCAAAGCGGAGCGCCGGTCGTTATCAGCACGGACGACGGCTCCCTCGGTTTTCGCGGGCATATCGGCGCGGCGATGGCAGTGTATCATAAGGCCAACCCGGTTCCGCAGGACGATCTTGTTGTTTACACCTGCGGGCCGGAGCCCCTGATGCAGTTCGTCGCTGAGTACTGCGTTGAGCGGGATATCGAATGTTACGCATGCATGGAGCGGGCCATGGCTTGCGGTACGGGCCTGTGCCAGTCGTGTGTCGTTCCGGTACGTGACGACACCGATCCAGACGGGTGGCGGTACCGGCTGTGCTGCACCGAAGGACCGGTCTTCAACGCCGCCGAGATTATCTGGGAACCTATTGGCTCGGGGTGAGGTCAACGCGGCCTATCGCTCCGTGGCGCCTTGCGGCACCGTGTCGTTTGGCGCCGGTTCCGGGGGCGGCACCCAGCACTTCTGGCAGCGGGCTTCGTAACTCTCGGGCCCGCCGACCATGTTGCCGTCGATGATCGGGGTGAACCGCTGTGTACGGTCGGCCACAACACCGCATCCGCTACAGACGGCGTACTTCACAACCGACTCATCGGCGATCGCGCAAAGGCGTTTCGCCACCGCAAAGGGTCGCCCCCAGCTATCCCGGTCGAGTGACGTGGTAATGACACTAATACCACGGTCAGCCAGTCCACGCGTAACGTCGACAAGAATGACGTCGAAGAAGTGGGCTTCATCGACGGCGACGACCTCAATCCCCGGTCGAAGATGATCCATGATCTGGTCGGCGGACGCGATCCGAATGGCCGGCCGCGCTTCGCCGTC
>Ga0114930_10003496_pt1 | contig 13665 bp, 12 predicted proteins | sample AnhtaG_FD_87300 | JGI IMG/M metagenome (GOLD analysis project Ga0114930, IMG submission 87300) | Deep subsurface microbial communities from Anholt, Denmark to uncover new lineages of life (NeLLi) - Anholt_01485 metaG | ecosystem: Environmental > Aquatic > Marine > Oceanic > Sediment | place... | reverse complement strand
TGCGAAAGCTCTTGGCTGTTCGCCGGAGGATGTCCGGGTGATCACTCCGTTCGTGGGCGGAGGCTTCGGCGGCAAAACGAGAAACCTGCAGGTCGTCGAAGCCGCGCGTCTGGCAAAGCTGGCCGGCAAGCCCGTTCAGGTTGCCTGGAGCCGGGCAGAGGAGTTCTTTGATGACAGCTTTCGGCCTGCGGCGGTGGTCAAGATCAAGTCCGGCATCACGGGCAGCGGCGACATCGCTTTCTGGGACTATCACGTCTACTTCGCCGGCACGCGCGGCTCGGAGCATTTCTACAACGTCGCCGACTATGCTACGGTTTCCCATGGCTCGGGCTGGGGAAGCGCGCCGGGAACCCATCCCTTTGCCACTGGAGCCTGGCGTGCGCCTGGCAACAACACGAACACCTTCGCACGCGAGTCGCAGATTGACATAATGGCGGCGAAGGCCGGCTCCGACCCGGTCGAGTTCCGGCTGAAGAACCTGCGGGACAACAAGATGAAAGGTGTGCTGACCGCTGCCGCCGCCAAGTTCGGCTGGGGATCGGCCAAGCCGTCGGGCGGACGGGGTTACGGCGTCGCGCTTGGGATCGATTCCGGGACTTTCGTAGCTACCATGGCCGAGGTCGAAGTGGACGAGACAACGGGCGCTGTTCAGGTCAAGCGGATCGTGTGCGCTCAGGACATGGGGCTCTGCATCAACCCTGGAGGGGCGAAGATCCAGATGGAAGGCTGCATCACAATGGGTCTGGGCTATGCCCTCACTGAGGAGATTCACTTCAAGGGCGGGGACATCCTCGACAGGAACTTCGGCGACTATCACATCCCCCGCTTCTCCTGGCTGCCCAAGATCGAGACGATCATCGTCGAGGACAGCAATGCCCCGGCACAGGGCGGAGGCGAACCGGCCATAATCACGATGGGCGCTGTGGTAGCCAATGCCATTTACTCCGCCACGGGCGTGCGGCTGCTCCAATTGCCCATGACCCCCGAGAGGGTCCTGGAAGCATTGAAGAAACGGGGACATTGAGGATGGTCGGCGAGCGATGCGGCGCAGTCGTACTTGCCGCCGGGGAAGCGCGCCGGTTTGGCTGTCCTAAGCTGCTGATGCCCTTCGGTGATTCTACAATCCTCGGCTCGGTTGTCCAGCCACTTGTGTCCATCGGCGTCACCCCGGTAGTCGTCGTCGGGGGCCTAGACGCCGCAGCCATCAGTGAATCGCTCAGCAGCCAACCGGTCCGGATCGTCTGTAACCCGAACCCGGCGGGCGGCATGGTCTCCTCGATCCGTGTCGGCGTAGAGGCGCTGACGACCTCGCTGGACTGCTTCCTCGTCGCGCTCGGGGATCAACCTCGCATTCGCGCTGAAGGTGTATCCCACCTGATCGCGGAGCAGATCAAGAGTGGAAAGGGGATCGCTATCCCTACATACGAGGGAAGACGCGGCCATCCAGTCGTCTTCGATATCAGCTATCGCCGGGAGATTCTTGTTCTGACCGACCAGCAGACTCTCCGCGATTTGATCGATGCTCACCGCGATGACGTCGTGGAGGTTGATTGCGACGCCGATGCGTATGTGTCCGACATAGATACCCGTGAGGAGTATGAGCATGAGCTGCGCCGATGGCACGCTGAAGAGTAACCGCGGTGTCTATCACGAGATAGCCAGGCTTCAACAGATCGGCCAACGTGGTGCACTTGCGACCCCTGTTCGACTCAGCGGCTCAGTGCCATGTGCTAATGAGTCCAGGTTGCTGATCGGAGAAGACGGCTCCTTCCTTGGCACCATCGGCGGTGGATTGCTGGAAGCAGAAGTACTTCAAAAGGCTCCGAAGGTGATCGCGGCTGACAAACCTGTCCTTCTGGACTTTGACCTCACCCAGGACGAGGCGTCCAAAGCTGGGATGATCTGTGGAGGCACATGCACGGTGCTGATCGAGCCGATCCAGCCCGATCGCGCGACAGAAGTCTACGCTGCCGCCGCGCAATCCGAGGCCGATGGGAGCCGTGTTGTCCTCATCACGGTTCTTGCCGATCAGCATTGTTTCCACAAACTGGCTCTGCTGCCGGACGGCGTACTCGTGGGATCAACCGGAGACGCCAATGTGGATGCGGTGGTGCGTGAGCTGGCCGAGCAGTACGGGGCCGGTGAAGAGCCTCACCTGGTGGAGGAGCCGTTCCGCGTCTGCATTCAGCCGCTGTGTTCCCCTCCGTCCCTGTATATCTTCGGAGCCGGCCACATCGCGGTGCCCGTCGCGCACCTTGCCGAGCTTGTTGGCTTCCGAACCACCGTCATAGACGATCGCGGCGAGTTTGCGGATGTTCGGCGGTTCCCGCACGCAGACCAGGTGCTGACCGCAACGCCGGACGAAGCCTTTGATGAGCTTCCGATAGGCGGGGGAGCGTATGTGGTCTCCATCACGCGCGGCCACGAACTCGACGAAGAGGTACTCGCGCATGCCCTGCGGACTCGTGCGAGGTATGTCGGGATGATCGGCAGCAAGCGCAAGGTGGCGGCAATCCATCAACGACTGCGCGATCGCGATTTCGGCGAGACCGACATCGCGCGGCTCCACGCCCCTATTGGCATTGACATCGGCGCGGAGACAGTCGAGGAGATAGCACTGAGCATCGTTGCCGAGCTTGTGGCTGTGCGCCGGAGCCGGTCAGCGTGACGGGCCGCGTCCAGCTTCGTCGTCGGCAACGATGGACTAATCCACCAGCGCAACCCTGATCTCACGAAGCAGCTCGACTGGCAGGGGGCCGCTCTCGTCCCGGCACTCGCCGTACGCGCACCTGTCGCTGGCTGTGAGCACGGCGCCTGCCTTGAGGGTCGTGCGCTCCACGGGATCACCCGGCGCGACTGGCCCACCGCGCACAACCTTCGCGAACAACCCCTCTTTGGGCATTATGCACTCGCCGAGACGCTTGCCGATGCTGCATGGAGGCGTACACGTCTTGCCGATCTCGGATACCCGCAAGGCCGCCTCGGGGCCGACCGTCAGACGCTCGCCGACGCTCAATGACGCAAGGTCAATGCCGAGCGTGGTGATGTTCTCGCCGAAATCGCCGGGCCGTAACGCGAGGGGACCGGACTTCGGGTCAGGAATCGCAACTGTGCGTGCGAGATCCGCACCGGCATTGAGAGCCACGCCCTGGCATTCAACCCAGCCGCGAAACGATGTGTATTTTTCATTGCTTTATCCCCGTCAGCGTTATTCCCTGGATGAACGTCCGCTGCGTGAAGAAGAACAAAATGATGATCGGCACTGTGACGACCGTCGAGACCGCCATCAGCATCCCGTAATAGGACCCGTACTGGCTCTGAAACATCGCCAACCCGAGCGAGACGGTGAACTTCGATTGGTCGAAAAGGTAAATCAGCGGGCCGAGGTAGTCATTCCACGCGTACATGAAGGTGAAAAGGGCCACCGTGGCGAGCGCGGGTTTCGAGAGCGGAAGAACGATCCGCCGGTATATCTGGAACTCCGAGCACCCATCTATCTTTGCAGCGTCGGTGAGATCCTTTGGGATGGACATGAAAAACTGCCGCAGCAGGAAGATGAAAAACGCATTCCCCAGGAACGAGGGCACTATCAGCGGCAGGAATGTGTCAATCCAGCCGAGGAACGTGAACACCGTGAACAGCGGGACCATGACCACCTGGTAGGGAAGCATCATCGTGCTCAGGATGATTAGGAAGAGCACGTCCCTCCCCCGCCAGGGTATTATCGAGAGGCCGTATGCCACCAGAGAGCTCGAGAACAGGACCCCGACGACGTTCGCCGAGCAGATGATCAGCGTGTTCTTCAGATACAGGAGGAACGGGACGAACGTCAGTCCGCTGGAGTAGTTATCCCACTGGAACGGCTTGGGTATCCATTGCGGTGGGATGACCATTATCTGGGCCGCCGGCTTCACGGATGTGGAAAGCAGCCAGAGGAACGGCATGAAGAATATCGCGCTGAGCACAATGAGCGCCGCGTAGGTCGCGATTCTGTCCGGCGTGATGGGCCGCCAGCGGGCCCTTCTACTAGCGACCGCCATAATACACGTACCTCGCCGAGGTCTTGAACAGCAGAAGCGTCGCACCCAGGATGACCAGGAACAGCAGCCAGGCCATCGCGCACGCGTAGCCCATCTTGAATAGTTGGAAAGCGTTTCGGAACAGGTACATCGAGAACATCATCGTCGAGTTCACCGGGCCGCCCGTCCCACCCGTCATCACCCAAGCCTGCGTAAAGTACTGAAAGCCGCCGATGATCCCCATCACAGCGGTGAAGAAAATATACGGGCTCATGAACGGCAGGGTCACGTGCCACGTCTTCCGCCAGCCGCTCGCGCCGTCGAGGCTCGCGGCCTCGTACAGCTCCTGCGGGACGTCCTGAAGGCCGGCGAGGTAGATCACGACGGAGGCACCGACGCCCCACGTGCTCATCAGGATGAGTGCGGGCTTCGACCATTCCACGCTGCTCAGCCAGCCCGGCCCACTGAACCCCGGCAGTCCGAGCTTCTGCGACAGGCCGCCGAACCAGTCAATGGTCAGGTTGATTAGCCCGTAATCAGGGTTCAGCAGCCATACCCACAGCACGGCGCCCGCCACGACAGGCACGATTGACGGCACGTAGAATATCGTGCGGAAGACCGCCATGCCCTTGACTTTTGCGTTCAGCAGGATCGCCAGGCTAAGGGCGACGACGATCCCCAGCGGGACGGCGATCGCGGTGTAGTAAACCGTGTTGTAGATGGATTCGATGAAGATCTGGTCGTGGACCAGCAGCTTATAGTTGCCCAGACCGATCCACTGAGGCGGCTTCAGGCCCGAGTAGCGACAGAAGCTGTAGTAAAGCAGCGCGAACACCGGGTAGACGGTGAAACCCGCGATCCCGATGATCGCGGGTGCGGCGAAAAACAGGCCGTTTCGCGTGTTCTCCCTCTGGAGTCTGCTTTTTCGCGTTGAGATTCCCATGCTGATCAATCGTTCGCTAAGGCCGAAATCCTGCCCTCACCCCTGACTCGTCTCCGACACGGAGAGGGGAGTTCCTCGTTCCCGCTGCGGGGACGGGACTCGCGGTTAGATCACTCCGCATTTCACAGTCCGCGCTCAGGAGCCGGCTGCTTCCTGGTATATCGCCGCAACACGGCGGGCCATTTCGTCCCAAGAGAACTTCTTCGCCTGGACCAGTCCCCGTGCGGACATCTCGGCACGTAAGGACTCACTGGCGAGCGTTCTCTCTATCGCATCGGCGAAGGCGTCGGGGTCGTAGGGGTCAACCATAATCCCCGCCTCGCCGACGACCTCCGGCAGCGAAGATCTGTTTCCCACGATCACCGGGGTCCCGCAGGCCATGGCTTCGAGCGGCGGCAGGCCGAACCCCTCGTACACCGACGGGTACACGAAGACATCTGCGGCGTTGTAGAGGGCCGGCAGGTGCTCGTAGGGCAGATAGCCGGTGAGCACTACATCGCCCTCGAGCCCGAGTTCCCGAATCCGCGCCTCGAGACCTTCCGCCATCCAGCCGCATTTCCCCACTATGACTAGTTTAGGCTGCGAGCGGCCGATTCCTCCGAGGCGAGCGATTGCCTCCAGCAGACGTGACAGGTTCTTGCGCGGCTGAATGACTCCGAGGGTGAGCACGAAGGGGCTGTCAATCGAATGCCGCTCCCGGACCAGTGCCCGAGCGCCGTCCCGGTTCATAGGCTCAAAGTGTTCGTCCACCCCTGGATAAACGACGGAAACTCTGCTGCCCGAAATCCCATACAGCTCAATCAATTCCCGCTTCGTATGCTCGGAGATCGCCAGGATTCGAGCTGCGCGTGCCGCGGCACGGCGCACGCCCAGGTCCAGGATGAACCGGTCCTTCAGCCGGAAAAACTCCGGGTGCCGCTTGAACGAGACGTCGTGGATAGAAGTTACTACCGGGCAGGGCATCCGCGGGGGAATGGTGTACTGCACGTGCGCGACCCGAACGCCGTCCCGACGCAGAGCGCGCGGAAACGACCAGCCGCTCCACACGCGCCAGGACGGCGAGCGGACGGCCACGACCTTCAGGTGATCGGAGAGAGGTAGTTCGGGAACCGGGAGATTACCCTCCAGGTAGATGATGTATTCGTCTGCCGAGTCAAGCCGGGCGAGGGCATGCACCAACCCACGCCAGTAGGTACAGTCGCCGGTGAAAGTCCCCTGAATCGGCCGGGCGTCTATCCCGACTTTCATGAGTGCAATACTTCCTCGTAGACGGCGGTGGTTTGCTCGGCAGAGTTGCGGACGTTCCATACCCGCGCGTAGGATTGCACGGCCGCCGCGGCCTGCTCGCGCTTGCTCTCGTACTCCAAGAGCTCATAGACCTTCACAGCCAGGCTCGATGGATCGCCCGGACTAAACAGCGAGAGGCACGGTTGACGCTCGTTTATCTCCCGGTTCTGAGGGAGATCCGAGGCGACAATCGGCCTGCCGTATGCGACGCAGTGCATCAAACTTGACGAACTGCTCAGGGACGTAGACGGGGCCAGGGCCACATCGGTCGCCGCCATGACAACCGGCACATGGTCGTCAGACAGATACCCGGTGACGACAACCCGCCCCGCCAATCCCTCGTTCTCAATCCAATTCGTCAGCTCGTCGAAGAAGCCCGTCCGGTCGTCCGGGTGTGGTCCGCCGGCGATAACCAACACGACGTCGGCAGGTAGTTGGGCCAGCGCATCAATGGCATGCTCGTATCCCTTCCGCCTGACGACGGAGCCGAACACGGTGATCACCCGCCTGCCCCTCACACCGAGGGCGGACTTCGCTTCTTCGGACGAAACAACGCCGGGCGGGACCGTCGGCACACCGATCGGGATCACTCGGAGCCTGTCTCGGTCGACCCCAAGCTCGGCCAGTAACTCCCGATACGCGGATGAGTGCACGATTATTCGATCAATCTGCTCTGTAGTGAACAGGAATTGATTGAACCACCTCTTGTAAAGTCGAAGAGGCAGCGCATCCCAATCGCCCAGGTCCATCTCGTGGATGGTAACGACCAGGGGAACGGCGATCCTGCCGGCCAGTCTCCGGAACCAGTTTCGGTGGACCGCCGTGCCGCCGAAGAATGAGTAATCGTGCTGGATGTGGGCGATGTCACCGAAGCTGAGCCTGGCCGCAAGCCGCCTTGATGAGAGCACGCTTCCGGGATCCAGGCTGACCAGCTCGATCTCGACGCGTTGTTTCAGCTCTTCGATGAGAGAATATGAGTATTTCGCAATCGCACACTTGCGGTCCCAGGGCGTTGCAAATGCCACTTCCATAATCTATACAATCGTTCGGATTCTGCGAGACGACCCTCCTGAATCCTGCTTCATCGAGGTCCGTCCGACGCGCCGGTCTCCTTGGACTCATTGACGTAGGCTTCCAGCACGGATTCGACCCCATCGTCCGCGCGAATCTCGCCGGAATCCAGCCAGATTGCGCGGGTAGCCACGTCCCTCACCGCCTTCAGGTCATGCGACACAAAGATTATTGTTTTTCCACGGCTCTGAAACTCCCGTACCTTGGCGTAACATTTGTGCTGGAAACTTTCATCCCCGACAGCCAAAACTTCGTCCACCAGCAGTATGTCGGGGTCAATCTGCGTCGCAACGGCGAATCCGAGCCTCAAGACCATGCCGGAGGAGTACGTCCTGAGCGGCGCGTCAACGAAGCGCTCCAGTTCCGCGAAGGAGACGATCTCGTCGAGGCGCTTTCCGACTTCCCTCCGGCCGAGGCCGAGGATGGAAGCATTCAGGTAGATGTTCTCGATGCCGGTCAGGTCCGGGTGGAATCCCGCGCCGAGTTCGAGCAGCGCCGAGACGCGGCCGTTGACGATCACCCTGCCCCCGGTGGGCCTGTACACCTTGGCCATGATGCCGAGCAGCGTGCTCTTGCCCGAGCCATTCTTGCCCACTATGGCGAGCGTCTCCCCGGCGGCGACCGAGAATGAAATACCTTTCAGAGCGTGAATATCCTCGAACCTGGTGCGCCGGAAGGACAGGACCAATCCTTTGAGTGTCCCCGACCGCTCGTGATACAGGCGGAATGTCTTACGCAGGTTTTGGATTTGTACAGCTTCCATTTGTGCTTACAGCCGCTCGGCGAACAACCATTTCCTGCTGTTGAAAAACGCATAGCCCCCCGCCAAGATCAGAAATGATGTCACCCCGGCCAGCAGCAGGTACCGGTAATCCATCGGGATGTCCTTGATATTCTCCGTGTTGAACGGCGGCAGCAGAATCTTACGGTAGGCCGTCATCAACATCGAAAGCGGGTTTATGTAAAAGAGTTTGAGGATAAGCTGGCGGTAGACCTCCGGAATCGCCTGCATCCTTTTCGCATAATAGATCAGCTCTGTAACGTAGATCACGGGCGTCAGGTAGAACAGCAGGCTCAGGAGTACTGTCACCATGTACTTTACGTCCTCGTAAAAGACGTTCAGGCAGGACACGAAGAACGCGATGCCCAGGTTCAACATGAGCTGGATGAGAACAACCACGGGGAGCATCAGCCATGTGATCAGTATCGGCGTTCCCAGAATGAGCAGGTAGATGAAAAAGACTCCGAGCGCCAGGATGAAATGCACCAGATTCGAAAGCACGATCGAAACAGGCAGGGCCTCGCGCGGAAAATAAGTCTTCTTGACCAGGCCGCCGTGATGGAGCACCGACATGCTGGCGTCGAGCACCGACATCTGGAAGAATGTCCAAGGCAGGAAGGCACACAGCAGGTACGCGGAGTAGTTCGGAATCCCGATATCGAGGACGAACTTGAATATGATGGTGATGGTGGCAACCTGAACCAGCGGGCTCGCGAGCGACCAGAAAAAACCGAGGACGGAGTTCTTGTACCTGATCCTGATGTCCCGAATGACCAGGTTAAGCAGCAGTTCGCGGTATCTTACGAGTTCGGCGAGTTCCTTTAGCATCCCCAAGCCCTTCGGCTCATTCCGTACTTGCATCCTCTCTCGCCGGGACGAGTAGTCTCAGAAGCTCGCCCTTGGGGATAAGCACTTTGCGCTTGCCGGCGACGCGGTAGGCGTTCATCTTGCCCTGGCGGATGTAGGACCTGATGCTCGATTGGCTGACCTGGAGGTACTGGGCAGCCTGCTGGATGGTGAACAGATGTGGAAGTTCTAGCTCCATAACTGCCGACGCTCCTTGCTGAGTTATCAGTTTGTCAGTTTGTCAGTTTGTCAGTTTATCAGTTTATCAGTACGTAGGGCTGCGGTTGGCCCTAACTGCTAGCGGCTGACTGCTGACGGCTGGGTTCCACGCACAGTATACCCCTGTTCACATTAGTTGTCAAATGTTGAGAGGCTTGTGGACAATAGCTGCCCTATCTCTTCGTCTTACTCGCCGCCGTAGATGGCGGCGTAGTAGTTCCACGAGGGATCGGTGGCGAGGCGTATGAATGCGATCTGGCCTGCGTGGTAGCTGTCCTCCGAGGAGATGCCTGCAATGGCATGCGCCAGCATCACCTCGCCGCCGAAGAAAGCAACCTTCGTGTCCAGCGGCGTGTCGGCAAACCTGTCTTTGATGAACGCGCATAGCTGTTCGTGAGACTCGTCGAGCAGTGCGAGCAGCTTGGTCACGTCGGTTTCGTGCTCCTCGATCGCGTCGAAGTCCGGCATCTTTCCCGTATCCAAGATTACCACCTGTGCGCGGTCGTCCGAGACGAGATGAGCCAGGGTTTCTCTTATGGACTTGCACTCCGGATACGGCTTCCAATCCCACTGGTCGTCCCGCACCCCCTTCAGATGCTTCAGGAAATACTTACGCGATTCTCGCACGCCCTCGATTACGGAGTCGATGTCGAAAGCCATGATTGTGCCTCCTTCCTTGACTTCAACGTATTGGGTCAGCTTGAGCTAGTATACCAACTACGTATCCCAATGTCACCACTTGGTCATCCGGTGTACTGCAATCCTGCGGGGTGACCGCCGAAATCGGGGAATTCTGAACCGGCGTTGACTTTGTGATGTCCTATGGCAAAGGAATTCTGTCTCGATATTGCGACTTTCTACCGCACGACCGCGTCAAGGTACACGAGATCGCCGTACACAGGCAGTTCGTCTGATAACGGGAGAGCGGAGAAATCGACAGCAAATAGGGGCTCAAATACGGGAAATCCCGGCTCGATCAAATGTAACAAAGCGGCATATATGCTCGTAGACACTGGGTAGAGAAGTCAGTAGGCCTTTTGGCAGAAGCAGAGTTACCATGATACTTGCGCTATTGGTTGCATTCACACTTACCTTGCCTTCTCATGCCGACGATTCGATCGTCGGAGCTTCCGGTGGAATCCCGAAGCCTATGGACTCCTATCCTTCGGTCCGAATGGTTTCCATGAAGGTGGATATGCAGCTCTCCAAAGGGAAAGGCCCTATCGCCTCATACGCGGGCGTTTCGGTTAAGAGCCGGTTCGTGTTCCACAACACGGGTGCCCCAGTGACAGCAAGCATGGGTTTCCCGGAATACCGCCAGGGCGATGCCACCGGCTTCCAGCAACTCCGCTGCAAGGTAGATGGGAGAAGGGTATCTGTTAAACGAATTCTAGGACAGCGGTCGGCCCGGGCCGACACGTATTGGTGGGTGAAGAACGTCCGCTTTGGCAGCAACAAGACCAGGGTAGTTGAGTATTCATACAAGTGCAGCCTGGAAGCCGATGGATCTGGGTATCGGCACGCAGCCTATATCATGGAAACCGGGCGCTCGTGGCAGGGCACAATCGGGGAGGCTATAATCACTGTCGATATCTCGGCGGTCAGAGACCACCAGACTATAATTGCCTTCCCATTCGATCACAGCCGCAGTGAACATGCTATCGTGTGGCATTATTTAGATTTTGAACCAAAGAAGAGCATAAATGTTGGCTTCTGGTGGGGTTACGCCAACTTTGTTGTTAACGGTGAATTCGACCCGCATAGATACATGCACAAATGCGATAGAGCGACCGCGCCACGGATAGAGAATGGGATGCTCTGGGTCCCAGCCTATGTGCTGATGCGCATTCTCGATATCCATCGCCTCTCCTCGTACGATAGGAAGACCTATGAGATGGACGCCGGGGGCAGGCACGTGTCAGTGACCATAGGCAGCACCTCGGCTATCTTGGACGGCGAGACGGTGATCCTGCCTGCTGCGCCGGTACTACGGAGAAGGGATCCCCACAATGAACCGGTTCTTATGTTGCCATTTGCTGCGATTGCCCGAGCCATCGGAGCTAAGGTAAGGTACAGCTCTAGCGATCATAGGACTTACGTCCGGCTCCCGACACCCGGGACTACTGCCGGGGCCCCACTTACGTCATCGCCAGCTGCTGTCGCGGATGACAGCAAACCACCTCTCTTGCTGGAGACCGGCCAGGCCTGGGTGTTCCCCGGCATAGAAATGGATGCAGCGATTGTATGCTCGGCAGGACGCAAAGGAGAGCTATACCTGTGGATGAAGGACCAGGATCGGTACCCGGTCGGAGTGAGGGTCTCCTTCACACACGTCGCACTCAAAGGTACCGCCTGCGTCGATGGCATGTCCTGGTCCCCGAACGGTGCGCATCTTGCTTTCTATGAGGATTTGAACGGCGAGAAGCGGGCCCGCCTCGTCTCTTGTCGACGTGGACAGCGGGTTGTCGCTCACGCGATAGCCCGGGGAAAGGTGTTCGACATGTGTTGGTCACCCGACTCGCGCTATCTCGCCTTCGTGGAACGCAACGAAAGCGGCGACCGGCTGAGATGCACGCCGAAGGACGAGGATATGGACGCCGTTTCCGAAGAACTGTGGGCGAAGGCGCAGGTTTTCGATCTGATTGCACCTCCGAAGCGCAGCCTTCACGCGGTCCAGTGGTCTCCGGACAGCCACAGCCTCCTCGGCATTGCTCACGACGAGCACTCTGTCACAGGAAAATGGGAACCCGTGTCCTCCGCTTCACTCTTCGTGTCCCGGCCTGGCGCGAGATCCGCAAAGATCATATGGCAAGATGAGAAGCACCAGAATTTTCTCCCGGACGCACGGTGGGCACTCGGCGGCGATGCAGTAGTCTTTGCACTGCTCAATCAAAGCCCGGCGTACGACATCCCTGTCTCGCTCCACCTGATGGACGCGGACGGCGGGAACCTGCGCAGCCTGTGGACGGGCGATTTCGCAAGTTTCGAAGTCTCGCCCAATGGCAAGTACGTCCTCCTGTGGATTCTGGACGAAGGCTGGGGAGACGCTCCCGAGCCAACCAGGATGGCGGCAGTTAACCTGATGAACGGGAACACCAGAATCTACGAAAAGGATACGGTCGCACTGGAGTCGGGTTGTGTGACCAGCGGCGTACACACGGATGGCTATCGCCGACAGGACATTGAATGGTCGGAGGATGATCGCTCGGTCGCTCTGCTCGTCTACTCCGCAAGGGACTGGAGCGACTGGCGCCGTGTCACGCTCGAACTGCCACAGTGAATTGCAGGCAGTGGGCAGGCATGGCGGCCTTGCGGTATGCGAGGTGGGTTCCCGAAGAAAAAAGCCCCCGAATCCGTGATGGACTCGGAGGCCTTGGATTAGAAGCTGGCGACGACCTATTCTTCCGGGGGCTTGTGCCCCAAGTACCGTCGGCCCTGGAGGGCTTAACTACCGTGTTCGGGATGGGAACGGGTGTACCCCCTCCGGCATTGTCACCAGCAAATGAGTTTGTCAGTGTGTCAGTATATCAGTTTGTCAGTTTGTCAGTGTGTCAGTATATCAGTTTGTCCGTGGGTCAGGTTTTGCTTTTACTGATCAACTGAGAAACTGACCAACTGACCTACTCCGGAACGCACATTGAAAACTGCATAGGGAGGGTAAGCCTGCCTCAGCTGAGAGCTGATGGCTGACAGCTGAGAGCTAATTTAATGGTCAAGCCCTCGACCGATTAGTACAGCTAAGCTGAACACATTGCTGTGCTTACACCTGCTGCCTATCAACCAGGTAGTCTACCTGGGGTCTTACCCCCGCCTTACGGCGGGATGAGAAGTCTTATCTTGGGGCGTGCTTCGCGCTTAGATGCTTTCAGCGCTTATCACTTCCAAACATGGCTACCCAGCGCCTGCTCCTGGCGGAACAACTGGTACACCAGAGGTCTGTCCATCCCGGTCCTCTCGTACTAGGGACAGCTCCCCTCAAACTTCTTGCGCCCACGACGGATAGGGACCGAACTGTCTCACGACGTTCTGAACCCAGCTCGCGTACCGCTTTAATGGGCGAACAGCCCAACCCTTGGGACCTTCTCCAGCCCCAGGATGCGACGAGCCGACATCGAGGTGCCAAACAGTGCCGTCGATGTGAACTCTCGGGCACTATAAGCCTGTTATCCCCGGGGTAACTTTTATCCTTTTAGCCACGGCCCTACCATATGGGACCGTAGGATCACTAAGCCCTGCTTTCGCATCTGCTCGACCCGTCGGTCTCACAGTCAAGCGCCCTTTTGCCTTTACACTCTATGCGCGGTACCGAGCGCGCTGAGGGCACCTTTGGGAGCCTCCGTTACTTTTTGGGAGGCGACCGCCCCAGTCAAACTACCCACCTAACACTGTCCGGTTGGCGGATAACGTCAACCGTTAGGCCTCAGACCAACCAAGGGTGGTATTCCAAGGATGACTCCACCGAATCTAACGACCCGGCTTCAAAGTCTCCCACCTATCCT
>Ga0114930_10003495_pt1 | contig 13666 bp, 12 predicted proteins | sample AnhtaG_FD_87300 | JGI IMG/M metagenome (GOLD analysis project Ga0114930, IMG submission 87300) | Deep subsurface microbial communities from Anholt, Denmark to uncover new lineages of life (NeLLi) - Anholt_01485 metaG | ecosystem: Environmental > Aquatic > Marine > Oceanic > Sediment | place... | reverse complement strand
CCATTGCTGAAGCCATCAAGCCGGCCGGTTACATCAGTGCCAGTATTGGCAAGTGGCATCTCGGTAATGACCCGCAGTTCGGTCCCATAGGCCAGGGCTTCGACGTCAACGTCGGCGGCTATAGCGCAGGCCATCCGGTAAAGGGCTATTTTGTCCCCTACAACAATCCCGAGCTGCCCGATGGCCCACCCGGTGAATACCTCACTGATAGGCTCACAGATGAAGCATTAAATTTCATCCAGACCAATAAGGAAAAACCCTTCTTTCTCTACCTGCCCCATTATGCCGTTCACACACCCCTGCACGCCAAAGCCGAGCTGATTAATAAGTATAAGAAAAAACCTGGCTCTAACGGACAGAACAACCCGAAATATGCCGCTATGATTGAGAGCACCGACCAGGGCGTTGGGCGTATCATGGACAAGCTCGATGTGTTGGGTCTTACCGGCAATACCATTGTTTTCTTCTTTTCAGACAACGGCGGTGTTAAGGGCATAACTTCAAACCAGCCGCTACGTGGTGGAAAAGGAATGCTCTATGAAGGCGGAATCCGTGAGCCGATGTTTGTTCGTTGGCCTGGAAGGACAGCCCCTAATAGCACTTGTGATGCCCCGGTCATCGGGATCGACTTCTACCCAACTATTCTGGAAATAACCGGTGCCAAAAAACCCAAAGACCACATTCTTGACGGCCAAAGCTTTGTCGCCCTGCTCAATAAAGAAAATTCTACATTCGATATTCAATATTCTAAATTCAACGAACGCGCCCTCTTCTGGCATTTCCCCGCGTACCTCCAGGGAAAAGCCGAGGGTGCCAGAGACCCTCATTTCAGAACTCGTCCCGGCGCAGCGGTACGTGTGGGTAAGTTCAAGCTCATCGAGTATTTTGAGGATGGCGCCTTGGAACTTTACAACCTAAAGGATGATATATCCGAGCAAAAAAACCTCGCTGAGCTAATGCCGGAAAAAACCAAAGAGCTCCACAAATTGATGCTCGCCTGGCGAAAAAAAGTAAATGCGCCGGTCCCCACCGAACTCAACCCGGAGTATAATCCATAAACAGACCGATTAAATCAAAACAGCAGGATAATCGGCAGCATGCGGTATTATTCAACCTGCATTTTCGAATCCTGCCCAGAATTTCTGGGTATATTCATCTCCATTTTTTTGTATTCGAGCCAGAGCTTGGCTACCAGTGACGCTGTTCCGAATGGGTACCAGAAAAGGAAAAATACTGTCGGCCAGAAGATTGATGCTGCCAGATGGGCCGCCTTTAAAGGATCGTTGAGGAAAAAAGAGCGATACAGGATAGTGCTGGCATAGGCGAACACCAAAATTGCCACGATTGTTATGAATCTGTCTTGTTTCTTCCATCGCTGTTTTTCGTCTTTGCCGGAACTCTTCTCTATGATTTCCGCAGTCAGCCTGTATATTCCCCGTAGAAAGTATATCAGAAACCACAGTAGAATATGCAGTGATGCCGCGCCCCAGCAGATGGAGTGGACTAAGTTGTCGGTGTTTCGCCGCTGCTGAAATGCCCAAAAGGCTGCCGAGAATAGTACAAGATAGATTGTTCCGCCAATTATTTTCCACCGCCATATCCGGAGTTTGAGCTTTTTAAAGAGAATTTCTTTGTGCTGTTGCTGCTTATCAGCAGGTGGCGGGTCCTGTGCAAGCAGGTTTTCAGCGAATTCTTTTTTACTGTTGGGTTCAGACATAATTCGCTCCTTTTAATGCTTCATGGAGTTTATGTTTTGCGTAATACAGTCGCGATTTTACTGTGCCTTCCGATATACCAATAATCTGGGCCATTTCACTAATTGAGAAACCTTCGAGGAAATATAGAGTTATTATTTCTCGATGGGCCAGCTTGAGTTTTCCTAATAGCTTGTGAACAAGTTCCGCCTGTTCTTTAACGACGGAAATAGTAGTATTGTTTTCATAATGATTGGCTATCTGCTCTGTTGTTATTTGAACATATTTGTTTTCTTTTCGAAGTAGATTCACAGCTTTATTGTGACCGATACGATACAGCCATGCTGGAAACTTTAGGGGATCTTGCAGCTTGCGTATGTTTTGGAACACCGCCAGCCAGGTCTCCTGCAGGATATCCCAGACGTCATTTTCATTCTCTACAATACGCCGTATGTAGTAGTAAAGACGTGGCTCCCAGCGATTTACAATTTCTCTAAATGCTGTCTCATCGCGCTTTTGGCATTTAAGAACTAAAATTGCATTGGATAGATTATATTGTTCCATATATTTCTTTTCGTTATTAATATTTCAAGTATGCCGATATGTCTTGAGCCGCTTTGATGTGTGATACTGGAGCTTCGCAGTTAAGTCGTTTCTCGCTTGAAAAAGGTTCGAAAAAAGTTCGATTTTCAAAGGATGTAGAGATTTCAATCGGTACCGGACTGCTAACCCCTTGGTTTATCTCGCGAAGATTTTGCTTTCCGTTCCTGCCAATAATCTTTTTATATTTTCCCGGTGTCGGATAATAACCATCAGTGGTATTGCGGTAGCTGCAACAAGTAAAGGCCAAAGGCTAAACAAATCCCAGCTTTGCCTCAGAATTATCGCCAAAAGCAAAACGAGTGGAAAGCTGACAGAAGCTGCGATGGATGCTAACGATACGTACCGCCATATCAAAACTGCCACTACCCATATTGCAATGGCAAACAATGCGCAGATTGTATAATAAGGCCAAAGACCCAGTGCCACGCCAAAACTGGTTGCAACGCCTTTACCGCCTCTGAATTTCACATATATGGGGAAGATATGACCTAAGATAGCCCCGCAACCTGTGGCCAGCCACAGCCAGAGCACAACTTGATACTCGATGCTGGATGCTCGATGCTCGTCGAGAATCGAGTATCGAGAAACGAGTATCGAGGTAGCGAGCATAGGGACCATACCTTTAAGCACATCGAGCACAAAGCAAATATAGGCCCATTTCCTGCCGAGCGCCCGCGACACGTTGGTTGCGCCGATATTGCCGGAGCCGATTGAGCGCAGGTCCTTACCGTGGGCTTTGGCGATGAGAAGTCCAAACGGTATCGAGCCGAGCAAATACGCTCCTATGATGACCGGTACAAATATTAGGTACATTATTTTCGACCTTTCCTTTGCAATATGGATTCATAAACAGTTACCAGTTGTTTGGCGGCTCGACGGATGGTGATTTTTTCTTCTATGTTGTCTTCGACAATTGCTTGTGATGCTTTTTGTATATTGTTTGTATCTGTGAAATAGACAATAGCTTCAGCTAATGCTGATATATCTCCAGGCGATTCGATTACTTTGCCGTGTCGGTTGTTCACGAATAAATCGGTTGCCCCGTTGAATCTCGTGGTTATCACCGGCTTGCCTGCTGCTAACGCTTCAAGGATATATCTGCTCGATGGGTCATAAAAAGTAGGCAGAATCGCTACATCGGTTACTGACAGTGCGTCTTGAATGTGCCCAATGTGCCCCAAGAAAACAGCTCTTTCGGAAATATTAAGTCTTTTCGCAATATGTCGATATTTGTGTATTTTGCCGTTACCGGCAACGATTAAATAACTTTTGCGTTCCATATCGTAGCGTGCCGCTGCCGCCATTGCTTTTAGTAAAACTGCCAGTCCCTTTAATCTGAAATTGTTTGCTGCGAATAAGAAAAGGGCAGGGTTGTCTGCTTCTTTAAGACCCAGTTCAGCTAATATTTGCGTCCGGAGTCTGTCAGCCTGGCCTGTGTTGATTTGCTTATCTGTTTTTACGCCGTTGGGTATGACCACTATCCGCCGGGCGTCGGTATTGTAGTGTTGTTTGAACTGCTCGGCAACATACTCCGAAAGTGCGGCGATGACCGGCCCATCCGGCTGCTGAGCGAGCTTGCGCTCGGCCCCCAGAAGTATGGACCGGCGAAAATTAGTAAAAGCTGTAAACCTTTTATAAGATTCGAGCAGCTTGTTTTGATAACTGGCGGCGTTACGCAAAATAGACTCGGCATACGTCCCGCCGCGGGGCTGATAGACATCGGCAAACTCGAAGGGTAAAACGCTGTGAATCAGACTATACTGATTTTCTGATAAATGTTTCTTTAATGCCTTTGCAAAGGTAAAGTAACAAACGCGTTTGCCGGGCCTGTCCAGGCATAGGATGTGAATATTTTTAGTCTCTGTCTGTCCCTTTGCGGCAAGTATGTGCGTTTCAAGACCGAGTCCAGACAGCGCAGTTGTCAGCTCAAAGACCGAGCGTTCCGCACCCCCGAGCACTATATTCGCCCGTTCTATAATAATTGCGATTTTCTTGTTCATCCTGCTTGTGAACCGATTCTGCGCCGCGACGTTTCATCTGAATGCAGTCGAACGTTTTAGTCTTCATAGTCTATGTATTATTATGCAAAAAATCCCGACAGAGCTTAACAACAGGCTCAGCCAGTTCACGAAGTCGCTCTTCCTCGAGCATCTTGCAGAAGTTTTCCCAAAGCAATGACTTCATAATCTGTGAGTTTCTTTTTTTCAAGCAAATTCCGTATCAGCGTTGTAGTCCGCAGAATATTCTCACTTTCTGCGGAGATGTAGTCACTTTCCGCGCTCATAAATGCGAACTCCCTTTTCTCGCACAATGGCGGCAATCGGTGGTTCCCGCGACAAATCAACCAGGTCAACAGGCTTGGGCAGTTCAAAAAACAATCGGCCATAGAACTCAAAGAATTTCTCGGGCGCCAGACCTTCAACAGCTATGTCGATATCTGTTGCTTTGTTTTCATCTTCCAAGGCAGAGCCAAAAAGCCAAACTGTTTTCACCTTAAACTGCTCGGCACAAGCTTTGACAACCTCTTTAAACTCAGGTGAAATCATAATAAAACTCCTGTTACGACTGGCCAGGAAACAATTTAGATTCACATCCATATAATAGCCATCTACTGTATTCTATGCAAAAAAAAAATCCTGCGCGCTAAGCATAGGGCTTTTATTCAGAAACAGCCAGGCCTTTAATTTTAACAGAACCTTCTCAGCTAACAAACGGGACGACTCTGCCATGCTTTAAATCGTGCCGTGCCATCCATTCTGCCTTGTTTATTACTTTACGAATAAATATTTTGTCCTTTTTTGTGAGCTTGCTTTGGCCGGCATAAGCCATATAAAACCGCAGCCGATCGGTCTTCGAGAAATGCTTGCCCGGGGCCGAATAATAAACTTGCGCAATATCTTTTATCTGAAATCGCCGCCGAAGGACGATTGGTCCAAAAACGCGCGCTAAGTCAATCAGATAGAATTCACCGTTATCACTATAGAATATGTGCGAAAGGTAGAGGTCTCGATGGCGATAATTTGTCTCGTGAAATTTTCTTATAAAGGTTGCCGATTGAACGATAAAGGTTCTTCGCAGTTTCAGATTTTCAATTGTAGCTGGCCCGTCAAAATAGTCGGGCAATTTTCGTTCTAATGATTCGGCTTCCGGGATTTTTTCAGTGATTATAAAGCTTCTTGTCTCAAACAAGGTGCCCCATTGTTCGCCGTAAGAGATAACTTTCGGTGTGTTTATCCCTGCTGCTGTTAGTTTACTTGCCGCCTCGAGCTCACAGAAAGCGCAGCTCCTTCGTTTGTGTTGCGAGAGCCAGTTCTTAAGCTGGACGAAAACCGGAGGCCGGTCATAGCGCTTCAGAAATACTGTAGTTGAAGATGTCCACTGCGGCGAATTTATTGCAAATTGCAAGCGAGTGCGGAACTGTGCAAGATTGCTTTTGGTTAGGTTCTCCGCTGCATTAAAAGAAAAGACCTCCTCGATGGAAGTTAAGCCTGATTTACTGAACGCCGTTTCATAATCGCTGTCTATGAAAAACGATTCCTTCGCTTCGCTCGAGGACAGGTTTGAAGTTTCTATAAATTCTTGTTGGCTAAGAATTGTTGTATGTTTGCGGTTGTTTTCGAGTAGCTCTTTTGCAGCCTCACAAACCATCTCCACGGTGATTGCCTGCATACATAGATGTTCGCTCTTGTTACATTTTGGCTTGTTGCACGGAGCACAATGGACATTACCGATTATTTGAATCTCATTTTCGTAATCGGTCTCTGTCCAGGCTGGGTTGGTCGGCCCGAAAAGCGTGATGACTTTACGCCCCAGGGCTATGGCTATATGTCGTGGACCTGTATCGTTGCTTATTACCAAATCCGCGATGGAAAATAGTGCTTTTAATTCACCAAGGCTTATGGGCATTTCTGCTAAGTTGATTAGTTTGTGCTTGCTTGAATTGCAGATTTTTTTGGCAATTTGTTTCTCAAGCGTCTCAGGCCCAACGGATATGACAACCGTTGCGTTGTAGTTGCTAATCAGCCAATCGGCCGTTTGCCTGAACCTGACACTGCCCCAGCACTTGCTCGGCCCGTAAGCCCCACCCGGGACAATTACGACAAGCGGACTATCCGGATTTAAGACTTGAGGCAATTTACCACAAAGCTGCTGTTCATCTTGCGAGTCGATAAGCAGTTCAAGGTCTCTGTCGGCTGTCTCACAGCCTAACCATGATGCAATCGCAAGGTAACTGTCAATCGCAGAAACAGGTTTGAATTTGCCCCCGCTGCTTCGTTTTTGCGCCTGCACTCGCGTTACCCCCGCTCTTGCTTTCGCAAGAAAGCACGGGTGTGCGAGTGAAGCAAAACGGCGGGGGGGTAGTTTCGGCGGATAAAGCTTGTCGGTTAGCAAAAAACCACGACCTTCCCGAGCGTAGCCGATACGCGATGGTATCCCTGCTAAATAAACCGCTAATGCCGAGGCAAATGAATTCTTGAAAAGGATTGCATTCGCGAATTGATGTTCTTTGAGTTTTTTTGCGACCGCAAACGGATTGTTGCTCTTTTGCTCCAGCCATTTGTCGTTGAAGCTGTTTGGTGATAAGACACCGCGAACCACACCAGTAGCTAAAAACGAAATTTTGCAGCTTTTAAAATGTTTACGAATGGCCCGCAAGGCCGGCGTGCAAAGAACAGCATCGCCCATAGGCGAAGGAAGCCAGACCAGAATTTCGTCTTTCGTGGTTTGCGATTTCTGGCGCGGAATCTGTGATTCGGGATTTGCTTTGCACATCGCTATTTTCGCCCGTGCATTATGTAGAAAGTTAATGACATAAGCTGTAAGACCATAGCAAAGCCAAGTGCAATGAAGACCGAATTGTCCTGTCTGTTTGGACTCATCAGGAACCATATAGTCATCAACAAACAAAACAGAACAAGAATTTGTATAATGCCGGCCATCAGTCTCATTATGGAAAACTCACCGAACATATCGGTCCGCTGCATACTTTTTAGGTGTTTGAGAATGTTGTTTAGCCCGGCACTAATTTTTTCAACTTCAAAAGAATTGGTGAAATTAGTGCTGGGTTCGGTTCTGTCACCGGCAATGTCCTGCTCCGGGAGCTTTGTTTGCTGCTCTTCCGGTGCAGATTGAAGTTGTTGTTTCTCAGTTTGCGAAACCGGTTCAGCGACCTCTGGAGTCTGTTCAATGGTTTGCGAAACCGGTTCAACGGCCTCGGGAATTTGTTCAGTGGTTTGCGAAACCGGTTCAACGGCCTCGGGAATTTGTTCGGCAGCTTGCGAAGCCAGTTCAACGGCCTCGGGAATATGTTTGGTAATTTCCGAAGCCGATTCAGTTTGAGCCGTGGGGGCTGACCGAGTTTGTGCTTCTGCGCCAACGGACGAACGGTGATGTTTTTTTATGATATTGACCACCTCCTTAATATTTACAGCCTTGTAGTCCGGCCTGGGCTGGCCCGGCTCAAGCTGTTGTTGATGGGAAGGAAGGTCTATCAATATGGTTTTGCAGCCGGCCCGTAAACCGGCCTCCATGTCGCTGATGCTATTGCCAACGCACCAGGATTGACCAAGGTCGATATCCATCTCCTCAGCGGCTTTCAGCAGCATTCCCGGATTCGGCTTTCTGAGCTCACTTTCTTTACGGTATTTTGCAACAGCTCCTTCCGGATGATAGGGACAATAATAAATCCCGTCTAAAAATGCTTTTTTTTCAGCTAACAGTTGCTCTAAGCGCTTATGAATTTCGCCAAGGACTTTTTCGGTAACGATACCCCGTGCCACAGCCGATTGATTCGTGACAACGACCAGCTTATACTCAAGGGCTTTAAGCTCGATAAGTGCCTCAGCAACGCCATCCAGCAGCTTTACCTGCTCGGGACTATTGATATAGCCGGGGTCTTCAATCAGCGTGTCATCACGGTCTAAAAATATAGCTTTGTCGGACATATTTATTAAAATTTCTTCTTATTGAACTTTGCGTTAGGCCTGTTAGAAGTCCGCCCGTGGCGGTTATCCATATTAATGCAATCCAGGGTGGCACCCTCAAACTTAATAAAATCCAGGATGGCACCCTCAAACTTGTTTGGGGGTGGTCTTGTTGGTAAAGCCTGCCTCTCTCGTCTCGGCGAAGGCCGAGGCCGTAGCGGGGTCTGTAAATTTTTGGTTTCATTTGTTTTACAAAGACCAATAGCTTAACTGTTCGCAAAACTGCATTCCACAAGGTCACAGATTATATGATAGGCAAGCTGATGGATTTCCTGGCTGCGAGCCGTTGATTCGGCATCGGCACAAAAACAAATGTCGGCAGTTTGTTCAAGCTTGCTATCGGTTGTGCCTGTAAAGGCTATTACATAAGCACCTTTTTTCTTTGCTGACTGAACGGCTGCAATGACATTCGCCGAACTGCCGCTGGTCGAAAAAGCCCACAGAATATCACCTTCTCTGACCAGCGCTTCTACCTGCCGGGCAAAGACGTTCTCATAAGTGTAATCGTTGGCAATGGATGTGATTATGGAAGTATCGGTCGTAAGTGCCACCACGGCTAAAGCCTTTCGTTCCCTCCTGAATCTACCCACCAATTCGCTGGCTATATGTTGAGCATCCGCTGCTGAGCCTCCGTTGCCGCAGAGATAAACAGTGCCGTTTTGCTCTAATGCTCTTGTTATAACCTGGGCGATAGATACGATTGTTTCAATGCCGCTTTTCTGCAGTTCAGCAGTCATCTTTTTATGTGTTTCGATGGTCTCTATAATCTGTTTCTTTATATCTTCGTTCATCAGGATTTTGCTTCCAGTGATTTCATTTTTTCGATTGTTTCAGTTGAGCTTTTACCTTCCACCAGCGGTGCTAGAACAACCTTGCCGCCCAGGGATTCGACAAATTCGCGACCGACAACGCCTTTCTCTACCCAGTCTTCGCCCTTCACTAATACGTCCGGCTTTACCTTCTTGATTAAGTTAAGTGGGTCCGGCTCATCGAAGAGCGTAATATAATCGACCATTTCCAATGCAGCCAAGACAATAGCTCTGTCATGCTGATTATTTATTGGTCGCTCAGGGCCCTTAATAGTCTTTACCGAGCTGTCACTGTTTAGTCCCAGAACAAGTACATCACCCTGCGACTTGCAAAATTCCAAAAATTCGATATGCCCTCTATGTATCACGTCAAAACAGCCGTTGGTAAAGACTATAGTCTTTTTCCCCTTGCGATGCCAGGTAAGTTCATCGAGTAAAAGGTCAATCGAGCGCACCTTGCCGCTTGTGCCTCGCTTCTGACTGACAATCTCATTGGCTATTTCTTCAATGGTTACCGTCGCAGTGCCGAATTTTTCCACTTCAATCCCGCCGGTTATATTGGAAAGCTGCACAGCGGTTTCGTAATCACAACCGGCAGCCAAAGTTATTGCAAGCGTCGCCAAAACCATATCGCCTGCTCCGGTAACATCATAAACGCTGCGGCCCCTGGTGGGTATGATTTGGCTTGTATCTTCTGTTCTAAGATACGCACCTTCCTTATCAAGCGTGATTACCACAGCCTGGAGTTTTAATTTCCGTGCAAGCTCTTCTGCCGCCTTGGCTGCGGTTTCTGCATTTGTTATCTCAAAACCCACCGCCTCGGAAGTCTCTTTGCGGTTCGGCGTGATGACGGTGGCACCGAGATATTTGGAATAATCGCTTGTCAGTGAAGGGTCAACGAGGACCTTTTTGTCAGCTTGCTCGGCCAATTGTATCATTTCTTGACTGAGCGCCGGACTAAGCAAACCCTTGTCATAGTCCTGAAGGCAAACAATATCAGCCGATGTTAATGTTTCTTTATAAGTCTGCAAAATCGTCTCATTCACTTCGTCAGCGAGCGGCTCTGTGGGTTCATGGTCCATTCTGATTAACTGCTGCCGATGAAGATGCTGTGCCAGACCTATGAGTCTTTGTTTGCTGATAGTAGGATGGTTTGCTGCTTTTATCAGGCCGGTGATATCAGCCCCGATTTCTGTCAGCTTTTGTTTGAGGATTTCGCTGTTCAGGTCGTCTCCGATAACACCCAGACAAAAAGGTATCCCCCCCAAAGCCGCTATATCGGCGGCAACGGAGCCTGCCCCGCCGCAGCGGTATTCGTTCTTGGTAACTTTCAGCACCGGCACAGGCGCCTCCGGACTGATTCTCATCGCATCGCCGTAGATATAGACATCGAGCATAAAATCGCCCACGACCAAAATTTTCGGCGAGCCAAGATTCGTTACCGTTTTTAGCAGGTTTTCATACATAATAGCATAAGTTATTGTTTATTTATTTTGTTGAAAACATTTAAAAATTGTCATTCTGAACGAAGCGCAGCGAAGTGAAGAATCTCTTTCCCGCAAAAATAAAGGGCTCTTCACTAACCCAGGGCAAACTAAAAATAACACCCTTTTAGCTTTTAAAGAAAGCATCGTTAATCACTTTTGGGGAATTGTACCTGCTAACGTCTTTTCAATCAAGCCCCTTAATTTGTCCTCCCCGGCTAAGAATTTTATCTCAATCCCTATATATGCAAAAGGCAGTGAAGATTCAAAATCTGAAATCTGAGATTTGAAATCTGAAATTATCTTTGTCCAGTCTTTCTGCGTGGTCAGTATTAAATCCACCTTGAGATGCTCGGCTTGTTCGTAAATATCAGCTAAACAGTCCTTTGTATAGTGATGATGGTCGTTATAAACCTTTTCGCCGGCAAGGTCGCAGCTCAGGCTTTTAATTGTGTTCAAAAAGGCCTCCGGATTACCTATACCACAGAAGGCAAATATTTTTTTGTCCTTTAACTGTTCCAGACTAATTTCTTGATTATCTGCTGATTGTACATAGGTGGGGGCATGTATCGACCTTGCAATTATCACATTCGGATTGATTGTTTGCAGTGTCTTTTCAATTTGGCTCAATTCAGTCTCGGCGATTTGGTCGCACCTGGTAATAACAACAGCATCAGCTCGCTTCAGCGAAGCGACAGGTTCTCTGAGCAGTCCCGCTGGGAGCATTTTGCCGTAGCCGAATGGTCTTGTTGCATCAATTGCTATGATGTCCAGGTCTCTAACTAATCGCCGATGTTGAAATCCATCGTCCATAATCAGCGTGTTTGCTCCGAACTTACTGATAGCTTCACCCGCACCTGCAACACGATCCGGATTGACAATGACTTTGACCTCCGGGCAGCTTTCGGCAAGAATCGCCGGCTCATCCCTGTAGTCTTCGGTCTCTTGTGCTCTCGTGCTCTGGAGTTTATCCCCAGATGTGCTTCTATGTTCCTCTGCCGGGGGCTCTTGTGCTCTTGATTTGTATCCTCGCGTGAGAATTGCACACTGAGAATTTGAAATCTGAAATCTGGAATCTGAAATTATCTCTTTACAAAGCCAGATTACAAGCGGCGTCTTACCTGTCCCGCCGACCGTAATATTGCCAACGCTTATCACCGCTGCATCAGCACGATGCACTTTCAGCCATTCTTTGGAATATAAAAAATTGCGCAGCCGAACAGCAATCGAGTAGCCACCCGCAGCGACCCCCAAAAGCAAACGCAATAGCCCCGCACCAAGGCCTGCCTTTTGACCCGAAATCAATTTGCGATAGCTTTCCTGATTCAACTGCAAAGCCCTCATTTTACTGCATCAAATTCGTCATTCCCGCGAAAAGCCTGCCCTGAGCCCAGCCGAATGGGCGGGAATCCAGTTTTTGGGCTATTGATTACACAGGTTACACCGAAATTTCTTGTTTTGCCACAAAAAGAGAATTAGTCGTAGGGTGGGGCTTGCCCCACCAGCTTTTGAATTATAAACTACGGTTTTACACTTTCAGCTTTCACTTTTAAGCTTTCCTTGAGTTACGCTTCACGAGATACGAACCACGAGTCACGAGCGACGAGCCGCATGCGACTACTCGGCTTTGATCTTTTCAATAATAGCGTCAGCCATTTGGCTTGCGCCGACGGCAGTCGGGTCATCGCGGTGCGGCTTCACATAGTACGTTACGATTTTGTTTTATCCGACTCAGTTCAACCATGATTTGCTGACTTGCAGGCGGATGCTTTCAGCGTCCACTACGAAGTCTTACTTGTTCGTTATGCGATTGCTTTGTCAATTTGCTGATATGCAATATACTTAATCTTCATCTTTTTTGACCTACTTTTGTTCGTTGCTCTATTCATCCGGCTCTCTCGGAAGATTCCGAAGGTTCCTCAGGTAGCGTTGTCTATTGAAGACCTCTTTGTACTTCCCGATGCGGTAAATCTCAGTGCAGATCGCCTGACCAATCAGTTTCTTGGCGTCCTCTTCCAAGAAACCCTCACCAAGAAGCCGTTCGAATGTCTCTTTCGTCTCAGGTGGATCTCTCGCTGCCATTTGATTATCAACTACCTCGAATATCGCAGCCTGCAGGTATGGCTTGTATTTTTCCATATGTATCACTCTTTCTTGCAGCTTACTTTACAAATCAGATTGCCACATCCCGATTTATCGGGATTCGCAATGACAAGTATCCAGTATCGAGAATCGAGTATCACTTCATCTTTTCAATAATAGCGTCAGCCATTTGGCTTGTACCCACGGCAGTCGGGTCATCGCGGTGCGGCTTCATATCGTACGTTACACTTTTACCCTCCGCTATCACCGCTGCAACTGCATTTTCGAGTTTGTCGGCCTCAGTTTTTTTGTCGATGTGTCTTAACATCAACACGCCGCTGAGTATCAGCGCTGTTGGATTGACCTTGTTCTGGCCTTTATATTTCGGTGCACTGCCGTGTGTTGCCTCGAAAATAGCTATCTTTTCACCGATGTTGCCGCCGGGCGCCACGCCAAGTCCGCCAACCAGACCCGCACACAAATCGCTCAATATATCACCATAAAGGTTCGGTAGCACAAGGACATCGTAAAGCTCGGGCTTTTGAATCAACTGCATACACATATTATCAACAATGCGGTCTTCAAATTCAATATCGGGATATTCTGTTGCAACCTCGCGACTCACCTCAAGCCACAAGCCATCTGAGAACTTCATAATATTGGCTTTATGCACGCTCGTTACCTTTTTACGTCCCATCTTACGGGCGTAATCGAATGCGAAACCGACTATGCGTTTTGTGGCCTTGACCGAGATAGGCTTTATGCTTATGCCGGAATCGGGTCTGATTTTTCGATTGCTGTGTTTGTTTATCCAGTCGATAATTTCAGCCGTGTCATCTTTACCCTTTTCGAATTCAATGCCGGAGTAAAGGTCTTCAGTATTTTCGCGCACTACCACAAGGTCGATATCAGTATATCTGCTGCGCACGCCTTCATAGCTTTTGCAGGGTCTCAGGCACGCATACAGGTCGAGCGTTTGGCGAAGATGCACGTTTATACTTCTATAGCCT
>Ga0114930_10003494_pt1 | contig 13671 bp, 7 predicted proteins | sample AnhtaG_FD_87300 | JGI IMG/M metagenome (GOLD analysis project Ga0114930, IMG submission 87300) | Deep subsurface microbial communities from Anholt, Denmark to uncover new lineages of life (NeLLi) - Anholt_01485 metaG | ecosystem: Environmental > Aquatic > Marine > Oceanic > Sediment | place... | reverse complement strand
AGAGTCTTTGGATGCACCGGCTGCGGTCTGCGCTAACCACGCTGGGTATAATTTTTGGCGTTTGTTCGGTGATTGCCATGCTGGCGATAGGCGAAGGGGCCAGCCAGGAGGCACAGGAGCTGATAGCGCGGCTCGGGAGCAGAAATTTGATTGTCGAGACGGTCAAGCCGCCGGAGGAACGAGCCGACACAGGCGACACAGGGCGGCAAATGCGGAGCTACGGCCTGACTTATAAGGATGCCGAATCAATTCGCAACACCCTACCCGACGTTGAGGTCGTTGTACCAATTCGCGAGATAGATCAGGAAGCACGATATCTGAGACGCAAGGTGGCGATAAAAATCGTAGGTACCATTCCCTGGTACACGGAGGTTTCGCCTATTCACATGGTTCGTGGGCGGTTTTTGAGCAGTATTGATCTGCATCAGCAGCAGAGTGTATGCGTGGTCGATGAGCAGCTCGTGAGCGGTCTGTTCGGATTCGAGGACCCAGTCGGCAAAGATGTTCGGATACACGGCACTTGTTACCGGGTTGTAGGTGTGGCTGGGGCGCAGCCTGTGGGGGATAAGCAGAATGATTTTGGCAGTGCTATGCCAGTGGCAACAGGTTCCGATGGTGGGGCTGCGGGCAGCATATATTTGCCTTTGTCAACCGCCAAGTCCCGGTTCACCGAGCTGACCGCCAGCTTCAGCGGAGGCAGCCAGAGTATAGAAAGAGTACAGCTACAGAAGATCACCGTGAAGGTTAAATCAATGGAGCAGGTGTTACCGATGCGTGATATTTTGGATACTTTGCTGGCGCGTCTTCATAAAGATAAGAAGGACTACCGTATAGTTGTCCCGCTGGAACTGTTGTACCAGGCGAGACGAACGCAGCGTATTTTCAGTATTGTCCTCGGCTCAATCGCCACGATTTCGCTTTTGGTCGGAGGCATAGGAATCATGAATATTATGTTAGCCACCGTCAGCGAGCGAACGCGTGAGATCGGCATCCGCCGGGCACTTGGTGCAAAGAAGCGCGATATCATTGTGCAATTCCTCTCCGAGACCATACTGTTGACTTTTGTTGGAGGTGTCCTCGGCATTATCCTCGGCTCACTAATACCATTCTTCGTGACATATTTTGGCCACATGCCCACGGTCATCACGCCGGTTTCGCTAATGCTGGCCTTCGGCATCAGCGCCGCCGTGGGAATAACCTTTGGCTTGTATCCCGCCTACCGCGCCGCCAACATGGATCCGATTGAGTCATTGCGACACGAGTAACATCAACGAGCCACCCCGTTAGAAATTTGCTGTTCTTGCACGCTGCTATCATCGGCCTGCCCCGCAACCGGGGCCTGGCGATTTCTAACGGGGCCATCTCACAAGAAAGTCACAGCCGCATACTAGTGGTCTGTCAGGATTGAATCTGTAACCTGTCATTCCCGCGAAAGCGGGAATCCAGATCTTTAAAATGGATTCCGCATCAAGTGCGGAATGACAACCTCTAAAATCAATTTTGACAGACTACCAGTACTCTGTTACTTGTGATTTGATGAGTTGTCATTGCGAGGCCTGAAAGGCCGTGGCAATCTCTGGCCCTCGAACGATAGAGACTGCTTCGCTTCGCTCGCAATAACAGACTCTCCTATATTACTTTTAACAAGACACTTACGACAATTATTAGAACCAAATCGGTCAGTTTGAGAAAATTAGTTGATAATTTCGCACGGATATGGTAGCCTAAAGAAGTCGCGGATTTCAGCAGGGCCATTAAATCGTATATGTTGCAGGTTATGCTAAAATGAAAAAGGAATGTTCGGCAGCAATATCCGTGGCAGCCGTAGCGGCTGTGTGCTGGCTTTGTATCGCCCAATCAGCCTTCGCAGGCACTATCGTCGGCTGGGGCGCTATGGCCCTAGATAGCGCCGAATTGGGCGGCAACGACTTTGCGGCCATAGCCGCGGGCGACTATCACAGTCTGGCCTTAAGGTCCGATGGCTCTATCGTCGGCTGGGGCGACAACTATGACGGTCAGGCCACGCCACCTGATGGGAACGACTTTGTAGCGATAGTCGCCGGGGGAAGGCACAGTCTGGCTCTAAGGGTAGACGGCTCTATCGTCGGCTGGGGCGACAACTATGGTGGTCAGGCCACGCCGCCTGACGGCAACGACTTTGTGGCGATAGCCGCCGGCGGTTTGCACAGTCTTGCTCTAAAGTCCGACGGCTCTATCGTCGTGTGGGGCTGGGACTATGATGGTCAGGCCACGCCGCCCGACGGCAACGACTTCGTGGCGACAGCCGCCGGATATGAACACAGTCTGGCTTTAAAGTCCGACGGCTCTGTCGTTGGCTGGGGCGGCAACGAATATGCTCAAGCAGTTCCGCCCGACGGCAGCGACTTCGTTGCAATAGTCGCCGGGCAGACGCACAGTCTGGCTCTAAAGGTCAATGGCTCGGTCGTCGTCTGGGGAGCCGGAGTCCTGGATTTAGGTTACTATCCCCATTATGGTCAGGGTGTTGCGCCTGACGGAAACGACTTTGTAGCCATAGCCGCAGGCGATTTTTACAGTCTGGCTCTGAAGTCCGACGGCTCTATTGTCGGCTGGGGCCTGGACGATTACGGCCAGGCCACGCCGCCCGACGGCAACGACTATGTGGCGATAGCGGGCGGCACATGTCACAGTCTTGCTCTGAAATCCGACGGCTCCATTGTCGGCTGGGGCCTGGACGATTACGGTCAAGCCACGCCGCCCGACGGCAACGACTTTGTGGCCATAGCCGCAGGCGTGTTTCACAGTCTGGCTCTGAAGTCCGACGGCTCTATCGTCTGCTGGGGAGTCTGGACCCAGAATCCGGGCAGGGATCCTGATTATGAACCAGCCATCCCGCCCGACGGCAACGACTTTGCAGCAATAGCCACCGGTAGATATCACAGTCTGGCTTTGAAGTCTGATGGCTCTATCGTAAGCTGGGGGATAGCTCACGGGGGAAACTCTGATTATGGCCAGGTGACGGATACGCCTGCCGACGACGGTTTTGTGGGAATAGCCGCAGGCGATCTTCACAGTCTGGCTCTAAAGTCCGATGGCTCTATTGTAGGCTGGGGAGCAGGCGGACCAGGACGGAGCCTGTACACTCCTGAGTATGGTCAGGCGGTCCCGCCTGAGGGGAACAACTTCGCGGCGATAGCCGCCGGGGGGAGGCACAGTCTGGCTATCAGGGAGCCTTGCCAATATGTACTTGCCGGTGACTTGAATGACGATTGCAGGGTAGATTTGGCCGACTTGGCAATCATGGCAGCAAACTGGCTAATCGATTGCAGACTGGACCCCACAGACCCGGCATGTATACTTAAATAGATGATGGCGTCAAAGTCCGGAATTAGCGTGGCTATAGCGATTGGGATGATATTCCTTTTTGTGACGGTGGGAAGCGCGCAGCGCCAGATGGAGAAGCTGGGACGCGGAATCGTCGCGATCAATCAGGGCGACGGAAACGTATATCTCGGATGGCGTATGCTGGGCACCGACCCGAACGACATCGCATTTAACCTTTACCGCACCACTGGCGGCGGCGAAGCAGTAAAGCTGAACGATCAGCCCATAACGCAAAGCACAAACTACGTGGCTACTGGAGTGGACACAGGCGAGACTCGTGCTTATTTTGTCAGGCCCCTCATTGGCAGGGCCGAGCGGGCGGCAAGCAAGCCTTTCAAGTTGCGGGCAAACGCACCGGCCCAACCCTACATCTCCATTCCACTTAAGACTCCCGATGGTTACACGCCCAATGATGCCTCGGTGGGAGATCTGGATGGTGACGGTGAGTACGAGATCGTATTGCATCAGGTGGGCAGAGGCCGTGATAATGCCCAAAGCGGGACCACGACTGAACCGATACTGCAAGCCTACAAACTGGATGGTACTTTTATGTGGAGGATTAATTTAGGAAGAAACATCCGCGAAGGCGCTCACTATACTCAATTTATGGTATATGATCTTGACGGTGACGGCAAAGCTGAGGTTGCCTGTAAGACGGCGGACGGGACTGTCGATGGAAAAGGTAAAGTAATCGGCGACGCCAATGCGAATTACCGCAATGCGAGGGGCTATATCTTGGACGGGCCGGAGTTCCTCACCATATTTGACGGCCAGACCGGTGCCGAACTTGCCACGACCGATTATATACCGCCCAGAGGCAGCGTCTCTGACTGGGGCGATGACTATGGCAACAGAGTAGACCGATTTCTGGCGTGCGTTGCGTATCTTGACGGCCAAAGACCGAGCCTCGTTATGTGTCGCGGTTATTATACGCGGGCAGTGCTGGCGACATGGAACTTCAGAAGTGGCACACTGACGCACGTATGGACCTTTGATAGTGATGATGGTACTCCCGGAAACAGAGACTATAGAGGACAGGGCAATCACAATCTGAGTGTCGGTGATGTTGATGGCGATGGTAAAGATGAAATTGTGTATGGGGCATGTGCGATTGATGACAATGGAACAGGGCTCTATTCAACAGGCTTGGGGCATGGAGATGCGATGCATCTATCGGATATCGATCCGGACAGGCCGGGTCTGGAAGTCTTTGCCATCCATGAAAGGCCCCGTCACCCGTATGGCGCAAATCTTCGTGACGCCGGAAGCGGAGAGGTTATATGGGGGCTGCAATTAAGGGACCCGGGAAGGGGGCTGGCTATGGATATTGATCCTCGTCACCGAGGATATGAATGCTGGGCCAATAATTCGGACGGTTTATACAATTGCAGAGGCGAAAAGATCGCTGATTCTAAGCCAAGATCATGTAATATGGGAATCTGGTGGGACGGCGATTTGCTGCGTGAAATCCTTAATGGAAGCAGTCCCAGAAGGCGAGGAGGTGGGCGAGGGGGTGCTTTCATTGACAAGTGGGACTATGCCAATGGCACGGCGACCCGGTTGCTTGATGGCGGCGACTACGATTGTGTCACAAACAACGGGACAAAAGCCAATCCTTGCCTCTGTGCCGATATTCTGGGCGACTGGAGAGAGGAAGTGGTTTGGAGAACAAGAGATAACAGAGAGCTACGAGTCTTTACGACTACAGTACCTACGGACCACCGTTTCTATACTCTGATGCATGACCCCACATATAGGCTGAGCGTGGTTTGGCAGAATGTAGCATATAATCAGCCTACTCAACCAGGTTTCTATCTCGGGGTAGACATGCAGAAACCGCCTCATCCCCGCATACAAAAAACAGGTCACGCAAATGCTGATCAATAGAGAGGCGAAAATTTGATAATATAGAGCTTATGCAAGCTATTCAAGCCAATTTTCGTCATTCCAGATTGAAGGACTCCATGAGCGGATCGTTGGCGAGGAGGAATCCATGACGCCAGCCGAAGACGACACAAAACCGAGTCGCCGACGCGGCAGGTTGCGCGTCGTTTTCTTTCACCTTGCAGCCATGGTCGTTGTTCTCTCGCCGCTTGTGCTGGGCGAGCTGGTGCTGAGATTGTGTGTGCCTGCCCCCGCGATCGATCTGGATGACCCCTACGTCTCGTTCAGCGGCCTGTGTCCCCTCTTCGTCCTTGACTCAACGGGCACACGCTTCGAGATACCTGAGCAGCGCCTGACCTACTTCTGCCCCCAGTCGTTCGCCGCCACGAAGCCTCCGGGGACCTTCCGGGTCTTCTGCCTCGGCGGTTCAACCGTGCAAGGACGGCCCTACTCCGTAGAGACCTCGTTTACGACCTGGCTCAAGCTCAACTTGCGTGCCGCCAGGCCTGAAACAGACTGGGAAGTCGTCAACTGTGGCGGAATATCATACGCCAGCTATCGTCTCGTGCCCATCATGCGTGAGCTGCTCGCGCACGAGCCTGACCTATTTATCATCTACACGGGGCACAACGAATTCCTCGAGGACAGGACATACCGGCGCCTCAAAAAAATGCCGCGCGCAGTGGTCCGCCTGCACGAGGTGATGCTCAACCTGCGCAGCTACTCGCTTGCACACCGGTTCCTGTCTAACCGTCGCGCCCGACGCACGCGCCACGAGGGGGCCGAAGACTCATCGAAGACTGTTCTGCCCGGCGAAGTCCAGGCCAAGCTCGATTTCGACGAGGGGCTGGAATCCTACCATCGTGACCAGGTGTGGTGCGAAGGCACCATCGAACACTTCCGCAACAACCTGGAGACAATGGTCCGGATGTCCCGCGGCGCGGCCGTACCTGTCATCTTAGTGAATCCTGTCTCCAACCTGAAGGACTGTCCGCCTTTCAAGTCCGAGTTTCGGGACGACCTGTCCGAGCGCGAGTTGGAGCGCGTGCTCGAATTGTGGGAACGGTCCAGGAAATTGGACTGGGCTGATGTCTATGACAAGGTCAGGCTCCTCGAGCAGGCCGCTGCGCTCGACAACCGGCACGCCAGACTTCTTTATCTGATCGGCAAGTGTTACGAGCACATGGGCCGCTCCGCCCAAGCAAAGAGCTGGTTCGTGCTGGCCAAGGAGCAGGACATCTGCCCGCTGCGGATACTGGAACCCATGCACGATGCCATTCTGGATGTCGCCGCGCAATATCACATACCGCTTGTAGATGCGAAGCTGCTCATCGAGCAGCGCACCGAGGATGGAATCCCGGGCGACGAATGGATGCTGGACCACGTGCATCCGAGCATCGCGGGCCATCAGCTCATCGCCGACTCGCTGTGCCGGGCAATGGAGAACATGGAACTGGTGCACACGCCGCAAGGCTGGCGGTCGATCCGCGACGAGCTGTGGCAGCGTCACGTTTCGTCCCTGAACGCAGCCTATTACGCGCGCGGGGCCGCCCGGCTCAAGAGGCTGCACAGGTGGAGTCGCGGCCCGATCTTCGATCCACCTCCTCGCCCTTCCGGCTCGACGGAGGATTGATCGTTCGAGGACTATCTCCAGGCAAAGGTCACTCTCGACCAGTGGTTTGTCACGGTTCAATTGATGGGTGTCATTCCTGCGAAAGCAGGAATCTACATCTATCGACGGCCTGGATTCCGCATCCCGCCACGGGCGGATCTTTGACAAGTGCGGAATGACAATTCATCAAAGCATGTGTGACGGACCACCAGGCGAATCTGTGAGGCAACATCGTTACGTGTGATATGTGGGATGGGCAGAAGGGCTATCTCTATACGCTGAAGCGGGGTATAGAAGACGCCTGGAAATCAATCAGGCTCGCACGGTGAAGCGGCCGTCAGAACATCCCGGACGCAGTTGCAGGTTGCTCGGGTCACAGAGTCGGCAGTTCGTAGCCCTTGCGGTACTTTTTCGTCAGATATGTGTTTGCCTCAGCATCGCCTATGAATCGTTCTTGCTCCGCATCGAACTTGAGTCGCCGGCCAACCCTCATCGCAATGTTAGCCATGTGACAGAGAGCCGCAGAGTGGTGCCCCGCCTCGACGTCGGCGTTGAGGTCACTGACTTTGCGACTGCGCACCGCTTTAATGAGATTTGCAATGTGATTACCCCCGCCACGCGGGCCACCCGGGCCGGCTTTGCCGTCCTTGAACGTCACTTGCCAGCCCTTTCTGCCGATAGACATCGTCCCTTTGTCGCCATAGAAAATGTTGCCGTTGTCATGGCCCTCGTGTGGGTAGGGCGTCCACAGCCGCATTTCGTACATCAAGTACACATCATCATATTCAAATGTAGCGATTTGCGTGTCGGGCGTCTCGTGATCGTCGTCGTAGAATAACTGCCCACCGCTGCAAGATATGGCTTTCGGCATCTCGACGCCCAGGCCCCAGCGTGCAATATCAAGCTGGTGAATCCCGTCGTTGCCTGTGTCGCCCGTACCATAATCCCAGAACCAGTGCCAATTATAGTGGAAGCGGTTTGGGTTGAAGGGCCGCTTCGGCGCTGGACCAAGCCACAGGTCGTAGTTAACGTGGGCTGGCGCCTTGGTATCAGCCTTGCGGCCGATCGGGCCCCGCAACTGGCTATTGATTGCCTTGGCCATTCGGATTTTGCCAAGTTTGCCGGACCGCAGGTACTCCATCGCATCCATCAGACCTTCCAAGCTGCGTGATTGTGTGCCATGCTGAACCATCCTGTTGTGTTTGCGGGCCAGATTCACTAACAAGCGACCCTCGGAGATCGTGTGGCTCAGCGGCTTCTCAACGTATACGTCTTTGCCTGCGACAACCGAGAATGCCGCCAAAGGCACGTGCCAGTGGTCAGGCGTGGCAATGGCAACTATATCTACGGTCTTGTCTTCGACCATCCGCCGGCAATCGATGTAGGCGTTGACCTTTTCGCCACGGTCTTTGTATCTTTTGGCTTCGCGGTCAAGGACTTTCTTATCGACGTCGCACAGTGCCACAACTCGTACTCCCTCGCTCTCGTGGAAGCCGCCGGCGAGTCCACGGCCTCGACCGTTTAGACCAGCCACGGCCACGCCAATGCTGTCGTTCGCCCCTCGTACGCGGGAATGCGGCAGGGCGATGGCGATACCGGCGGCCATTGACGTTTTTACAAAATTTCGGCGTGTAATAGGTTTCATGATAGAACTCCTAACCTGTCGACAACTATTCTGCATACTGCTTGAACCGTTGTTCCATCTGGTCCTTCGTTCGTATCCCTTCATAAACAATCACGAGAAAGCGAAAATGCGCCGTTTGACCCGGCTCGAGAATGAGCCGCAGCGGTATCGTCGCATTCTTTCTATATTTCTTGGGTCGCTGGCGTTGAAAATCGCCCTGTCCTAACGGATTGGCCGACAACAGACCGTATGCTCTGACATGCCAATACGTCGGGTAGTTTATACTTGCAGGGTGATTGAGTATAGCGATGCCAACTACCTTGTCTTGCCTTACTCCCTGTAGCGCAACCCATCGTGCGCGCTTGCCCCACACATTCTTTGCTGTTTCATCGCCGTTTGAGCTGAAGTATCTACCCGTCCCTGAGATTGACTCTTTAGGAAGTGGTCTTCCCTGTTGAAGTTTCAGTTCTGCACCGCCCTCCCTAAGATAGTCTGACACCCGAACCGCAAGCACACCTTCCTCAATGTCCTCAAATACTACTTTCTCATCTTGTGCCGTAAGATCGATGCTGAAATCGAGGGTATATTCATCCCCATTCTCACCGCCCCTAAAGACCATGCTCCTTTTTTCTTCGAGGAGGAACTTGCCGTGCTTATCAATCCAGTGTGCAACCGTGGTCAAGCTGCCTCTTCCGTTGTCAGCAGCTATTTGCTGGACCTTGACATGTCTTATCTGCGGCGTTGCTCCATCAGCATTTTTGTAATAGTTCCAGAAATTCGTTCCGTTTACCCGGTCCACGCAGAAAAAAAGGCCCGTGTGATGCAGGTGATCCATACTGCCGCCGTCTACCTTCACCAAGGGATGCCTGCGGGTCACTTCGATACCTGAAGGAGTGCGCAGCGGAACCATGACCGGCTTGGGCAATTCGTCTCCGTATACATAGCTCATAAAAAGCCTGCCCCCAATCATCACATCGATCTTGTTCTCGCCTTCTGCAAATGCGACTTCCGGAACACTCTCTGGCGCTGAAACCGCAACCGTGAGGATAAATACTGATAAAACCAAGGTAATCTTTCTCGCAGTCATGTCACGTTTCCCTTTTTATAATAGTCGCAGAATTGCAGACTCATCGATTGTAGTATAAGGTGCCACCTCGGTCCGTGTAAAGTCGAAAAACGCGACCGTGTAACCTTCGGTGGCTATGTTGACCACGCGACCATAACCTTGATAATCTCACGCGAATCATCCAAGAAACGTTGCAGCCAGGGTGCCGGCGGCAGCCACAAAAGCAACTGGACCCAACAGCTTCACCACAATCTTCATAAGCGGCGCTTCGAAATAGCTGGCGGAAAGTGCGAGGCACAGGTGCACAGGTGTGAGAAGAAGTCCGCAGATCAAGCCTGAAAAAGCCAGAACCTCGAGTCCCATCTTCGTTTCCTGGCCGGTACCTATAAAGGGGATCAGAAACGGGAAGGTGATTGCCACTGATGCCGTAGTCATGCCGGTCAGAAACCCGACCAGCAAAGGCAGGAAGAATATCAAAAAGTGCTTTGGCACGTTCATTTCAGATAGGAATTGCACGACAGACGGGATGGCTCTGCCTGCCTCAAGGTTGAGCTTAAAGAGCAAGGCCCCAAGAATCAAAAACGCAAAATCTGGTTCGATGCCTGTTTTGAAGATCCGTCTCCAGGCCCTCAAAGGGACCCTATGGAAAGCCAAAAAGATCAATGTTGCCAGCGCAATTCCAATCGCTGGAGAGAGATCAGCTCCGGCATACAGCGCCGCCACTAATATAATGGGCCAGCAGGCATGGAAAACGTTCCGCAGGTTGTCTGTGAGTCGATAGTTGGCCTTGTTCTCTTGTTTTCTTGGCGGGATGCCTGAAAATAGCAAGAAGATCACGCCGCCGAGTGTTCCCGACAGCGTAATAACGATATTGTGCGAGATTAGGGCAAATGCAGATATGCCGAACAGGCTCTGGACTAACGGTACTGCTGGGAAAAGCGGCCACGCTGGTTCCCACTGATGACGGAAGAAGAAGTTGATTGCTGCCGAGTGGGCCCGGTCCACGCCGATTCGATCACCCAGATCACGGACCATCGGCGCCGACAACATGATTCCGCCTGGCGTGGGCAGCATGCCCATTATCAGTGGGATCACCGCCAGCGCAATACGCCGGCTCTTAACTAAGCCCTGTAATGCCGGTGCGAGACGCTGCGAAACCCCCGTCTCTTTCATCGCAACTCCGAGCACGCTGACTAAAGTCACTAATGCTGTCAGCGTGATGAACAGGTACCCTGTCGTTTGGCTCAGAGGTTTATCGTGCCATTCGTGAACAACAGTTTGCCAAAGCTCACCTGGTGTCACGTGCAGCAGCACCGCCAGTCCGATCGATGACAACAGCATCGAGCGTCCAAGCTTGACCCCAAGGCGCAGCAAAACAACCAGCAGGGTCAGTGCCAAAGCCATCGCGATTAGTGCATACATCTGGCAGTATCCCGGTGTCCTGACAATCTGGTTAGCAATCTTTGCATTGAGTGATTATCACATTTTCGGCGTTTCGTTGACTCGCAATCTATTGCTTGTCGTTGATCACCGCAACAACTTTCTGACGCAAGAGTGCATCAAGCCGGCCAAGGCTTGTTGACCAAGCTGCGAATCCAGCACACACAGTTCCAAAATGTATTGAATCTGAGCGGTGACGTGCTATCATGACAGTAAGTCCGACAGTGCTGAAACACGAGACGCAAGACATGTTTAGCCAAAAGGTGATAGGAATGTCTCACGGCAGGGCCACGCTCGTGAGAGCGACTTATTACGCATTCATAATTATCGCGTGCTATGTCACCACATCTACAGCAAAGGTTACTTGTATCCGTGTCATCAGTGAGCACACCGCTGACACCACCGATCTGAAGCGTTTCCGGCAGTTCTCAGCATGGAAGGACAAAACCGGCAACGACCTGGCTCTTGCGGTATGGAAGTACTTGTGCGGCTATGAGACCGGACTTTACCATTTCAATGAGATTCTTGAGGGCCCTGATCCCTTTGACGAATACGCCACGGTACGTGATCCGCTGAAAATCTTGAATGTCTACAACATGGGTTATTGTGGACTATTCGGGCCGGTATTAGATGGCATCTTCCAGGGCGTTGGTTTTGACCAGGGCCGCTCATTTGGCGTGGAGCTGTGGAGGCACTGCGCCACAGAAGTTTTCTATGACGACGCTTGGCACTACTTCGATGTTGACGTCAGGGGTGTCTTGCTCGATGCGAATGGGACGGTAGTCAGTCTTGACAAGGCCAGGCGAAATCGAGACCTATGGGTCGACCCCCCAGCGCGGATAGAACCGTTTTTCCCAAAGGATCACGACAAGAACAAAGTCTTTGAAATTTATCGCGACAGCAAGATTCATTACTATTACCGCTGGTTTCAGGGCACACACACGATGGACTTCTATCTGCGGCAAGGCGAGACGTTCACACGATGGTGGACTCCACAGGGCGGCCGTTGGCACCATCTGCCACGCTACAACCGGGCCAAATGGGTCAAGGACCTAATTCAAACTGAGCCTGTCGGCATGAAGCCGAACCACCGCGATTTCACTGGTTGGAACCACGGCAACGGCCTTTTTCACTATGCCCCCAATTTGTCTGACGCATCGACAGATTTTGAGGATGGAGTGTATACTGTAAAGAACCTTGCCCCTGGAAAAGATGGCCTGCGCTTGGTCGAGAAAGGAGATGGTGAAGTTATATTTGAAGTTTTCACGCCTTACATTATTGTTGCTCAAATCAACAACTTGGATAACATCACCGACGATGCGGAAGCCTCCGTTGTGACATTACAAGCTCTCTTACCGGTGAGCGTGTCTGTATCTTTGGATCACGGACTTACATGGCAGTCTGTGAATAATGTCAAGGCCAATGAGAAAGCGACTATGGATTTGACGCGCATAGTAAAAGGTACGTACGGCTATCTCTTGAAACTTAACACCACCGGCTCGAAAGGAGCAGCCGCAATCAGATCACTCGTGATTGATACCTGGGTCCAGGTAGCGCCGATCAGCTTGCCTCGGCTCAAGAAGGGCAAGAATCATCTGCGGTATGAAACTGGGGATCGTTATGGCCTGGCGACAGTCCCGATGCTGGTGAATCCGAACACCGCGGACCCCAAGGACCTGCAAAAGTATGCTGTTGAACTGCCGGCTGATTATGACCCGCTGCGCAATACCTGTCGTATCCGCGGTGAAATCATTCTGCGTTTGGCTGCCCCCGCGGGGATGAAAATCAAATGGTTCACCGTGGGCGCGACCTTCCGCACTCATCAAGGACAGCAGGCGAAAAAGACCGACAATCGTATTGCTTATGCTGTCGGTCGGCCAGAGAATTTCAAGGAGATATACAAATCGACAGTCCCGACCTGGGTGAATCACTGGCGGTGTAGCTGGGATACCGACGTTGTTTTGGATGAGCCTTCCGAGGAAGTGTACGTAAGATATACGGGTGACCCAGGGCTGAATACCGTTCGCGCTTGTTTGCACCTGCTTGCTGAGCGTCCGCCAAGAACGTTTGTCCGAATAGTCCATGGCTATCGAATCAATGGGCAGCTTAACCGCAAGACAGTAGATGTGCGACGGCCCATGAGCTACACCGTCCAATGTGACGGCCAGCCGGAAAATGTCTTTGTAGAGATTAGCGTCCCATCCGGATAACCACCTTGCCAACTGCGCACCACCATCGAGCTACAGACGCAGCTCCGCTGTCCGATACCGCTGGGCTTCTGTGATACGGCTGCGAAGAATTAAATGCGCTTATGCAGCCAAACTCTCAAAAGGTAGTTATATGACCAACACCGCGTGGCAGCCTCAAGCGCAGCTTGGGGATGGCCCAATCGTAGGTCCGTATAAACAGGTATCTGCGGCAAAATTGCAGGCCTCAAGCTCGATTCAAGGCGAATTTTGCCAAGATCGGCATAGGAAAAATGGTAAAATCATATAAGAAAAAGCGTTACGTCCGATGTCTTTAGTGGCACTTACTATAGTAGTGTGTGTACAACAAGCGTAGTAACCGTGTATGGATGAGCAATTAGATTATACTGAATTGGTAAAGCGTGCCCAGCTCGGCGACAAGCAGTGCTTGGATCGTTTAGCTGAGTTGGCCCGGGAGCGTTTGTGCGTGTATGTT
>Ga0114930_10003491_pt1 | contig 13674 bp, 12 predicted proteins | sample AnhtaG_FD_87300 | JGI IMG/M metagenome (GOLD analysis project Ga0114930, IMG submission 87300) | Deep subsurface microbial communities from Anholt, Denmark to uncover new lineages of life (NeLLi) - Anholt_01485 metaG | ecosystem: Environmental > Aquatic > Marine > Oceanic > Sediment | place... | reverse complement strand
TGCGAGTGCTGTTGCCGCCACAGAGAGAATGCAGGCAGAACACTCCGCCAACGCTTCATCCAGCAACCACCAGGCCGAAGCGCCGCCTGCCGCCGGAGGTTCTCACCGACAACGAGGTCTGTGCCCTGATGCGGGCGTGCGGGCGCTACACTGCAACCGGCCTGCGGTACCGAGCACTGATCGCCCTCCTCTACCGGGCCGGCCTGCGAATCAACGAAGCCCTCAGCCTCTACCCTAAGGACCTCGAGCTGGCCGACGGCAGCCTTCGCGTGCTCCACGGCAAAGGCGGGCGCTCACGCACCGTCGGCCTGGACCCCGGCGCCACCGTCGTCATCGAGCGCTGGCTCGACGCCCGTTCGCGGTGCCTGGCGCTGTCACTACGAGAGCGCCACGACATGACGCTTTCTGACACGAGGTCGCAACGCATCGTGGGGCAAGACACGCGCCCTGGGTGCCGAGACGTGACGCCGCGGAACGCGAAGTCGCCATCGACGGAGCGTGGCCATCTCGTCGTCCCACGCGTCGCCTTTGGTCGCTGCCCCGTCTTCTGCACGCTCCGCGGCCGCCCGATGTCTGACGCCTACGTTCGTTGCCTGCTCAAGCGCCTGGCCGCCCGGGCCGGCATCGACAAGCGCGTCCACGCCCACGGCCTCCGCCACACCCACGCCGCCCGCCTCCGCGGCGAGGGCGTCGACATCGCCATCATCTCCCGCCAACTCGGCCACACCAGCGTTACCACCACCGCCCGCTACCTCGACCACACCGCTCCCCGGGCCGTCATCGAAGCGATGCGCAGTCGAAGCTGGACTGGCGCGTAGACTCACGCTGCTTAGATGCTGTTTCGCACGCGCCTTTGCTCCCCAAGCGGTAGGACCGGGACCCCGGGGGGCGCGCAAACGCCTGTTCTGGCCCGCCGCGGGGGCAGGGGGATGGAAGTCCAGTGCTCCGAGCATCCAACGTGACAGGCCGGGGGATACAATCCCCGCGCCCGCCCCGAGGAACCGGGACCCTCGGGTGGTGAGGCCGCCGCAGCCTGCTCCTGAAGAGTGGCCGGGCGGCCCGGCACAGCAAGATTCGAGCCACCCCGAGTACTTTCAGCTTTGAAACGACGACCAGCTTGGGAACGCGATGGTCGCGGCGTAAGCTCTTGTGGAAGTGTGGGTTACAACGCGTTTTTTGGCCGAAAACGAGACTTGCAGGTAGCCAGCAAGTCGTTGACAAGTTGGCTTCGAGTGGCCACCACGTGGCGACTGGCCCACTTTGTGACCTACTTACCGTACTACGCGCCGCGGCACTGTGTCAGAACCATCACCCCCGGCGGTGGGGGAATCGAACCATGTGGGCGCCCCGCGTAGCAGGCCAATGCGCCCTGTTGTGCCCCTACCGAAGCTTGATGAGGGATACGTGTGGACACCAGAGCACCTAACACACATGTCTAGCGCCCTGTGATTCCTTGAGGTATGCTACCAAGCCGTCTAGCATGGAGGCTTGAGATGAAGGCATACTCGATGGATCTTCGCAAACGCGTGCTGGCGATGTGCGACGCTGGCCGCACCACACGCGAAGTGGCGCGGGTGTTCGACGTCAGTGAACCTTGGGTCCGAAGACTCAAACAACGCCGCCGTGAGGAGGGCATCATCAGTCCACGACCGTCCGCTGGACGGCGTCATGGCCACTTCGATCCCGTCCGTTTGGAGCAGCTTCGGTGATGGTTACGTCAACATCTTGACGCTACGCTCGAATGGTTGCTGGGTCGTGTAGAGCGGGAGATGGGATTGCGTTGCAGCGTCATGGCGGTGTGTCGTGCGGCCAAGAAGCTGGGGCGGTCGCTCAAAGAAAAACGCTTCGAGCCGACGAACAAGATCACCCGGACGTAGCCCGCCGACGCATGAACTTCGCCATCGTGCGTCGCTTCGTCGTTCTCGACCAGTTCGTTTTCCTCGACGAATCCAGTGCCTAAACCAACATGACGCGTTTGTATGGGCGTGCGCCCGTTGGCCAGCGTTGCTACTTTTCAACGCCGCACGGTCATTGGAGCACCACGACCTTGCTCAGTGCCATTCGTTGCACAGGCGTAATCGAAGATGCTTCCATCGTATTCGATGGTCCCACCGACGCGATCGTCTTTCGCAGTTATGTTGAGCAATGCCTGACGCCTTCGTTGCGGGCGGGCGACATCGTAGTGATGGACAATCTGGCGAGCCACAAAGTTAGGGGTGTTCGCGAGGCGATCGAATCCGTTGGCGCAAGCTTCTGGTACTTGCCGCCGTACTCGCCAGACCTGAATCCGATCGAGAAGTTGTGGAGCAAGATCAAAGCATGGCTACGCCGTGTTGCGGCGCGAACCGTCGAGGGCTTGATCCAAGCCATCGGCGAAGCGCTTCAGATCAAGATGCTTCGGCGCCTGCAGCACGCACATCGTCGGCGTGGAGGCACCTACCACGATGACCGGTTTAGCCACCATGTATCCGGTGACCTGCTCCGCAGCCGCCAAACGCTGCGCTGTATACATCACCGTGTGCGTGTGCTTCTCGTAGTCGATGCCCCGCTCCTTCAAAAAGGTTTCGAGTTTCATGGCCCATCTCCTTTCGGCGTTTGAATGACATGGCCAACCACGAGTATGAGTCTCCCATGTCTTCAGACACGAGGTTCCTGACAGTCGGTAGGGTGGACCGTGCCCGCCACCGACCTGGGTACTTCATCTGCCCGCCACGTAGTGTCCGGCGATCGCACGACGATTAAACGCCTGAATCATCGCCCGCCCTACCCTTGAAAAGCTCAGCCGCCCGTCGAAATGCAGCTCGGTAAGGGGGGCTGCGCCAGCTCAAGACAGCCGAAGAACTATCCTGTGCAGAGGACATGGAAACCGAGATCCTGTTGAAGCGGGGGGGCATGGCTTCCGATAAGATGAGTGCAGCGGGCCGGGTTCGTCCGTCGGGCGCGGCGTACGGGGACCTGGACGCGGCTATCGTGCCCGCAAAGCAGCACCCATCGGCGAGGCAACGCAAGAAGGCATGGAAGAGTACCTCCGACGGTTGATTCTCGTCCCGATCATCCACTCTCCGGCGGATATGGGATCGATGGGTAAGGAGCTGGCGGCGGCCTGCATTGAACGACTGGGTCGTCGGCACTGGGAGGACTACGTGGCCATGCTGGCTACGTTCTGGCAATCGGTCCGCACCGGTCTTGACAGGTTGAGATTGGACTATGGTCGGGTCGATTTGTACCAGGATGGGTTACCGGTCTGTGGCAAGGAACTCGAGATCGTCAAGGCAGCCGCTGCGAAGGGAAGCGAGAACCATCAGTTGCTCTTAGAGCTCACTGCCCGGGGGGCGACGTTGCTGGGCACGGAAGACCCCAATCTGCTCCTGGAGGAGTATCGTAGAGTGCAGGCCGCATTGGCGAACCGGTCGTCCGACGGTGGCTCTGCGGGACGCGCCGATCAAGCGGACGGCGCGCAGGACCTGATGGCCCAACGAGATGCCTACCTGGGCGGGCGTATCAATGAGTCGCTCCGTCCGGGGCGTACGGGGATTCTCTTTCTGGGCCTGATGCACAACGCGGAGTCGTGTCTCGCCAAGGACATCGTCGTGTCACGCCTGGACCAGCCCGCGGCGCGGCGATGATTCTGCCCCGAGCCGCGAGACTTGTGAAACACCATACAAGGGAGCATGGACATGGCAACTACCCGTAAGTCCGGCGGACTTGAACTGAAGGAGGACAAGCCCGCTCGAAAGAAACCCTCCCCCACCCCGGACGGAACCGAGGGGATTGTCCTGAAAGTGGCCGAGGCGTGGCCCAAGGACGTTGGCAGGGGCATTGCGCGCATTGATCCGGAGGATATGTCCAGGCTCGGGGCCGATGTCGGCGACATCGTTGAACTGAAGGCCAAAGGAAGCACCGTAGCCAAGGTCATGCCTACGTTCCAGAGCGAACGGGGGAAAGGCGTCATTCAGATAGACGGTCTGGTAAGAGGAAACTGCCAGGCCGGCATCGATGAGAAAGTGAATGTGTCGAAGGTCACGGCGCGGCCTGCCGGGCGCATCGTCTTGTCGCCGGCCGAAGAGCTCCCGTCAATGACCGCCAAGCGTGATACGAAGTACCTTGGACGTTTGCTGGAAGGCCTGCCGGTCGTGACCGGAGATATCGTGCGGGCGACGCTGTTTGGCGCTCGGTCACACGATTTCAGCATTGTGAGCACCACACCTGCGGGTCCCGTACTGGTACACGCCACCACGCTCATCCGGGTCAAGGAGGACAGAACCGGTGAACCAAGGGGGCAGCGCATCTCCTACGAGGATGTCGGTGGGTTGGGGCGGGAAGTCCGGCGGATCCGGGAGATGGTCGAGCTGCCGTTGAAGTACCCCCAGGTCTTCCAGCGGTTGGGCATTGACGCGCCCAAGGGTGTGTTGCTGTACGGCCCGCCGGGTACGGGCAAGACGTTGATCGCCCGCGCCGTCGCCAACGAGACCGATGCGTACTTCGTGCACATCAGCGGTCCGGAGATCATGGCCAAGTATTATGGTGAGAGCGAGGGCAAGCTGAGGGCGATCTTCGAGGAGGCCGCCGCCCACGCGCCGGCGATCATCTTTCTCGACGAGCTCGACGCTATTGCGCCAAAGCGCGAGGAAATGGGTGCGGAGAAGCAAGTGGAACGCCGGGTCGTGGCCCAGTTGCTCGCGTTGATGGACGGGCTGAGCAGCCGCGGCGAGGTCCTGGTGATTGGGGCGACCAATATCGTCAACACGCTGGATCCGGCACTGCGTCGGCCGGGCCGTTTCGATCGGGAGATCGAGATCGGCATTCCGGACGCGAACGGCCGGCTGAGTATCATTCAAATCCACAGCCGCGGGATGCCCCTGGCAGAAGACGTAGACCTCGAGCGCCTGGCGCAGATCACGCACGGATTCGTCGGTGCCGACCTGGAAGCACTCTGTCGCGAGGCGGCGATGGCCTGTCTGCGAACCATCTTTCCCAACATCGACTTTGCCCTGGAGGAGGTCCCCTACGAGCAACTGTTGAATCTCGAAATCCTCATGGACCACTTCATGGAGGCACTAAAGGAGATTCAGCCGTCGGCGATCCGTGAGGTGTTTGTCGAGGTCCCCGACGTGAGTTGGGAGGACGTGGGCGGCCTGGATGACGTGAAGCGGGAGCTCACCGAGACCGTCCAGTGGCCGCTTCAGCACGCCGAGCTGTTCAAGATCGCCGCCACCCGCCCTGCCAAGGGAATCCTGCTGACCGGTGCTCCGGGGACGGGCAAGACACTCCTGGCGAAAGCCTTGGCCCAGGAGAGCAAGGTCAACTTCATCTCCGTGAAAGGCCCGGAGCTGCTGAGCCAGTGGGTCGGCGCGTCGGAGAAGGGCATCCGGGAGGTATTCCGCAAGGCCAAGCAGGCTTCGCCCTGCATCCTGTTCTTCGACGAGATCGACAGCCTGGTCCCGGTCAGGGGAGGCGCGGGCGACACCGGAGTGACCCAGCGCGTGGTCAGTCAGGTCCTCACCGAGCTGGACGGCATCGAGGAGCTCAAGGGCGTGGTCGTGCTGGGCGCCACGAACCGTCCGGACATCGTCGATCCTGCCATCCTGAGATCGCGGCGGTTCGATCTTCTGCTCGAACTGCCGATGCCCGATAAGGCGACGCGACTGGCGATCCTCCAGATACATACACGTGGCAAACCGCTCGCCAAGGGAGTGAGTTTGTCGGCGATAGCCGATGCCACCGAGGGCTACTCCGGCGCGGACCTGGCAGGCATATGCAGCAAGGCGGCGCTGCTGGCGATCCGCGAGCACCTCGAAACGCACAAAGACGACACCGATAACTATGGCGGATTCACGATCAGCATGAAGAACATGGAAGAGGCCCGCAAGATCATCGAACGGCAGAGAGCGTGAGAGTCAAGAGGACTGCAGAGGGCTAGACCGAGAATTCCTTCTCGGTCCTCTGCCAGGTGCCGAGTAAGGATTCTCGGCACAGCGTAGGTTCGAGAGTTGATGTTAGGAATCCTTTGCTTTCTTGAGTATTAGTTCAAGAATACCGTTGTTGTAAGAGGATTCGACGTCTCCCGGCTCGACTGCAGCGGGCAAAAGCACTTCGGCGCTGTATGGGCGATCACCTTCAGTCGAGAGCGTCATTAGATCGCCGTCGATTTCGTACTTGATATCACTTTCTGAGACACCAGGCAGTTCGGCAATCACGCGGATTCGATCGTCTTCCTCGAAGGTGTCGACTACGGGCTCTCTGGCTTCCTCGACGACCATTCCCTCTTTGCGCTTGTGAATGTTGCCGAAGGGCTGGACCTTCACGCTCGGGGTGTCGCCGGCCAGGTTCCTGATGGAAAAGCCGAAGATGCCTTTGCCCTTGTCGCCGAGCCCCGGAATACTGAACTCCTGGGTCTGATCAACCTGGCCGGACTCTTGCAGTCCGGCGGCCGCTTCCACTAGCTTCTGAATCCCCTCGAACAGACCGCCCAAGCCGACGCCAATGGACGTCTGGGCCTTCTCCTCCTTGTCATATTGGCCTTTAATCGCCATTTCATTCTCCTTCTTGTACTGATTCGAAGGTTAGTTCGTGACCAGTTTACGCAGTCTGCCGGCGGGGAAGCCGGCGAAACCGTACGACGAGTACACCATTGTTCATGCTCGAGGTCATCGTTTCCGTGCATGTCTCGGGCGGGAGGGCAGTCTCCTCGTGGAATCTCTCCGTGTCAGAGGCGGCGGAGATAACCAGGCGGTTGTTGACCACGCTCAATACGACATCGTAGCTCCTCACGCCGGGCAGGTCCGCCACCACAACGACACGGTCAGGTTCTTCGACGACACTTACCCACGCACTCTTTCTGCCGAACACGGTCCTGTGTTTCCCGGTGATCCACCAGTGAGAGTCGATTGGCTCGGAGTTGCCGCCAGCCTTCCAGTGTTGGCGAAACACCAGGATGTTGTAGCCCAACAGCTTGACCGCGGCGGGGTTAATGGTCTTGCGAATCTTGACCAGCACATCATCGTGGCAAGGCGCGTCGATCAACTCGGCGAGTTCGTCGATGCCGGCATGGTGCTGGTGCCAGACATACCGCAGCAGGGCAGCACTGTCCTGATCCACGGTGGATCCAACCCGTTCGATGGTCTGGTCGGTCACCTCGGGACACGCCATCTGGAGAAGCGCCTCCGCCCATGTCCGGGCGTTGCCCATTATCAGCCAGAGCGCGCGGCCGGCCGGCGCTGGTCGTCGGGCCGGCGCTGGTCGTCGGGCCGGCGCTGGTCGTCGGGCCGGCGGCACCGACCAGCTCAGCCTCACCGCCAGCCGCCGGCCAAGGATAAACGACTGTTTTGCTACGCTGACCTGCCTGACGCTGTGGAGCGGCACTTGGGCCACAATCCGGTCGCTGGCGGCGACGAAGACGAACCGCTCGTCAGTCAGGACCATCCGCCCCAGCTTCCAGCCCGAGCGGTCAGAGGTTTTACAAGCGCCTTGGTCGGCGAGGACGAGTTGCTCGGACGGGACCAGCAAATACTGTAAGAGTTCTTTGGTATTCATCGTGATGACTTCAGGCAACGGCCTCCTGGGCCGCTGTGGATTGTCTCGCGGTCTTGATCGCCAGGTCGAGCTTCTTCAGTTGAGCTTCCAGCGTTTCGTTGGCCGAGGTCATACGCTCGAGTCTGCCATCGGCCAGAGCAGCACGGACTTCCGTGGCGCCGTTCTCGGCAGCTTCGGCCGTCTGACAGACCGTCTCATTAGGTGTCTCTCCCATGTCACCGACCAGTTTCTCCATGGCCAGGATCAGGTTCTCTCCGCGCAAGGCGGCCTCGATCTCTTCCCGCCGCCGGAGGTCCGACTCCATTTTGTTTCGGCTCTCTGCCAGCATTCGTTCCACAACGTCAGCGGGCGGTTGGCAGGCGGCCTCAACGCGAATTCGCTTGACCGTCTCCTGCTGAAGATCGACGGCCGAGACGTGGACCATCCCGTTGGCGTCGATGTCAAAGACCACCTCGAGCCTGGCCCCGCCACGGGGTTGCGGCTCGATGTCGTGCAGTTCGAACCTGTCCAGAGTTATGTTGTCCGGGGCCAGCTCGCGTTCACCCTGAAGGACGTGTATGTCCACCATTGTCTGGTCATCCTCCGCGTTGGTGAACAGCTTGCTCTTGGTGGTCGGGATCGGCGTGTTACGATGGATGATGCGGGCGAAGAGTCCGCCCTTGGTCTCGATCCCCAGGGACAGCGGGGTGACATCCACCAGGGTAACATTGTGGACCTGCCCGGCGAGCACGCCCGCCTGAATCGCCGCTCCCAGGGCGACGACCTTGTCCGGATCGATGTGCCCGTAGGGTTCGATCCCGGTGAGCCGCTTGACCAGACGCCGGACCGCCGGCACCCGGGTCATCCCGCCGACCAGGACAACCCGGTCCAGGTTGATCGGGTCAATACCTGCATCGGACAGGACACACTCTGCGGGACCCACCATTCTCTCGGTAATGTCGGCCGTAGCCTGCTCGAAGGCGTCTCTGGTGACCGTTACGGCGCAGCGGCGGTCCCGGCTGAGATAGGTCGGCAGCACCACCTGCGTCTCGGTGTCGCTGGAAAGCCGCATTTTGGCCTGCTCGGCCAACTGGCGCGTCATGCGTTTGGCAGTCGCATCTATGTTGAGATCCACGTCCCATTCGTTGCGAAAACGCTGAGCCAGCATCTCGACGAGGCGCTGATCGTAATCGTCCCCGCCCAACTTGGTGTTACCGTTGACGGCCTTGACCTCGAAGACCCCGTCACCCAGATCGAGGATGGAGACGTCGAATGTCCCACCACCCAGGTCCCATACCAGAACCGAGTGTACCTTCTCGATGTCCAGGCCGTACGCCAGCGACGCCGCCGTCGGCTCGTTGACCAGGCGCACCACCTCCAGCCCGGCGACTGCGCCGGCCTCTCTGGTCGCACGTCGTTGGCTGTCGTTGAAGTAGGCCGGAACGGTGATGACCGCCCGCTCGATCGACTTTCCCAGGTATGCCTCGGCATCCGCCTTGAGTTTTTCGAGGATCATGGCGGAGATCTCGACGGGCGTGTAGGTGCGCTCACCGACTTTCACCATGTTGTCGGAACCCATCCGCCGCTTAATCGAGGAGACGACGGCGGCCAGCTCCTCCCGGGCCGTGCGGGTACTTCCCATCCGCCGCTTGATGGAGAATATCGTCCTGTCGGGGTTTGCCGCGGCCTGGGTCTTGGCGATCCGCCCCACCCATCGGCGGTCGTCACCGGCGAAAGCCACTACCGACGGCGTGAGCGCGTCGCCCTCCATGTTCGGCACGATGACGGACTCTCCGTCTTTCATGTACGCCACCGCAGAATTCGTCGTGCCCAAATCGATGCCTATAATGGGGCCCATTGGTCAGTTGTCTCCTTATCACCGCGTGAACTCATCGGTCTCCAGACGGTTGGCTCTGCCTCGCGTTCAGGCCGGCACCGCGCTGGCGACTCGCTTGCCCGGCCGAAGCCCATCCGGCCCTCTCACAGGCGGTGTTACTTGTCGTTGCTCGGGCGGCAGGGTCCGCATCGCCTGGTCCCAATCGGACATGATGCCGCAGTCGAGCAAGGTCTCGATGCCGGCCACCGCCGCGGTCAGCGTCACGCCAATCAGCGGTATGCCTGCCACGGATATGACCAGGTCGGCCCGCAGGAACAGCCCCTTGTCCAGTACCCTGTCCAACAAGTCCACGAGGGTGGCTCGTCGGTATGCATTGGGAAGCTCAGGTTCCATAATCACCACCTAATGGTCATTCCGGCATTCAGCCGGCGGTGACGAAGTTGTAGGGCGGCCACGGCCCAGTGAAACGTACCGAGACGCCCTCGGTCTTCTCTATCTCGTCCAGTACCCGACCCAGGACACCGGCCGCCCCTTGGTCCATCAAGCAGGAGAGGTTCAACAGCATTTGCCTGCCGTTGTCGGTCTTCTTGAGATGGTCGACGCGGATGTCCTCCACACACCCGCGGATCTGCCCGTAGAAGTTCTCAACGCGCCGGCTGGCCTCCGCCTCCAGCGCCGCGCGGGCGGCCTTGGCCAGAGTCTGTTGAAGCATGTAGGCCAGCCCCTTCGGTTTGGTCCGGGCGTCATCCCGTATCCTACGAAGCTCGGGGTCGCGTTGAACGAGAGCGGCAGTGATCACCTCGGGATCCCAGAATACCTGGACGCCGTATTCGGCCTTACCCGCGAGTTTGTCCAACAAGTAAGTGAATGTGTGCTGCTTCTCGTCCAGCCAGACTCCGAGGTTCTCTGCGGCGCCGCCGTCTTCGCTCGCGGCCACAATCATGTTGAAGCTCATGGGCAAAACCGTTCCGAAGGCCTCGGTCGCTGCGGTGACGACCTGCTGATGGACCAACACCCAGCCCTCGATCGTGTCAGGCTCCTCGGAACGGCAGGTCTCCGCCCGGCGGTTCTGGACTACAGCGCAGAGATCTCCGCTCGCCAGGGTGTACACCTCCTGACCGTCCAGCCCGATGGGGCCAAGCGGGTAATCGCCCGGGCCGCGGGCAATGCAGTAGACATACAGCCCGTCCAGTTTCGCGGCCACTTCAGTCGTCATGGGTTCGCTCCGACAGGTTCCCGGGCCTCAGTGTCAGCCTGTTCTTGGAGCCATTTGCCCGGCTCGAGCACCTGCTCGACAACATCGTTGACGAGGTCGTCCAAACCATCGCGTACTGACTGGACAGCCTTCTCTAGGCCTTGTTCGCGCTTGATGTCCTCGATGGCGAGGTCCAGGTCCGCCAGGGCTTGACCGAGGCGCTCGATCTCTTCGGCCGCCAGCCTACCCGAGTCCATGCGGCGGGTGGCCTGGTTTTGAAGGGCATCGCGGATGATCTCCACGACGGCCATCACCAGACCCAACACGCCCTCTTTGAGTTTCCCTTCGTCGATCTTGATCATTGCTTGTCCGCCTTCCTCACCTGGATCTTCAGTATTCCTTTGGCAAGGGACACCTTGGGCTCGCCGGCGACGTCGCACGGCAGCTCGACCCGCTGAACGCCCTTTCCCTGGGGGCCGTCGATGGAAATGACAAGTACGGCGCCGTCCAGGGAAACCGCAATTTGATCCAACTTCAGACCGGTCGCCTCCGCCAGGGCCACGAGTCTGTCTCCCTCGTCGAAGACGTCCACGGGAAGCTGGTCGGGCGTTTCGGGACTGATATGGACTTTCGGTGGGCCGGGCTTACGGTGTTTGCCGTGCGCAGGCGACTTGTATGAGGACCGCACCCTCCCGGTTCTTGTTGAAACCGGCCGTCCCGGTGCCCCGCGGCGAACCCCGGGTGGAATTCCCATCGGGCGGTGACCGAGGCCGGTGGTTATCTCCCCGGAAGCTCGGCGCAGCGGTTCTTCCTTGAACTTGCGTTTGATTTCCTCATCGATCGATGCGAGCCGCTCACGGAACTCCGGCATCTCCGACGCGACGTCGATCAGCTTCTGCAACCCGGGGATCATCTGTCCGAGGTTGGCGACAACTCCTTCGGCCACACCCCCTGCTCGGGCCGGGGTCTCCGAGGAAGCCTCACGAAGCTCGCGAACTTCCTTCTCGAGCCGCTTTACTTGCTCAGCCAATTCCTCTTTGGTTGGTTTCTTAGGGGCCATCATTGACTACCTGAGCGCGGGTGCGAGAAAGGATTCTCGCACCAGCCGCGCCATTATTGACTACCTGATTGCTCGTGCTTTCGCTGGTTGCGATCGAAGACGTCTCCCTGCCGAAAGCCCTTGCTGACCAGGGTGCCACTATGAAGCCTCGACCAGCGCTCCAAGTTTCGCGGGCACCCAGCCACACCACGGACAGCCCTGCCCCAGGAGATCCTCCAGGGCGTTCCGCTTGCCGCACTGCGGGCAATTGTCCTTGGGGGCCTGCGCTTCTCTCCAGGCGTCGGTCTCCATGTTTGTTCCGGAGGGCAATTCCAGCCCATATCTGGCCGCCGTCTCCAGCGAGCACAGGACGGCTCTGATCCTGATACTCAGCAACTCGACATCGACCAGGGAAACGGTGATGTCGGCGTTGATCACCAGACCTTTGTCTAGGATACGATCGATCACGTCCGCCAACGTTCCTGTGTTGGGGACCTGCGCGGCATCAGCATTCTGGCCTTCCATGTCCTTGCTTCCTCTCTGACTTCGTTGCCGGCCCGTGCCTGTTCCCACCAGGGCCGGGTTCCCAGTGCTTACGGACAGAGGGCGCCTCGGCAGGACACCCGTGGTGGCGAGACGCCGAGGAACCGTCGAATCCAGGATCCAGCTTGGCCAAAGGCGGCGACACCTAGGGCGTTCAACGCCTTGATGCCTCTGATCTCGTTTGCCAGCATCGGCACTTCGGTCACGGCCACGTCCGCGCGCCCGGCCATCTCACGTATGCAACCGTGCTCTTCGCCCCGGCGTGCGCGGCAGAATGAACACGACATCCCGCTGGGCGTGACCATGTTGATGACCAGGTCACGACAGGCTATGCCCAAGCGCTCCAAAGACGCCAGCAGTCTGTCGGTTTCGGCAACGGCCATGGCTTCGGGGATGGTCACCGCGACGAACGTGGTCTGATCGGCGTTGGCCAGCGTTCCCTGGACGCGGCGAATATCGCGTGAAAGCCGGACAAGTCTCTCACCGATGTTGGTCAGGTTGATGACGGTCTGGTGCTTTATGATGATTCTGAAGATGGCCTTCAGCCATTGCCGGGCCAACTCGGGCATCTCCAGGAAACGGAGCAGGTGTCCGGTGGGTGCCGTATCGAGCACGACCACGTCATAGGCATTGGCCAGGTCCAGCATCTCCACCAGGGCCATGATCTCGTCCAGACCCGCCGGCCACACCGAGAGGAGCTCGTCCATGACCTCCCGGTCGAAGCGCAGTTCCGCATTCCCGGCGATGTCGAACGCACGGGCGATATCCCGGCGGTATTCGTCCGTATAGGCTTTGAAGAGGTCCTCCGCGTTCAGCTCCTTGGCCTCGAGCATGCCCGGGAAGTTTATGCGGACGGCTTGGTTGCCTACGGAACAGGCAAGGCAATCGGACAACGAGTGAGCCGGGTCGATCGAGAGCACCAAGACGCGATCCTTGGGGCGCTGTTCGGCAATGGTCAAGGCCGTCGCAGCGGCCAACGACGTCTTCCCCACACCACCCTTGCCACCGAACAGAATGAACTTGCAGTCTCTATGCAGCAGCTCAGCCAAAGGTGTCTGTCGATGCCTGAGTGACTTGCCGTCGTCTCTCGCCGGAGTGTATCCGCGCGGGCTGAAGCCCGCGGCTCGGGTGCCGGCCCCCTCGGCGCCGAATACTGTCGCACCGTACCGCTCCAGCATGTTCACACCGCGTACCTGGCCCGCCAACAGCGGCATGCGTACGACGTTGAAGGACTCGAAGTCCTGGTCGATCCGGCTGAGCCATGACATCGCCCCGGCGTGTCTGGCATGACAGAAGGGGCAGTCTCCGTCAGCCGGAACGCGGTTGATGATGAGACTGCGGACGGTTATTCCCATTTCGACGAGGGTATCCACCAGGCGCTTGGTCTCAGCGACACTCAGCGGGTCGGCGTTAGCTACGGGGACAAACTCGGTGGAAGCGGAGCTGTGCAGCAGGTCTCGTACGCGGCGCACGTCAGCACCGAGCATCTTGAGAAAAGCATCCACCGCGTCCGGTGTGCAACGTCCGGCGAAGGTGCGCTGGAGGTAC
>Ga0114930_10003490_pt1 | contig 13682 bp, 7 predicted proteins | sample AnhtaG_FD_87300 | JGI IMG/M metagenome (GOLD analysis project Ga0114930, IMG submission 87300) | Deep subsurface microbial communities from Anholt, Denmark to uncover new lineages of life (NeLLi) - Anholt_01485 metaG | ecosystem: Environmental > Aquatic > Marine > Oceanic > Sediment | place... | reverse complement strand
TTTGCAAAACAGCCCTGGTGCGATGGAAATATCGGGATGTTTGGAGGCTCATACCTTGGAATAACCCAGTATATTGCAGCCGGAATGGGATCGCCGCACCTCAAGGCTATTGTTCCTGAGGTTGCCATGTTTGACTTGTACTCTTTTTCCCATCCCGGTGGTGTGTATCAGGATGATTTTATCAGGGATTGGAGCGGACTTGTCAAACAACTGGACATAGACATTCCCACTCCACCTGTGGATGAAGACCCCCAGTCAGTTTTAGCAAAAGAAGCCATCGAACTGCATAAAGCCAATGTTTTTCCCTATGAATATACAACTCCGACCGCATACCGGGATACTGTATTTCCCGGCAAACAGATCAAGCCAAGTCTGGAATGGAGTCCCAATTTTTATTTGAAGAGGATCAATACAAAAGGTTCGCATATTGCTGTTTACACTATTGGGGGCTGGTATGACTTATGGCCAAGAGATGCTATGGCGTGGTTCAACAATCTTAAAAATCCTCAGAAGGTTATTATCCTGCCCAGGTCTCATAGCGGCACCAGGGACGGCTTGAAAAAGACAACCCGTTCTCTTATAGGATTTGATTTTAAGTTTGACCTCATTGCAGAACACCTGCGCTGGTATGATTACTGGTTGAAGGGTATAGATAACGGCATTATGGATGAACAGCCTATCTCTTATTTTACTATGGGTGTGCCTGAAGACAATGCCTGGAGAACAGCTGAGCAATGGCCGCTTCCAGAAGTAGATAAGAAACACTTTTATTTCCACGAAGGGCCTTCAGGAAGTGTCAATTCAACAAACGACGGTCTTCTGAAGAGAAGCCCTTCAGAGAATAGCTCCGGAGAGGATATCTATCAGGTGGATTACACAACCACGAGCGGGGAAATGACCCGCTGGACCGATGGGCGCGGTATGGGTATTGAGTACGGTGACATGTCGACAAATGATAAAAAAGCCCTGACTTATACTGCGGCGCCTCTTGAAGAAGATTTGGAGGTTACCGGGCATCCTGTTGTTTCCCTCTGGGTCAGCTCAACAGCCAGAGATAGTGATTTTTTTGCCTACCTGGAGGAAGTGGATGCTGAGGGGTACTCTCACTACATCACAGAAGGAGTATTACGAGCATCCCATCGCAAGCTTTCCGAACCACCCTTCAAATATATGGGACTTCCATATCATCGCAGCTTTGAGGAAGACATCGAGTTTATGCCCGAAGGTGAACCTGTTCAACTTATTTTTGACCTCCATCCTACATCCAATATCTTTAACGCCGGAAACCGCATCCGGATTACTGTGAGCTGTGCTGACCAGAATAATTTTGAAACTCCTGAGCTGTCGCCACCACCAACAATTACCATGCACCGGAACAGCACCTATGCCTCTTATGTAACTCTGCCTGTGATTCCTTCTGAAGCAACAGCCGCTCCGGAGCAGGGAAACCTGCTAATTATTATAGTCATAGTGATTGGAATAATCGTGGCTGTTGTTTCCTTTTCCTGGTATGTGAAGTCGAGAATAAAGAAATAAGTGAGCTACATCTTCCAGCTGCATCTCGAAGTACTATAAGACAGCTTTGACAGCTTCTAATCTATTAACCTCGTTAGAATATTCAATTTTAGAAGCCCGCACTTTACTTTTAGAAAATTATATGTTTTAGTCTAACAATCTGAATTTAAAGGGATAAAAATGGAAGAGATAAAAAAAACACTTAAAGATTCAGCCCTAATGCGATGGGGAGCTTTATTGCTTGTTAGTTTTGTAATGTTTGCTACCTATTATTTTTATGATGTTTTCTCAGCCATCAAATCAACGCTGCAAAGTGAGACGGGATTAAGTAATGCTGAGTACGGTTTAATGGTGGGTGCCTATTCTTTTGCTAACTCTTTTTTACTTATGGCTATTCTGGGAGGCATAATCCTTGATAAATGGGGAATAAGAAAAACCGGATTTATCTTTCTTTCTTTTGTGGTTTTGGGTGCAATGACAACAGCATATGGTGCAAGTGATTTATTCAAACCAGGAGCATTTGGATATTCATTTATGAGTTCCATTTTTTCCCGTTATTCTCCTGAATTAAAAATGATGTTGTTAGGCAGGCTTTTATTCGGCCTGGGGTGTGAAACTTGTTATGTCACTATCAATAAGATAATGGTCAAGTGGTTTAAAGGCAAAGAATTGGCTTTTGCTTTTGGAATTAACCTGGCTATTGCACGGTTCGGAACAGCCACTGCTTTTATATTTTCTCCGGTTCTTATTAATGCTCAAACGGGCTGGACAACAGCCGGCTGGTTTGGAGCGGTGCTTGTATTAGTTTCTCTTTTGGGATTTATAACTTATACAATGTTTGATGTAAAATTTGACAGGCATGTTAAGGAAAAACTTCCAGAAGATAAAAGTGATGAATTTAAATTTTCTGATGTGATAGCATTATTTAAGAATCCTTCCTTTATATTTGTTACATTGCTTTGTGTCACTTTTTATTCTGCTGTATTTCCGTTTTTAGCCTTTGCTCCTGATTTTTTACATAATAAGTTTGGCTTTTCTTTAAAACAGAGCGGCTGGATTACGACAATTCTTCCGTATGGCACTATTGTCTTTACGCCGATTTTCGGGTGGTTCTGTGATAGGAAAGGGAAAAGTGCTTCATTGATGATTTTTGGTTCACTCCTTCTCATTTTTGTACATTTGACATTGTCTCTTACTTCTTTAACGCCTTATATCCCCATGTTTGTGTTAGGTGTAGCATTTTCACTTGTTCCTGCTGCAATGTGGCCGTCTGTTGCAAAGATTGTTGAAGAGAAAAGGCTGGGGACAGCATATGGTGCAATGTTCTTTATTCAGAATTTTGGACTGTTTGGAATTCCGTTTTTAATGGGATATGTATTGGATATTACAAATCCAGGAGTAACCGCTGAAATGGCTTCAGCGGGCACAGCAACATATAATTACACAATGCCTATATTAATGTTGGTAGGTTTAGGAATACTTGGAATCATTTTTGCATTTTTGTTAAAAGCCTTTGATAAAAAAGGCGGTCATGGGCTTGAACTGCCCAATAAAGAATAAAGTAGAGAAAATGGGGACAGGCCCACTGCTGTCCGGTTGTTGAATTTCGAAATCATTCTAACTCCAATTAATACATTGATTTACGGCAGATATTTACCGTAATCGATTTGAACAGGATTGTATGATATGGTCACTCATCTGTCAATGTGTCACTAATTTATCTGAACGAGCACACTGATGGGAAGGAGTGGTCATGAATACAGGAAGAACTGTTTTTTCTCAAATAATGGATTTTTTACCATTGCATGAATTTCGAAAATGTGCAAAACGTTATCGTGGCAATTATAAAATACAAAGCTTTTCCTGTTTGGATCAGTTCCTCTGCATGGCTTTTGCTCAACTCACTTACAGAGAGAGTCTTCGAGACATAGAAGCGTGTCTGCGCTCGATGGAGAATAGACTCTATCATATGGGGATTCGGGGGAAGGTCTCTCGGAGCACTTTAGCTGATGCTAACGATAGTCGCGATTGGCGGATTTATGCTGACTTTGCCCAAGTGCTAATCCATCAGGCCAGGAAGTTATATGCCGATGAGGATTTTGGTGTGGAGTTAGACGAGACGGTCTATGCACTCGATTCAACAACGATCGATCTGTGTCTTTCGCTTTTCCCATGGGCCAGATTCCAGAAAGGTAAATCTGCTATTAAGTTGCACACAGCATTAGACTTACGGGGCTCTATCCCCATATTCATCAAGATCACAGATGCTAGAGTGTATGATTTATGTATTCTTGATGAGCTTATTCCAGAACCTGGGTCCTTCTACATTATGGACCGAGGCTTTCTTGATTTTACCCGACTATATACTCTCAACTTACTCAATGCCTACTTTGTTATCCGCTCTAAATCGAATATTAAGTTCCGTAGGATCTACTCTCTTCCAGTTGATAAGAGCACGGGCTTAAGATGTGATCAGATAATCGTTCTCACCGGGCTCAATACACCTGAGTATTATCCAGAGAAGCTCCGTCGCATCCGTTTCACCGGTCCAGAAAACAATAATAAGTTGACCTTTTTAACCAATAATTTTATTCTTCCAGCGTATACGATTGCCCAACTCTATAAATGCCGATGGCAGATAGAGTTGTTTTTCAAATGGATCAAGCAACATCTGCGGATAAAGTCTTTTTATGGCAGATCCGTGAATGCGGTTAAAACTCAGATATGGATAGCGATCTCAGTTTATGTGCTAGTAGCGATTATTAAAAAGAGAATGGATTTAGAGGTGAGTCTCTACACTTTTTTGCAGATTTTGAGTGTGACAACTTTTGAGAAAGTGTCAATTTTACAAGTACTTAGAGAGTTTTGCGACACGAAACAACCGAATGACTCCTGTAAGCAGTTGGAATTATTCAAGTTATAACCGGACACTAGTGGGACAGGCCCCGTTTTTTTATGGGGACTGTCCCCATTTTGTGTGATTATTGTTTGCTCAGGTTAAGCCAGTCCACTCCCACTTTTTTTAAAGCATAGCCTGTTTCTCTCAGGTAATTCCCATACGAGGCCATCCAGTGGAAGCCTTTGGATTCAGCAATAAGTTTGTCGCAGTCGCCGTTTATCTGAACATCGATCTGGGAACGGCAGATATCCATGAACGGATTATCGATAATCTCCGCTTCAAATCCAAGCCAGACCTTGTTGTTAAAATCAGGATCGATCACCGTGATTTTTTGCCCCAGTTTCATCTCTACTTTTGGAGCAGCACCGTAATCTGATTCAAAGTGTGTCAGGATTTTTGCCGGCTCGTAATTCTTGCCGTCCATTTTTCTGGGTGCTGTGCAGTGCGCCATTGTGACTACACCATCGTGAGGGTAAGTAGGGTCGTTGAGGAACACGGGCTTTCCGGAAATGTGGTGCAGCAGTATTCCGGAAGGTATTACTACAAAATCTGATTCGCAATACGCCGTATATCCAGAGTCATTCAAAAGGCTTAATGGCAGGCATGCTGTGGTCTCTGCAAGAGGCATAATCGTTCCCATACAGTGGTTGATAGTAATAGCATCAGTATTGACCTGGTCCATCAGCTTTTTAAATACCTCATTGAGTATAAAAGCATTAATTACAAACTGCTTGTTTGTTTTTAGTGATATTCCGCGTTGTTTGAGGTACAAATCAGCCTCCTGGCTGCAGCGTTTCACAAGAGCCTTGTTTTTACGTGCTTTTTTAATCATTTCCCCGAGTACGGGGTAGCTTACCGTATGGATGTCCATTTTCCAGAAATTCCGGGTTATATCAGGTGCTTTCTGCCCGCCTACACCCCAGCCTCCGGGCCCTCCAACAGCAACGATCTTTTTACCGAGTGTATTTTTTAAACCAAAAAGTGCCCGCAGCCGCCACTGCACCTCATTAAGCTTATCCACCACTACATCCTGGTAATCCACGCCCGGCTGGCCGTGCTCATCCACGGTTTTACGCAGATAACGGTTGTGTGTTATTTCATACCACAGGTAAACTGGACCGGATTTATGACGCAGGAATAAGATGGTCCACTTTTTGGGATTTGTAAGGGCTTCGAGGACATTTACCCATGAACCGGCTGCATAAAGCAGCAAAACATCATGACTGCCCCGGGCAACTTTTGTTGCCTGTTCTATGCGGTTCACTGCAACCAGCGGGAGTATTTTTAGCGGGAATTCAGACTCCGCCTGGATTTTCTTCAGCTCATGGCCGATTCGTTGTTTTTCATCAGCGATATCTTGCTGTGTATGGAATCCGCCCCATGCCCTCCAGCTGGTCTTTTCCTTTCTTTTGGGAATAGCGTATGTCAGGACAGGCTGGACTCTTAAAGGAAGAGGAGGAACCGGTTTAAGGTTCATTTTTTCGGAAAAACCAAGTGAAGCCCTTCCAAGTGATGATAGTGCCAATCCTCCAGCAGCAATGCTGACACCGCCCATAAATTCGCGGCGTGTCATTTCTTCAGATGCCTTTGACATGCAGCAATTGTGTTGATGGTCATGAGAATGTATGGGATTTTTTTTCATTTTTAATTACCTCCAGTTGTGTATCCTTTTATTCTGAGGCTGTTTACCTATAATTTTAACTTTATGAGTATTAATATCAACAAATAATTAACCTGGATTATTCATAAAAACTGCCGATGCCATCATTCATTCTTTACAATGTCTATTTCAATCATCGGCATTTTTTACTCTTTGAGCGAACCGATCTCACCGCATCTGCTTCGTTGCAAAGGATTTGCGGTGGAGAACCACAGTTTCATCCTTTACGCCTCGCATCTGCGGCAATCTCAACTCGTGAATAATCCAGGTTAGATTTTGTATAAAGAATTGGATTGCTCTTCTTCAGAAACATGAGTAATATCTTTGACTCCGGTTTTTCCTTTTGATATAAATCATAAAGAGAAGATCAAATAAAAGAAATAATACAGAAACCGGGGAGAATTTTTGCTAACAAATAAATCAATTTCTTATGTATTTTTCCTGTCACATAAAATAAGAAGAAGGCTTATGAAAAAATCAGTTTTCATATTATTGACTTTATAATGATGATGAGTACAATCCGCTTATTATAAAATATAAAATAGTGGATTTTAAATAAACTGGAGGAGGGGAGATGTCTGAGAAGTCAATTTATGAGTTATTTAAAAATGTCTGTGTTAAAAACCAGGATAAGGTCGCTTACAGGTATAAAGACGGCACAAATTGGAAACCAGTAACCTGGGGAGAAAATCAGGAAACCTGTAAAAAAATCTCTAAAAGCCTTATAGCACTGGGAATCGAAAAAGATGATAAAGTCAATATTCTAAGCTGGACCCGGCTGGAATGGATTCAGGTTGATATGGCAACAGTTAGCATCGGCGCTGTAACCGTCGGGATTTATCATTCCAGTTTACCGGATGACTGCGCCTACATTATCAATCACAGTGATGCAGTTATTCTTTTTGTTGAGAATCAGGACCAGCTGGATAAGATTATCAAAGTACGCAACAATCTGCCTGATCTGAAGCACATTGTTATTATCGATGGCGAGCCGTCCGGTGCAGAGGAAGTGATGACCTGGCAGGAATTTATGTCAAAGGGCGAGAATGTTACTGACGAAAAATTTCTTGCACGGGCGGCTGAAATACGGCCTGGAGATGTGGCTTCACTCATTTATACATCCGGGACAACCGACATCCCAAAGGGCGCGATGATCACGCACGAGAACCTGGTTTTCACTTCCTGGTCAGCACTCCAGTCTATTCTGGTTGAGCCTTATTTTGAAACTTTGCTTTTCTTACCGCTTCCGCATGTCTTTGCGCGGATTATTGTTTATGTCTGCATGCAAGCAGCGCTCACGGTGAATATTGGAGAGAGTTTGGAAAAAGTGGCGGATAATTTAAAAGAAGTAAAGCCGCATTTTTTTGCAACTTCGCCTCGAGCTTATGAAAAAACCTATATTAAAATCACCTCCACTATACAGGATACAGGCGGGGTCAAGTATAAGCTTTTTAAATGGGCACTCAGGGCAGGCTATGCTGTGAGTAAATTGCAGCAGCAGAAAAAGCCAGTAAAAGGATTGCTTGCTTTTAAACATAAGCTCGCCAACAAACTTGTTTTCTCTAAAATTCAAGCGGTTTTAGGCGGCAATCTTGTCTATGCGGTTTCCGGCGCTGCACCTTTAAATAAGGCACTTGCAGAATTTTTCCATGCCTGTGGAATTCTTATCCTGGAAGGTCTAGGCATGACAGAGAACACCTCGGTTTCAAACATTAACCGTTACGATAATTATAAGTTCGGCACTGTTGGTCAACCCTGTCCGGAAATCGAACAGAAAATTATGCCGGATGGGGAAGTGCTGTTCAGAGGCAAAAACAACATGCTTGGTTACTACAAAAGTCCTGAAGATACAGCGGAGACAATTGACAAAGATGGCTGGCTTTATACGGGCGATATCGGTGAAATCGATGAAGACGGCTTTTTGCGTATTACCGACCGCAAGAAGGAAATAATCGTAACGTCTGGCGGAAAAAATATAGCACCGCAGCGGGTTGAAAACATCATGCAAACATCACGCTACATCGGCCAGGCAGTGGTTTATGGCGACAAGAAAAAATATCTTACAGGCGTGGTCACGCTTAATCAAGATCAGGTGAGCGACTGGGCAGCGAAACAAGACATTCAGTTCAGCAGTCCGGAGGAGCTCTGCAAGCATCCTAAAGTTGTAGAGTTGATCGATAACGAAGTCCAGGAGAAAAACAAATCCCTATCCTCTTTTGAGACCTTAAAAAAGGTTTTAATCGCGCCTAACGAATTCAGCGTAGAAAGCGGTGAACAGACATCATCTTTAAAAATCAAACGTAAAATTGTAATGGAAAAGTACAGAGCGCAGCTTGATACGCTGTATGAAGATTAAATTTAAGCTGGTAATCAGGCAGTCCTGAGATGAAGAAGGATACATTAGGGCATGCCTTCTGATAAGTATATTTGGAATATATTCTGTACTTTCGATTTTTAATAACAATTCATTAAATAAGGAGGATTTTGCAATGATTCGTAAAAACATTTTCCTTGTATGCTTTTGTCTCATGAGCCTTTTAGTCGTCAATCAATGGGCGGATGATGATTGTTCCAGCTTTTTGGTTACAAAAGGTGCCTCAAAAGACGGCTCTGTTTTGATTACTTATACCTGCGACGGGGAATTCTTGCCCCATCTCGAATATATTCCTGCTCAGGACCATAAACCCGGGGAATTCATCGAGATCTTGGGCCGTGATGGCAAGCTGAAAGGAAAAATTGCACAGGTCCCTCACACTTATGCTGTTGTGGGATTGATGAATGAATACCAGCTGGCTATTGGCGAGACCACATTTGGAGGCCGAAGGGAACTGCGCAATCCGGAAGGATTTTTACATTATTTCACTTTGATGAAGCTTGCTTTGCAGAGGGCAAAAACCGCCAGGGAAGCCATAAAGGTTATGGCAAGCCTTGTCGAGGAATATGGTTATGCAAGCTCGGGAGAATCCTTTTCTATCGCAGATACTAAGGAGGCGTGGATTATGGAGATGATCGGGCCGGGTCCGGGCGGCAAGGGTGCCAACTGGGTAGCCCTGAGGATTCCCGACGGGTATATCTCTGCGCATGCCAATATGTCACGAATCGGGGAATTCCCCTTAAATGACCCTGAAAATTGCTTGTATTCCAAAGATGTTATCTCATTTGCCGAAAAAAAGGGATACTATGATAAAAAATCAAGAAAACCCTTCAGTTTTCGTTATGCCTATAATCCTCCAGAACCTGACTCTCTCAGGACCTGTGCTGCCAGAGTTTGGAGTATGTTCCGCCGAAGCGCTCCATCCATGAATCTTTCCCCTGATTTTCAACGGGGTGTGGAGGGAACAAAACCTTATCCGCTGTGGATAAAACCTGATAAAAAGATTTCTCTCCATGATGTCATGAATATTATGCGTGACCATTATGAGGGAACACCGTTTGATATGACTAAGGGTGTTGATGCCGGCCCCTTCGGGTGTCCTGTCCGCTGCCGCGGCCTTACTTGGGAAGTGGATGGCGTAAAATATAGCTGGGAACGCCCCATCTCGACCCAGCAGACCGCATTTTCTTTTATCTCCCAGTCCCGCGACTGGCTTCCAAATGCCATCGGCGGTGTGTACTGGTACGGGTGGGATGATACTTACACAACCTGTTATGTGCCCCTGTATTGCTGTATCCAGGATATTCCTGAGATGTTCACTCGAGGAGATATTCAGGAATTCTCATGGGATTCTGCATGGTGGGTGTTTAATTTTGTGTCTAACTACGCAAACCTGAAATATTCTTATATGGTCAAAGATATTCAAAAAGTCCAGGCAGCCCTGGAAGGGCAGTTTATATCTCTCCAGCCTGTTATCGAGAAAACAGCCATCGATTTATACAAAAAGGATCCGGAATTACTGGTTCGATATTTGACGAACTATTCAGTCACCAATGGAGAAATGGTGGTGAAACGCTGGATCGAGCTGGGTGAGTTTCTTTTGACGAAGTACAATGATGGATATGTAAAAAACGAAAGAGGTCGTGCCAGAGGAGTAGGATATCCGTCAGAATGGCTTAGAGAAGTCTTGAAATCCAAGCCAGAACAGTTCAAATTGCCAGCGTGGCGTGAAAAGTAAAAATTAGAGTCGGCAGTTTTTATGAATAATTCAGGCTAACTAACTGCTTGAAGTTTATTCTGTTATTACACATTTAACTTGACAATAATATTTAGATAGGCAAAATGAATAATAGCGTTTTGTTGAAAATACGAGGTGCTAAAGGAAGCTTGTTTAACAGGGTGATATTTCTTCTTTTTGATACTAGTTAGTCTTTTTACAATGTTTGGACTAATAATAGCCTTGTTACTTTTAACTGATAAAAAGGGATAATGTGAAAAAATCAATTGTTTTTATTGTTTTTATTTTATTAATTCTTCTATTTTCAACTCACCTTTTAGCTGCAAGAAGAGCGTTTTTAGTTGGAATTGATCACTATATATATAATGATAAATATGGGGGAAAACTCGATCTTAAAGGCTGTGTGAATGATGTACTTGATTTTAAAAAGATATTGATAGAGAAATATGATTTTAAAGAAAATGAAATCCGTGTTCTTTTAAATCAAGATGCTACTAAAGAGTCAATATTGGAAGGATTTCGATGGTTAATTCGAGAGACAAAATCTCAAGACTGGGTGATTTTTAGTTATTCAGGTCATGGCAAACAGGTTAAAGACTTAAATGGGGATGAAGAAGATGGCCTTGACGAATGTATCTGTCCTTCTAATACAGAACCAAGATATCTTTTAAACCTGATATCAGATGATGAAATTAATCAGTTTATCGTTAAGCTAAAAGACCGCCGTGCTTTTTTTCTTTTTGACTCCTGTCATTCCGGCACAATAACACGGGGAGCTTCACCCAAGGCAAGTGGCGTAAACCAAGAAGGGTATTTTGCCCGTGTCCTTCCTCCTCCTGCATTGTTAGAGGGAGAGTCACAATCTCGTGGTGGGAGACAAACCAATGGATATTACAGCGAGTCAACAGATAATATTAGATCCGGGGTTGATTTTGCTCAAGGTGCAGGCGAGATCTCAATATTTTCTGCAGCAGCTCCTCATCAAATTGCTATTCCTATAAATATTTCTTCTGGTCATCCAAATGGAGCTATGACATATTCAGTTTTAAAAGGCCTTGGAGGGGGAGCTGATTCTAATAATGATGATGTAATTACATATCGGGAACTTCTTCAATATTCAAAAGATTGTTTGAGAGGTTTAAAGGTGAAACAAGAACCTCAGATCGATGCAGAACCTGGAAAAATCGACAAACCGATATTCTTCCTTACTCCCCAGGCTGAATTATCAAACCTTATTAATTCATCCAGCACCTTTAGTTTAAATCTCAGATTATATGGAAGAACCTCGAATAAAATTAATCTGAAAGATTTTGTTGAATTTTATATTGACAGTGAAAGAAGTGGTTATCTTTATATTTTTGCAATATCTGTAGATGGAGAAGTAACCTGCCTTCTTCCCAATCTTTACCAGAAGGACAATTTTATCGAAGCGGGCGAAGGGGTGGTCATACCTCCACCAGATGGAAAATTTGCCATTGAAGCTGTTGAACCTCTTGGAAAAATGAGAACAGTAGCAATTGTCGCAGAGAAACCGCTTGACCTGGCCAGGTTTTGTGGCGGCAGAGAAGAAGAATTATTACATACACTTGGAAGTGACGAACTTAAAGAACTTGTTCGTTCCACTCGAGGGATAACAAAGGTTTTTTCGCCTTCTGAGTGGGCAGCTGCAGTCATTGAAATATATATTGTGAAATAGTATTTAAAATAAAATTTTTATCAGAAATTTTATACATATAACTAAGGAGGTAAAAATGAAAAAAAGAATTCTTTTTTTGTTTTTGCTTTTTCTGTTTTTTTCTTTCCTTTTTTCCCAACAGAGGAGTTTTAAAGTTGTCGCAAAGTCTAATACCGGGGAAACAGTAAATCTTTATACGGACTGTTATGCGCTGGTGATAGGAGTATCAGATTACCAATATGGCTGGCCGGATCTTCCTAATGCTGTCCGTGATGCTGACGAGATAGGAGATGCATTATCAGATCTAGATTTTAAAGTGACAAGAGTAAAAGATCCTACCAAACAAGAGCTTATGACGGCGTTTGATAATTTTATCTTTAATGCCGGTCAGGGGAAAGATAATTGTCTGGTGATATTTTTTGCTGGGCACGGCCATACTGAAAAATTGGCTTACGGAGATGACATGGGATACATTGTTCCAAAGGATGCACCAAATCCTGATGAAGATATGTCAGGTTTTAAATTTAAAGCTATTGACATGCAAACTGTTGAGGCGTACGCAAGGAGAATAGAAGCTAAACATGCATTATTTCTATTTGACAGCTGCTTCTCAGGGGCAATTTTTAACATATCGAGGGCAAAACCGCCACTATACATTAGCTATAAAACAGCAAGACAGGTAAGGCAGTTTATCACAGCTGGAGGAGCGGATGAGACTGTTCCAGATAACAGCATATTTAAAAAGCAGTTCATAGAAGCTCTTCAAGGCGAAGCTGACCGTAATGAGGATGGTTATGTAACGGGAACAGAACTTGGAGAATTTCTGGAGGAGAAGGTAGTTGTATATTCACGCGAGGCCCAGCATCCTCAATATGGTAAGATTCGCGATCCAAGTCTTGATAAAGGTGATTTTGTTTTTAAGCTGAAAACAACGCCAGCTGTAACAAAACCTGTTATAACAACGCCAGCTGTCGTAAAACCTGTTATAACAAAGCCAGTTAAGCCAAAACCGGCTGCAGGTTATGGATATTTGTTGATCAGTTCTTATCCTCCTGCTAAAGTAGAGATAGATGGAAAACTTTATGGGGTGGTTCCGCCGATACTTGAAGTTAATTTGCCTACAGGAGAGCACTCAATAAGATTTTTTAATAAGGATCTAAATATAGAAAAAACAATAGTAGTTGATCTTTCAAAGGGCGAAAGAAAAAGGGTTCATAAGAGGTTTGATGATAATAAATGATCTAAGTGAAAGAAGACAAAAAAATGAGTAGGGATATTTACCGGTCGAAGTTATTTATCTTTAGTGTTATTTTTCTTTTTATCCTTCTTATGTCATCAGATGTTTTGCCCGGATGGAATGTTTCAGCGCAAAGTGATGTTGATAAGCTAATTCAAGAAGGAAAAGAGTTATACAAAAGTGGAGAGTATAAAGAGGCAATACTTAAATTCTTAATAGCAAAAGACTTAGCTCAATCAAGTAAAGAGATTTCCGAAGTTCATTTTAATCTTTCCCTGGCTTATTATTCCAATAACCAGAATGTTGAAGCGGAAGAGAGTCTCCGAAAATCACTTGAGGTTGAACCTGAGAGAATAATTGATACTCAATATTATCCCCCGGGTTTTGTGGAGATGTTTAACAAGGTGGAGGCAGAATTTGTGAAAGTTGAAGAGGTAGAGAGAAAACCTGAGAAACCTGTAGTAAAAACAAGGCGTCCTGTTGAGAGGAAAGTAAAAAAGGCTGGTGGAGGAGGCTTTATTATTGTATTAGTGGCGCTGGCAGCAGGAGGAGTTGCAGCTGCATTATTATTGGGCAAGAAACCA
>Ga0114930_10003488_pt1 | contig 13683 bp, 11 predicted proteins | sample AnhtaG_FD_87300 | JGI IMG/M metagenome (GOLD analysis project Ga0114930, IMG submission 87300) | Deep subsurface microbial communities from Anholt, Denmark to uncover new lineages of life (NeLLi) - Anholt_01485 metaG | ecosystem: Environmental > Aquatic > Marine > Oceanic > Sediment | place... | reverse complement strand
GAAAGAACAAAGAATTTAGAATAGCAGGGCAAAGAAAGGGGGATGTATACAGAGAATGCAAAGGGATGTAAATACCACGCTGAATAGAAAGAAATATTGGGAACGGAATTTATCTGACCAAGCGAAAAAGTGGTTTGACAAAGATGTGAAGTATTTTTTGCACCAGATTTCGTCAACACCAGTTTTGAATGTAATGTCTAAAGCTCATGGCATATATATTGAGGACCTGGAGGGAAAGAAATACATTGATATGCATGGTAACGGTGTGCACGATGTAGGATTTAACAATCCTGAAGTTATCGAAGCTGTGAAAAAGCAGTTAGACGAGGAGATGACGCATTGCACTCGGAGATATACCAATATTGCTGCGGTTATGTTGGCTGAAAAGTTGGCAGAAATAGCTCCCGAAGACTTGTGTAAGGTGCTTTTCTGTCCTGGAGGTACCGATGCCGTAGAGATGGGGTTAAAGATTGCTAGACTGGTTACTCATAATTTTAAAACTATCTCCTTTTGGGATTCTTATCATGGTTCTAGCTTTGGGTCAGCAAGTGTAGGTGTAGGTGGGGAAACCTCTTTTTGTACCAAAGGGATAGGACCTCTGGTGCCGGGGGCATTCCATGTTGAATTCCCGAATTACTACCGTAATCCTTGGGGATTTACGAAGGAAGAAGATGTGGATGCAGAGTGTTTGAGGCAAATTGAGCTTGTTTTACACAGAGAGCCGGACGTGGCAGCGATTATAAGTGAGCCGATTTCATCAGTTGTGCCTACCAGGAGATATTGGAAAGGTGTTAAGAAATTATGTGAACAATATGGGGTATTGCTTATATTTGATGAAATCCAGAAGGGATTGGGCCGAACAGGGAAGATGTTTGCATGCGAGCACTATCTAACCCCGGATGTTCTCGTTCTGGGTAAATCCCTGGGAGGAGGGATTATTCCTTTTGCGGGCATTGTAACCAGGGGAAAGTACGATACATGGGATGACCGAGACATAGGTCACTACACCCATGAGAAAAACGCACTTTGTTCTGCTGCTGCTTTAGCAACGATTGAATATATAGAGAAAAACAAGCTGTGTGAGCATACTGCTGAGCTAGGTGAATATACTATCCAAAGACTTAATGGAATGAAGGATAGGCATTCACTGATAGGTAACGTTACAGGTTTGGGATTGCATATAGGGGTTGAGCTGGTTAAGGATAAGAAAACTAAGGAGAAAGCTATCGATGAGGCAGATATGATTATGTATAGGTGCCTTGAAAGAGGGCTGGCTTTCAAGACTACAGGAGGAAATATATTAAGCTTGAGACCAGCATTGATTATAACTAAAGAGGAAATGGATAAAGCACTTGACATATTAGATGAATCAATAGGCGAAGTTGAACGCGGTATGGCATATTAACTTAGAGTGGTAGGGAGGGCTGAAAGGAGGTGAGAAATGGCAACATGCAGAGGGTGTCAGCGCAAGTATAAAGGAGAGAAGGTCACGGTACAAAAACAGCACAAAATTAAAAAAGGAGGTTAACTAAGGATTATGGAAGACAACATCCAGGAAATGTATCGTAGGGCCAGGAAAGCTTTTGAAACTGTTGAATTCTGGCCTCAGGAGAAGGTTGACGAGATGGTTGCTGCGGTGGGCTGGGAGTGGCAAAAACCTGAGAACGTTAAGGCAGTGGCGAAGCTTGCTGTAGAAGAAGGCAAAATGGGTGTTTACGAAGATAAGCTATCCAAGATAACAAACAAGACACGAGGCACCATGTGGGATTTCCGTGGTGTGAAAACATGTGGGCTGGTGGAAGAAGACAAAAAGAGGGGGGTGAAGGTATATGCCAAACCTATAGGGGTGGTTGTCAACGTTACTCCTATGACAAATCCTGAGGGCTGTGTTTATACCGTTGGTCTTGGTCTTTTGAAGACCAGAAACGCAATGATTGTTTCACCCCATCCCAGGACACCAGGTTGCGGATATCTTGCCATTGAATATGGGAGAAAGGCGCTCAGGAAGATTGGTGCACCTGAAGACCTGCTGCAATGTGTCAAAAAGGCTGGCCACGCAACAGCGCGTGAGCTCATGAGAACTTGCGACTTCGCTGTGGCCACTGGTGGAGCGGCATTGATAAAGGTGGTTTATGAAGCTGCTAAGCCTTGCCAGACAGTAGGGGCCGGTAATGTTGTATCCATTGTGGATGAAACGGCTGATATAGCTGCTGCAGCCAGTAAGATTGCTCGGTCCAAGGCCGCTAATCTGGCCACTTCTTGTTCCTCAGAAAACGCAGTGGCTATTCACGAAAGCATCTACGATGACATGATAAGCGCATTGAAATCAGAAGGCGGATACTTGTGCAACACGGAAGAGCGGGAAAAGGTGAGGAAGGCACTGTGGCCTGATGGAAAAACATTGAGTAGAGATATAGTGGGCATACCGGCACAGCATATTGCTGAAGTTGCGGGGATTCGTATACCCGAAAATACAAAATTTATAATGGTTCTGGGGGAAAAGATAGGCCCTGAAGACAGGTTCTCAGGTGAGAAATTATGTGTGGTTTTGACAGTGTGGAAATGGAGAGACTTCGGTGAAATGGTCGAGCGTATGAAGAAGATGCAAAAATTCTTAGGCGAGGGTCACTCCGCCTCAATTCACACCAAGAGACAAGACCGCATGGAGGAACTTGCCATAAAGGCTAATGTAGGCAGAGTGCAATGCAATATGCCCCACTGTCTGGTCAACAGTGGAAGCTGGTATAGTGGCCAACCGTGGACTGAAACTCTCGCTTGTGGTACCTGGGTTGGTAACATGTCCAGCGACAATATTAATTGGAGGCATTTCCTCAATTATACCCGGCTTTATGTTCCTGTTGAAGAGTACATCCCTACTGAGGAAGAACTCTTTGGGGACTACTTGAAGAAGTGGGGTAGAGATTAATCTCCCAGAGCAGTACAAAATTAAAAAAGGAGGTAAAGTTAAATGGCTAATGATATAGTAGAAAGATTTAGGAAACTGCACCCGAAGTCTTACCGAATGTGGCAGGAGGATTCAAACTACTTACCAGGTGGAGTACCAGCATTCTGGAAGTTTAGAGAGCCGTTTCCGATATACTTTTCAAGAGCAAGGGGTAGCAGGATATGGGATGTAGATGGAAATGAATATATCGATACAAACTGTGGCAATGGGCCGATAATCCTGGGTCATAACCACCCAGTTGTGCTCCAGGCTATTGAGGAAGCCAAGGAAAGAGGATTGCAATATGGCGCATCGGATTTAGTAGGGGAATGGGCCAGGATAATAATTAAACATGTACCAGCAGTAGAGCAGATTCGATTTGTCAATACCGGCTCGGAAGCCGTGAACTATGCTATCAGATTAGCTAAAGGATATACTGGCAGGAAGAAAGTATGCAAAGTTGAAGGATGCTATCACGGCTCCGCTAACGATTGGGCACCGATAAGTATAGGTGAGTTCGCCGGGACTCCTGAAAACCCGATGCCTGCTCCTCATTCACTCGGAGTAGACCATACTATGGAGTATACCGTAATTATCCCTTGGAATGATACTGAGAACGCTGTAAGGATAATTAAGGAAAATGCTAGAGATTTAGCTTGTGTAATAATGGAGCCTATATCGGGTACAGGTTTAGGTTTTGTCGAACCAGAAGCAGAGTATATGAAAGCAATAAGAGAAATCACTGCTGAGAAGGGTATACCCTTGATTTTTGACGAGGTGATGGTAGGATTTCGCTGGGGTAATATGGGCTGTGCGCAAAGTTATATCGGTATCAAACCAGACCTTTGTGTACTGGGAAAAGTAATAGGAGGTGGAGCTCCCGCTGCTGCTCTTGGGGGCAGAAAAGACATTATGGAATTTGTCAATCCCACCCACGGTAAGTGCGCGGCGGAGAGGGTATATCAAAGTGGCACATTCTCCGGAAACCCATTTTCAGCCGCTGTTGGACTGGCAACTATGAAATACCTGGATGAGCATGAAGATGAAGTGTATAGCCATATTAATGGGCTTGGAGATAAGATAAGGGAAGGGCTGAAAGACATTGTTGAGGAACTTAAAATACCAGTTCAGGTCGTTGGCAATTTCTCGACTTATGAAGCCCATTTCATAGATAAGCCATATAGGAATGCGCGGGAATTTGCCAGGAGAGATACAAAGAAGCTAAAGCTGAGAGATTTAGAGTTATGCAATAGGGGTGTATTTAAATTGCTAGGCCACTTTGTGTTTACAAATCTGGCGCAGACGGATGAGGATGTGGAGAAAATCTTAGACGCCTATCGAGAAGCATTCAAAGCAGTCATGTAATTTGATAGGCAAAAAGCTGCTAATAATCTACGCTAAGGAGGGATGAAATGAAATATAAAGGCTATATGGGGCGAATATTGCGTGTTAATTTATCCACGGGGAAAGTAAGCAAAGAAGAATTAGCGGATGACTTGGCTCGCATGTATTTAGGGCCAAATGGATTTGCCGCTCGTATTCTATATGATGAGCTTAAACCTGGTATAGACCCATTATCACCGGAGAATAAGATGTTCTTCGGAGCTGGACCACTTGTGGGGACAGGATTGTCATTCACGCCGAGAACTTACGTAGCCACGAAATCTCCGTTGACGGGAATATGGGGTGATAGCACAGCAGGTGATTATTGGGCCACTGTGTTAAAGCATGCTGGTTACGATGCCCTAATAGTAGAAGGGAAGGCAGCGAAACCAGTATATATCAGCATTGTAGGCGGTGATGTAGATATCAAGTCAGCGGAGCACTTGTGGGGCCGGACGACATATGAAACACGTGATGCTATTAAGGCTGAGCTTGGCAAAGGTACACGCGTTGCCTGTATTGGTCCAGGGGGAGAAAATCTGGTCAGGTATGCATGTATAGTGGTCGGTTTGAAGTTTCTGGGTAGAACCGGGGTTGGGGCTGTAATGGGGTCGAAGAAACTTAAGGCCATAGCTGTCAAGGGCTCGAAGTTAGCAGTTGAGGTGGCGAACCCAGCGGGAGTAAGGGAGAGTATTGACGAAATTGCAAGTGAGGAATACCCGGGTTCCGGTATGGATAGGGGGTATGGGTCTAAGGGGACACAATCTTCCCCAGAGCTTTTGAGTTATAGAGGCGTGTTAGGAACGAGAAACTGGCAAAATCTGGTATGGAAGCCTGCGGATGAATGGTATGAGACATCACGAAAATATATGATAGGGTCACATTCATGTTCTGGATGTCTGGCACATTGCGGCCGCGACTTCAAAATCACGGATGGATCATATGAAGGAGTCTGGACTTCTGGTATAGAGTACGAAACACAGTTCGCATTGGGGTCAATGTGTTGCATCAGTGATTTGAGACCGATTATTAAGATGGATAATATGTGTGGTTCTTATGGACTGGATACAATAAGCACTGGTGTAACATTGGCCTTTGCCATGGAATGCTTTGAGAAAGGACTTATAAGCAAAGAACAGATGGATGGAATCGATTTACGTTTCGGGAACTCGGAAGCCATGGTTAGCATGATTGAGGAAATAACACAACGCAAAGGGTTTGGAGATATTTTAGCTGAAGGCACCAGGAGAGCGGCACAGATAATAGGCAAAGGCTCAGAAAAGTTTGCCATGCATGTTAAAGGGCTGGAGCTTCCCGGCCATGGTGTAAGAGTAATAAAAGGAATGGCTTGTGGCTATGCTATTGGTTCGCGTGGGGCATCCCACCATGACGGTAGGCCTTTTGATTATAATCCCAATCCCGCACTCAATTACGACGGAAATATGGAAGCATATAAAGGTAAGGGTAAAATACAAAGCATAATTAGCCATTGGACTGCGTGTATGGACTGTATGGGTTTCTGCCACTTTGTTGGGAAATTGGCTGGTGAATATCTATCTGAAAGATATACTAAACAGATAAACTTGGTTACTGGTATGGGGTTGACTGTACAAGACCTGTGGGATATCGGCGAAAGAGCTTATACTTTAGAACGGGCTTTTAATGTACGTGAGGGCATTAGAAGGAAAGATGACATAGTGCCGGAGCGGTTTCTAACAGAACCAGTGCCAGATGGTCCACATAAAGGTGCTATCTTAAAGAAGGAAGAGTTGGACGAGATGCTGGATGAATTCTATGAAGAGTATGGATGGGATAAGGCCACTGGCATACCAACAAGGGAAAGATGGGAGAAACTGGGTTTTAGCGTGGAAGATTACCCGGTATGAAGAAATTACATTTTCTATATTCATTGACACCGTTTAATCTAGTGCTATAATTGATTTTTGGGGGTAGCAATACCAATGGTGGAAACTCGATGGCTGGGAAAGATAATTGCCTCGGCCAAGGTGAGACGCCTGATAAGTCAAAAAGGTAACACTTGGCTAGGTATGGTTACCCCCATAGCACATATATCAACTTGTTTTGGTGATACCAGCGTTGGTGTTGGTAGCCAGAATGTCGTAGACGCTCCTACAACAATTGCCCATGAAATAATCAGGCAAAAGAGAAGAATCTCACTTTGCTAGACCACTTTGCGTTTACAAATCTGGCGCAGACGGATGTGGATGTTGAGAAAAATTTGGATGCCTATCGAGAAGCATTCAAAACAGTGATATAATTTGATAGGCAAAGCTGCTAATAATCTACACTAAAAGGAGGTATAAAGTGAAATATAAAGGATATATGGGGCAAATATTGCGTGTCAATTTATCCACGGGGAAAGTAAGCAAACAGGAGTTAACAGATGACTTAGCCCGCATGTATTTGGGTCCAAATGGATTTGCCGCTCGTATTCTATATGATGAGCTTAAACCTGGCATAGATCCATTATCGCCGGAGAATAAGATGTTTTTCGGAGCCGGACCCCTTGTGGGAACAGGATTGCCATTCACAGCGAGAACTTACCTAGCAACGAAATCTCCATTGACGGGGATATGGGGTGATAGCACAGCAGGTGGCTTCTGGGCAACTGCGTTGAAGTGCGCCGGCTACGATGCTCTAATAGTGGAAGGAAAGGCAGAGAAACCAGTATATATCAGCATTACAGATGAGGATGTAGATGTCAAGCCAGCGGAGCACTTGTGGGGCCTGACGACATTTGAAACGCAAGATGCTATTAAGGCTGAACTGGGCAAAGATACGCGCGTTGCCTGTATTGGTCCAGGGGGAGAAAAGCTGGTCAAGTATGCGTGCATAATGTGCGATTTGAAGTTTCTGGGTAGAACTGGGACTGGGGCTGTAATGGGGTCGAAGAACCTTAAGGCTATAGCTGTTAAAGGCTCGGCTATACCAGAGGTGGCAGACCGACAAGGGCTCAAAAGGTACATTACTGAAATTGCGCACGAAAAATATCCAGGTTCCGGGTTAGATAAAGGGATTGGATCTAGGGGAACGCAATTTTTAGCTGGGCTTTTCAATAATAAGGGACTGTTGGGAAAGAGAAACTGGCAAAGTTTGGTATTTGAACCTGCGGATAAATGGGATGAGACGTTGCAGAAATACCTGGTAGGGACGTTTTCGTGTTATGGATGTGTGGCACGTTGCACCCACGAATTTAAAGTCACAGAAGGACCATATAAAGGAGCCTGGAGCTCTGGTGTGGAGTGGGAAACATTGTTTGCATTGGGGCCAAACTGCTACAACAGCGATGTAAGCTCTATTGTCAAGATGAATAATATGTGTGGTTCTTATGGTCTGGATACAATAAGCACTGGCGTAACGTTGGCCTTTGCCATGGAATGCTATGATAAAGGTCTTATAAGCAAAGGACAGATGGATGGGATTGATTTGCGTTTTGGGAATCCGGAAGCCATGAGCAGCATGATTGATGAAATAGCACAACGCAAAGGGTTTGGAGACATTTTAGCTGAAGGCACAAGGAAAGCGGCAAAGATAATAGGCAAAGGCTCAGAGAAATTTGCCATGCACGTCAAAGGGCTAGAGATTCCTGCTTATGGTCCAAGAGTAATGAAAGGAATGGCTCTAGGCTATGCTGTTGGTTCGCGTGGTGCATCCCATCATGACGGTAGACCTTTTGATCATAATCCTAATCCCGCACTTAATTACGACGGGAATCTGAAAGCATATAAAGGTAAGGGTAAAATACAGAGCATAATTAGCCATTGGACTGCGTGTCTGGACTGCATGGGTTCCTGCCATTTTGCTGGATTTATGACTGGTGAATATCTATCTGAAGGATATGTTGAGCAGGTAAACTTGGTTACTGGCATGGGATTGACCTTGCAGGACCTGTGGGATATCGGCGAAAGAGCTTATACTTTAGAACGAGCTTTTAATGTACGTGAAGGCATTAGAAGGAAGGATGACATAGTGCCGGAGCGGTTTTTAACGGAACCAGTACCAGAGGGTCCACATAAGGGTGCTATCTTAAAGAAGGAAGAGTTGGACGAGATGCTGGATGAGTTCTATGAGGACTATGGATGGGATAAGGCCACTGGCATACCAGCGAAGGAGAGATGGGAGAGATTGGGTTTTAGTATGAAGGATTACCCTGTATGATGAACAGTAAAATTATGACAGCCTCCGAGGCTGTAGAGAGGTTTATTTTTGATGGGGCCAGCGTTGGTGTTGGTGGACAGAATGCTGTAGGCGCTCCTATGGCAATTGCCCACGAAATAATCAGACAAAGGAAGAAGGATCTCACTTTGTTAGGATGTAACTTAGCTATGGCGGCGGATATTTTAATTGGAGCCGGGCTGGTAAAGAAATGTGAATGCGGGACGTGCAATATTGGATACCGTGGAATACCCAGTATGGGATATGCAGCTAGAAGATACTATCAGGAAGGGAAGTTGGAGATAGAGGATTATGAGCACCTTGGCATGGTGTCGCGTTTTCTTGCTGGAGAGATGGGGTTACCATTCATGCCTGTTATGAGTTCTTTAGGTTCAGACATACTGAGATATAAAGCACCATCTACAGGGAAAAAGTTTGAGATTATACAAAATCCCTGGAATCCGGCAGAAAAAGTGCTACTTATGCCTGCTGCTATTCCTGATGTAGCCATTATTCATGTGCAGAGAGTTGATGAGATGGGGAATGTCATAATGGAAGGATTTGTGGCGCATACACCTGAGATGGTCAGAGCCTCTAAGAAAGTAATAGTCTCTTGTGAGGAAATCATAAGTTCTGAGGAAACAAGAAATTATCCAGAAATGACTACCCTGCCACACATTTATGTCGATGCAATTGTAGAGCAACCCTGGGGTTCTCACCCTATGGCTACTTATCGATATTATGATTGTGATGTTGAGCATTTGCGGATGTATCAAGAATGTGCAGAAGCAGCATTGAAGGAAGGAAAGTCGGGCATGGAGAAATACGAGGATTATCTGCAGGAATATGTGCTAAGCTGCGATACATTCAATGATTACCTGGAGAAGATCGGTGGGGTAAAAAAATTGATGGAGCTTAAGCGAAGAATGAGGGAGGTGATGTAAGGTGGGTGATATTGCTTATAAAAAAGAAGAATTGATGGTCATAGAGGCATCAAAATATATTAAGGACGGGGAGATAGTTTTTACGGGGGTAGGATTGCCTGTTGTTGCCGCGACGTTAGCTCAGAAGATGCATGCCCCCAATATGACAATTGTGGTTGAGAGTGGCGTCATTGGGCCACAACTTAAATTGGTTCCCTTATCCATTGCTGACTCAAGGATCATGCGCAAGGCTGTTAGGTTAGGGTCCTTACGGGAAGTGTTAGGTTGTGTATTACAGAGGGGCATGGTAGATGTTGGTTTTCTAGGGGGTGCTCAGATAGACCAATATGCTAATTTGAACTCCACTGTCATTGGGGACTATTATAAACCGAAGGTTAGATTCCCCGGGAGTGGTGGTGCAAACCCTATTGCTTCCCATGCAAAGAGGCTCTTAATCATTACGCCGCATCAAAAAAGACGCTTTACGAAAAAATGTGATTACATCACCAGCCCGGGGTATATTGATGGACCATACGGGAGAAAGAACGCTGGTCTCAGGATGTGGAATCCTAGTATTACTATTGTTACGGACCTATGTGTTATGGGCATTGATTCTACCTCAGGGAGGCTAAAGTTGTTAAAGTTAATGCCAGACGTTACTATAGAGCAGGTAAGGGAAAACACGGACTTTGAGCTGATTATACCATCTGAGATTGGTGCTGTAGATTTACCCACAGAAGCTGAGTTGAGGTTGATTAGAAAAGAGATAGATCCAGAGAGAATTTATTTCCCAGATAACTAAAGAGGCTGTTTAAAAACGTAGTGCGAGGCTTTAGCCTCGTGCACGACCCTAAAGGGTCGCACTACGAAAATCTTGGGGGTGAAGATGGTTAAACTGGATGAGGTGAATTCAGTTTTGAAGCTAAGGCAAAATTAAACAGCCTCAGCAATGGAAGGAGGGAGAATGTTCGTAGCTGGAGCAAAACAGAGAGGAGGTGATGCTTATTGAAACAAAAGACGCCAGGAAAGACTGGAAGAGAAAGTTTAGGAAGGAGGAATAAGAGGAATATGGAAAAGACAAAAAAAGAAGCAATAGAGAAAAAGGAAAGAGAAGCCATTACCCGGCGGAAAAGCGCTATCTCGTATAAGACCAGAGAAAAGGTTGTTGTTAGGGGATATGACATGAGCGAGTTAGCAGAGGCGGGGTATACCTTTGAAGATGGCATATTTGTGTTGCTCCAGGGAAGAATTCCCACGGAAAATGAAATGAGGATGCTCAGGTACGAGATGGCAGAATTCATAGAGCATTCCATGTCTCCATCTGCTGCAGCTGGGATAACCACTATGGGTGGTAGGCCCCTACTTCCTGCGGCAATCGCTGCCGCCATTATGTGCTTTGGCGCAGCTCATGGACCTGGGGCCGCCCATGGCTATATGTGTGATGAGTTTTTTGAGCGAGCGGTAAAGGAAAACAAAAAAGACCTCAAGGAGTTGGCTAAGACCCTGGTTGATGAGTATCTGAGAGAGAAAAAACCAATTCAGGGATTAGGTCAACCTCAACATATATACGGCGACCCCAGGGTATATCCTACATTTAGGAGGTCGCAGATGTTGGAGACGGCTGGCGTATACAATCAATTTCAACTGGAGCTTCTGAATGAACTTAACCGCCGTAGAATGAAAGAAGGAAAAACTTTCGTGCATCCAAATATGATTGGCGCAGGCAATTCTAGTTTGATGGACCTGGGATTTAGCCCCCTGGCTTCTTTTATTATTGGGAGTGTCAGTCGAGGTTATAGTTGTGCTGCCCATGCCATAGAACAATTGAAAAGGGGACATGCCTGGATGGCATCCAGGAGGGAGAAGATGGTACAGCTTCTTGACTTAGCTATGATAAAGTATGAAGGTCCGCCAGATAGGGATGTTCCACCAATAAGGAATCGCGATAAATATGCCCAAGAACAGAAAGAGAAAGGAGAATGGAAGAAATGGAATCTATAAGAAAGCCTGCAGAAGAAGAAACCATATATGGGCCAGGAAGAGAGCCTTATGAGGGGCCAATGGAAACTATAGAGAGGGGGGAGGCTGAAAAAAGGGTAGCTAAACCTGTGGGGAAACTTGTAGAAGGAAGAGAGCCCTTTCGCTGGCGTAGCATTGTCTCCTATAAAACCATACCTAATATTGTCCTCAGAGGATATGATACCACTAGACTAGCAGAAGAAGGGTATGGTGTCTGTGACATACTTTTCATACTTTTCCAAAGTAGAATTCCACTTTCAAATGAGGAAAGGATGCTCAATTACTTAACCATTCTATTCTTTGATGATGGTATGTCGCTACCTGCTGTTAGCTCTCGAGCTTCGTCTGATGGTAGATCGTTCATGACCCAGGCTATTGGTGCTGGAATTCTAGCCTTTGGTCATGTTTATGGACCCTTTCAGGACTACGGCTACATGATGAATAAATATTTGGAGCGAGCTGAAAAGGAGAACAAGAGTCTCAAGGAGATGGCCCAGATTTTAGTTAAAGAATATCTGGAAGGGGGGGAAACGATTCTCGGGCTATATCCGGAACATGTACAAGGTGATCCTATGCCTTACCGAGTGTTCAAAAAAGCAGAATCACTGGGAACAGCAGGCAAGTATCATGATTTTCAAATAGAGATTCAAAATGCTGTTAATCAAGTTAGGGAAAAGGAAGGGAAGGCTAAACTGCATCCAGATATGGTAGGCGCTGCTGGCTCTGCTATGTTGGATTTAGGCTTTACCCCTGAAGCTACCTGGGCTATTGTGATAACTACTAGAGCTTATGGCTGTGGTGCTCATGCAATGGATGAGATGGAAGATAAATCAACTGAGGAGCCTTACGGTGTAAGGCTACAGGGGCCTGAAGATTATGATGGTATACCAGATAGACCAGTTCCACCAGTGAAGGATCGCGAAAAAGTGGCCAAACCAATTGTGGCCAGGACAGTGGATGATTGGCATAAGACTTTTAAAGAGCTGAAAAAGATTAAGGGGAGCGGTTGGAGTATCTAGCGAGCATCCCCATTTACACAGGAAGCTAACAGTAGTTAGCCCGGGAGGGAAGGAATGCTTTTAAGAAAAGAAGGCAAGGTTGACATATTAATTAGGAAGCATGCAGAGGAGGTAAAGGCGGGAGTTGAGGCCTTGAAGGAAGCTGTTTTTGCCTATATTGATGGCGATGAAGAGGGTTTTAAGCGGGCGTCCGAGCTTGTCGATAGAAAAGAAAGCGACGCTGATAGAGCAAGAAGAGAGGCGGAAGATGCCCTTTATGCAGGTGGCTATCTTCCCGCTTATCGGGGGGATTTCAGCATCCTTATGGACCTGGTTGATAATGTGGTTGATAATTCTGAGGCAGCGGCCCATTTTCTGGCTATGGAAACTCCGAATATTCCTCCTCAATGGGGGGAAGGTATCAAGGAGATTGCAGAAAGAACCCTGGATGCCTTTCTCGCTTTTCGTAAGTGTTTTCTTCTCCTCTATGAAGATAGAAGGAAAGCTTACTCCTCTACCAGTGAGGTACGGAATCTAGAGAAAGAAATTGACGGACTCCTGAATGGCATTTTACGGGAGCTCTTTCAGTCAGATTTGAGTTTGGCAGAGAAGATGCACCTGAAGGAATTCCTCTTGAAGCTAGGGCAAATATCTGATGACGCTGAAAATGCCTCAGATAAAGTGATAGGGCTCACCCTTATGACAGGATTCTAAGACCAGCGGTTTTTGCTGCGGCTTAAGCCGGGAACAATATAATAACATAATATCTTTTTCTTGTCGCTCTTACTAATCTGTTAATATGCAAGCCAATGTTTCATTGGCTTGAGTTGATAAGGAGTAATAGAAGGGTATCTTAAATGCTTATACCTCTTTGTTTTCTTGCTGCCATTTATATGGGTTGGGCTCTGGGTGCCAACGATGCTGCCAATATATTTGGGACAGGGGTGGTAACGGGGGCAATAAGATTTCGCACTGCTGCTATACTCCTCTCCATTTTTGTTGTTTTAGGTTCTATCCTAGAAGGGCAAAAACCTATAGGGATTGTGGGCTATTTCACTGCACTTGACATCGGACTTGCCTTGCTATGCGCATTCACGGCAGCCCTAGTGGTTACCGGGATGACTTATTTTGGCATACCTGTTTCCACGTCTCAGGCCATCCTGGGTGCAGTCATGGGAGTCTCTATTTATACCGGTGGTTTTTCTGCTTTCCCATGGGACAAGTTCGCTAAGGTAATAAT
>Ga0114930_10003487_pt1 | contig 13684 bp, 10 predicted proteins | sample AnhtaG_FD_87300 | JGI IMG/M metagenome (GOLD analysis project Ga0114930, IMG submission 87300) | Deep subsurface microbial communities from Anholt, Denmark to uncover new lineages of life (NeLLi) - Anholt_01485 metaG | ecosystem: Environmental > Aquatic > Marine > Oceanic > Sediment | place... | reverse complement strand
TCAGGGAAGAGTTCATCAGTAGTTTTTCCTATAATCTCCTCTTTCGATAGTCCAATCATATTGTCAAAGGCTTGATTTGTTAGAATAGTCTTTCCATCCCTGTTTTTTTGGAAAATTATTACCGGTACTACATCCAGGGTTGTCTGCAATTCCTCCTTTGCACGTTTGTGCTCAACGGCTTCTCCCTCTAACTCTTTGATCCTTTGTTGTAGTTCTTCATAGGTTGGTTTTCTGGCCATCATAAAATCCTCCAATTGCTCCTAAAATAAAAAAGCCCATACATTATCATATTCGATGACATGTATGAGCTTTTTCCAATCCCATAAGGGTTTTCTCCCTGGTTTTGGTTATGTTTCTCTTAGTTTGTTTTCATCAGAAAAAATTATACAACAATCGGCTATGAGTTTTCATTAACATTCTCCCAATCACGGGTATTTTTCAATATGTAGTGGGTTATTTGGAGTACCGTGTTTTTCAGGTTACGTTCCTTCTGGAATCACGATCATCAAGATTTCATTACAGATTAGTACCACCATTGGAAAGTTTTTGGGCTTTTGAATTCTTTCCAATCAGTAATCGAAACCCGAGGCCTCAATGATTTCAACCGCAAATAAACAGAACGGGGCATCGGTAAATATTGTCTGATCCATCTTGAAATATGTGGTCGTAGAAGACTACCCGACCCGACGGAGCTATCAAAGAAGAAACTTTTTACCCGACTGAACCTCTGTCTCACAAATCTATCCACAAAGGCGACAGAAGCTTGACCCAGAGGTTGGCTGGAACTGACATAGCTTAGACCGGTTGGTTGGGCCAAATGTGAAGCCTAATGTTCCACGACATGTAATTTTACCCGCCTCTGAACACCCTTCAACTTTAATTCAAAGGACCTATTTATTGTCAGAAGCTCTTTGGCGTGTTGGAATATTGATTCAGTTAGGACCACTTCTCCGCCTTTGGCCAGCTCCTGAACACGTTGCGTTACATTTACTGCTGACCCCACAATGCCATACTTGGCTCTAGTTTCTGAGCCAATATTGCCTACTACTACCTCACCAGCATTTAGGCCAATACCCATCGCCAGCTGAGGCAAGCTTTCTTTTCTCAGTTCATCATTGAGTGGCTTCATCTGATTTTGCATTTGGAGGGCGCATCTAATAGCTCGATAAATGACAGGTCTGACCGGGCCATCCAGTGGATCGAAAAAGGCAAGAAGGCCGTCGCCAAGAAAGTCTACAATAATACCTTGATGCCTTTGGATCACTTCGATCATATCGGAGAAGTAATGATTCAAAATGCTTATTGTTCCCTCTGGATTTAAGGCCTCCGATACAGGTGTAAAACCACGGATATCAGACATCAGTATAGCTACTTCTCGTTTATCTCCGCCAAGCCTAGCCGCCTCAGGCCTTTTTATTAACTCTCGTGCGATTCCTTGGTCTACATACCTTCCGAACGTATTACTGATAAAATCCCTCTCTTTTAATCCCTTGACCATAGCGTTAAAACTTTCTGTCAGTTGTCCGATTTCATCTGCACTTTTAATGGGGAGGGGGCTTCCGTAGTTGCCCTTTGCTACGTAAGTCGCCGCCTTGGAGATGTCCCTAATAGAGCTGACTATTCTTCCCCCCGCAAACCGAATCAGCAATAGGATTAAGGCAATACAAAGAAGCCCCGCAAAGAAATAATAGAGGCTGAATTTCGCGATAGGTGCCAAGATCTTTCCCCCCGGGGCAAACATGATAATGACCCACGGTGCCTGGTTAAGCCTATAAAAGCCACCGACCATGTTTGGAGGATATCCTGGACCAAAATGAGTACCAAATGCTTCCTCTTTCATCTCTTCAAGAACTGCTAATTCCACGGGATTATTTGTTTCTCCAAGCTGCTTGCGCCCTTCCATCGCCTTGCTGTGAGCCAGATATAGGCCCGACTCATCCACCAAGCAGGCCAAGTCACTTTGCCACCAACCTAGCTTGATAATATCCTGCATCAGGTAATCAAACAGTAGGGATACTTTAAGTCTGCCAACCATTTTACCGGATTCATCTTTAAGATCCGAAATTAGAGTTACTGTCTGCTGCCCCGTTTGATTGTCGTAATGCGGGGATGTCACTTCGGAAATTCTCCCTCGATGGAAGCGCATCATTCCCTTCCCAGTATTATGAAATCCATGACTCATCATGGGCACAGGCTCAGGGTCTACCCACTCCAGGTTGACGTCCGCGACTCCTTCTAAGTCCCTCAACTGCTGTAAAATCAATTCCTGCACCGCAAGTCCACCACTGCTGCCAACTGTTCTGTGAAACGTGTCAATCCACTCAAGGGGTCTGCTTAACCTCATATCGATATGGTGAGCCGCCCGTTGTAATTTGAGTATTGCAGCCTCCTTCCATTCATCCAACATGATCGCTCTTGCAAAGAGAAAACCAACGAGCCCTGTAACAAAAAGAAGGAATGCCACCGGAGCCAATAAGAAAATGGAAAGCCGTTGGTTAAGGCTTTTAATCATCTTTTCAACTTCCAACCTTTCCAAAGCCCATAAATGGCCGGGACAACTATGAGGGTGAGCACTCACAAGTCCCCCAACCATAGGAGCAGCTATTCGCAATACAATGCCCTTAGAGACTGAATTTGGCCACACCTATCCCCAACTTAAGTTGTAATGGCATCGAATTTGTGTATTCAATGTCAGCACATTTCTTTGCGCACTAGCGTCAATAGATTCGCTGACACAATAGAGGCCCAGACATAGCTTTTGAAAGAACGTAGGCCTTTCCGAGTGCAACCACGAAATACCGGATTCTATTCCAGCACGGAATCTACGAAGTCGGTTGTATACCCATTGGCTCTGACACATGTCTTGGGCTTCAATACCACGTTTCTTGGCGTCGGATCTGAGGAGGTTCATCCAACCTCATAACCGATTGTATAATCGTTGATGGCAACCCTGCCGACTCTAGGGTGGGGAGGAGGCTGAGTTACCCTCCATTTAGCCTCAGGTGCACAGCCCAATGCAAGAAATAAAAGGAAAAAAGACATCAACATACTCATTTTTCTTGTCATAGCATAACCTCCTTTCCTCGAATTCCATTTTACTGATTTCACCTCGACCATACCTTTCCTTAAGTATCTCCAGGGCTGAATCGCCAGGGGTGGTGCCATGGCTCCCAGCCCGCATTGATAATCCAAAAAGCGGCCATAGTAATCGTAAACCATCCCATGCCATATCCCCAACCCATCATCCCCGGCCCATGCCCCCATTCATAACCGGGCCATTGGGCGAAGGCATCTCCGGCTAAGGTGATAAAGGGGACTGTTCCGAGAAGGAACACGAATTGAAAGATCTTATCTATTTCGATACTCCTTCCTTTCATAGATTTCAAATATTTTTTCACCCTTTTTCAATATGTCTGCGTTCAAAGATGGACCGTATGGTGGTTAATATGGATTTTCCAAGCTTCCAAGCCTTAACAGGCAGAAATTATCGAGACGAGCGAACACCAAACTGAAACAGATCCTCCCCAAGCACGTCTCAACCCAGCGGCCATTGCTGTGAACAAGGAGGTTAGCTTCGTCGCTCAGGAATCTTAATATTTACGCGTCAAGAAGACCTCCGTGGTTGCTTCGATCGACCTTAAATCATCGGGATTTCAGGCCAAGATAAAAACCAGCGGTTCTAATTACACCCACTTTACGCAAAGAGGTTGACAGTACCACGATTGTGTGGCTATGTTAACATAAAAGATTTGTACAGTTGGGCATTACATGGTGCTGGCGGTTGAATGACTCAACTCGCTCCTCTGATTCCGTCATGTACCAGAATAATGGGGTAAGGAAAATGATAAACAGCCTTAATTCTGAGGGAAAAACCATGAGACAGATTCAATGGATCATCATCGTTCTGATTGTTATCCTTTTGGGAGGAATCCCAATCCCACATGCCTATGCTGTTGAGGCACTTTCCACCTCCGATCTAGAGACTAGACTGACCAGGGAAGCCGCTCTTGCAGACCTCATCACTTACGCCTACCGTGAAAACCCATCCATAATGATGGCTCGAGAGGAATGGCGGGCAGCGATGGAGAAGTACCGTGTAGTGACCGGTTATCCCGACCCCCAGGTTATGGTCACCTACTTTCCTGAGCCCATCGAGACGCGCCTTGGCCCTCAGGATTGGAATGCCAATATCTCTCAAATGATCCCCTTTCCGGGAAAACTTTCAAAGGCTGGAGAGGTGGTTGAGGCGGATGTTCGTATTGCCCGGCTTAAGCTGGACAAGGCGGTGCGGGACCTGATCGTTTCCATCCGTGAATCCTTTCATGAGCTGCTGTATATCCGTGAGGCAAAGAACGTGACGGCCCAGAACATTGAGCTGCTTGCCCACTTACGAAAAGTCGGCGAAACGGCCTATGCCCAGGACCGGGCCGCGTTTTTGGACATGGTAAAAGCCCAGTCCCAATCAGGACAGCTTCGCTATGACGCGCTTCTACTTGAGGAATTGGAGCAGACGGAGAAAGTCCAGCTGAACGGACTCTTAAATCGGCCTCCGGGTGCTGAAATTGGGCGTCTCAAGGCGGAGGTGTTTCGCTCGCTTGTATATGGTCTGGAAGAACTATATAAACTGGCCGAGGTCAACCAGGAGGAGATCCGGATGGCCGAGGCCGGGGTGGAAAAAGCAGGCGCCAGGGTTGACCTGGCCAGGCTTCAAAACTTGCCGGACTTTAAGCTAGGATTGTTCTATGGATCCATTGGTGATCCCGACGTGCCAAGGCCCCCTTCAGATGCGGGGCGGGATGCCGTAGGCGTGCAGGCCGGAATGACTATTCCGCTGTGGTTCGGGAAAAATCGAGGGCGTATAGACCAAGCCCGAGCCAAATTGAAAAGGGCAAAGGCGGCCAAAACGTCACGCATCAATCAGACCCACACACAGATTCGTAGGCTCTACTTCCGGCTGGAAAACGCTCGCCGGCTCATGGAATTATACGGGGAGGAATTGTTGCCCCAAGCGGCCAAGGCCATGGAGATCGCGGAAACCTGGTTTCGTGAGGGAGAGTCCAGCTTCTCCGATTTTGTTGAGACTCAGGCCGTCTGGTATAATTTCCAGCTTGCCCTTGCAAGGGCAAGCGCCGACTACGGAAAAAACCTCGTACGTCTCGAACGGCTCGTGGGCAAAAGCATTACAGAAAGAAAGGGTGCGCCGGTTGAAGACACAGGAAGAGGGGGGAGATGAACCGAAAAGGCCTCCTAATCCTTGGGATGATCGTGTGGGTATCCACCCTGACCCATGCATGCTACCGCGATTTGAAGAAGGAATATGATTCCTACAGCCCACCCGCCTATTTCAAGGACCAGTTCCGGCCAGTCCCTGAACGGGCCAAACCATCGGTAGATGAGGATTTTGCCGCTGAAAAAAAACGGATTGAGGAGGCCAAATACCGGTGGGCAAAGTCCCTGACAGATCTCGGGGATAAGGACGTCTTTCTCCGCCCTGATCCCGAACTCCTCACATCGCTCCAACAGGCTGCTACCATTGCCGGTGAGGCGGCCAATGCGTTAAAAGGGACCTATTCACTAAAGGTCCTGGAATCACTGGCCCTGCTCCGTAACCCAGGGGTAAAGGCGGCGGAGAACAGATTTCGATCGGCCATCGAGGCCTTCAGCCAGGTATCGACGCTGGATGAGATCCTCCGCCAATACACGGCCTTTACAGAGGCGCTCATGACCGGTGTCGGGCCCATGAAGGGCAAGGACCCCATAAAAATGAAGTTTCCCTTCCCCGGCGTTCTTTCCCTGAAGGGTCAGATTGTGGACCAGGAGGTCGGCGCCCAAAGGGAAAACCTTGAGATAGCTCGGCGTGACGTGGTCACAGCGATTCGAAAAACGTACTGGAACCTGGTTTTCGTGCTCAAGGCAAGACAGATCACCTCTGAAACGGTAAAGCTTCTCGAATATTTAGAGGCGGTGGCCAACACACGGTACCAGGCCGGAAGAACGAGTTATCAGGATGTGATCAAGGTTCGCATCAAACGGGAAACCCTGGCGGAAGATCTGGTCACGCTTAAGGAAAAACAACGAAATCTCGAATCGAAGATAAGGGAGATACTAAACCTTTCCCCCAGGGTTGAATTGGGGTCTCCAAAAATTGCCCGGCCGCCGGCAAAAATTCCAGCCTTAGCAGGCCTCTACGAGATTGCACAGCAACGGCGGCAAGAACTGCTCCGATTGCGGGCCAAGGTAGGCAAAATGGAGCGAATGATCGAATTGGCCGAGACTATGGTTTTGCCCCCTTACACCCTGAACCTGTCGCTTTATGAAGACGAGGCGGTTACCATGGTTGGGTCGGCGGCAAAGAAGGATTCCTTTCCGGTCTCAACCAGGGCATCAAGGGGTGCAGGGCTACCCAAGATGCCATGGTACGGAACTCAAGACGCTTACTTGCGCCAGACACGGCAAAAGCTTAATGCGCTAAGGGAGGAGCTGAAAAAAGCCCAAGTTACAACCCACACCATGGTCCGAAAGGCCTGGTTTGAGCTGGACCTGGCCCGACGGGAGACATCCCTCTATCGCGACAAGGTTGTGAAGCTTTCCCGATCTGCCCTCGATGTCTCGACGCGCGGCTATGAATCAGGCACCGTGTCCTTTGCGGACGTGATCGGATCTTACACTACCTGGCTTAAGGCGAGTCTGACTCTTGAGAGAAAGCGAAGCGATTTCGGCATCGCGTGGGCCGAGTTGGAGCAGGTTGTGGGAACGCCTCTCAGGTAAACAGATGAAACATAGGGCCTTGATATGTTCTATTAGATAGAGCGGAGCCGTAGGGCTCCAAGGGAGTTTTGACGATGGCAGAGAACAAGGAACACAAAAAACCCCCCTCCCCCTTTCGGGTGGCCGTGTTGACGGCTGTGTTTACCCTGCTCGTGGCAGGCGGCAGTGCCTATTTTCTAGGATACCCAGGACCACAAAAGAGCAAGCAAGCCGTAGAGCAAGGAGGGGGAAGGAAGATCGCTTACTGGCGCGCCCCCATGAATCCAACGGAAATCTATGATAAGCCAGGGAAAAGTGCCATGGGCATGGATTTGGTCCCTGTCTATGAGGACGAACTCGTGGGCGGAAGCTCCCCCGAAGGGAAGACTGAAAGAAAGATCGCTTACTGGCGCGCCCCCATGAATCCAACGGAAATCTATGATAAGCCAGGGAAAAGTGCCATGGGCATGGATTTGGTCCCTGTCTATGAGGACGAACTCGTGGGCGGAGTAGAGGTCAAGGTCGATCCGGTAACCCAGCAGAATATGGGAATACGAACTGCTATGGTGGAGAAAGGCCCGCTGGTTCATACCATCCGGACCTATGGCCACGTCACCTATGATGAGACCCGGACCGCCCAGGTAAGTCCCAAGATCAGTGGCTGGATCGAGAAGATCTATGTGGATTTTACCGGGAAATATGTGGAAAAAGGCAAGCCCCTGTTTGAGCTATACTCTCCTGACCTGTTCGCGGCCCAAGAGGAGTACCTGGTTACCTACCGCAACCTGAAGAGATTGTCAGGGCGGGCAAACAAGGGCCTTCTGGCATCTGCACGCCAAAGACTTCGATACTTTGATGTTGCCGATAGCGAGATTCGAGCCATGGAGAGATCCGGCAAAATCAAGAAAACCGTTACGATCCGTTCCCCTTTCAGTGGGATTGTAACCCTCAAAAAGGCAGAGGCCGGAAGCCACATAAAGACAGGAACCACGGTCTACCGGATCGCAGATCTTTCCCACGTCTGGGTCATGACACACATCTACGAGTACGAACTGGCCTGGGTATCCGAAGGCCAAGAGGCTGAAATGACATTACCCTATCTTCCAGGGAGGACATTTCATGGCAGGGTCGCATACGTGTATCCCTACCTGCAGCCGAAGACGCGGGATCTTGTGATACGGATCGAATTCGAAAATGCAAACCTGGTGCTCAAGCCCGATATGTACGCCGATATCCGGATCAAAATCAGCGAGAAAGAGGATGGTCTGATCATTCCCGCAGAGGCCGTAATCCGCTCCGGGGAGCGAAATGTGGTCTTTGTTGTGCGGGAAAATAACAAATTCACACCGCGGGATGTAACCCTCGGCCTCTCACTCGATGACAGAAAAGTCCAGGTTTTAACTGGGCTTGCACCCGGTGAAATTGTCGTCACCTCCGGCCAGTTCCTTCTTGATTCTGAATCAAAGCTTACGGAGGCGGTCCAGAAGATGCTGGAAGCCAAACGAGTGGAAGTAAAAGAGGCCCGTGAGGTAGAGTGAGGATTTCTTCGAGGATATGGGAGAAGAGGAGGACTTTTTCGAAGATATGGAAGAGGAAAGATAAGAAGGGCATTTGTTTAAGCAGTGAACGGTGTACGGCTAGGAGACTGAAGGTCAAGGGCTGAACAGATGATCGAGAAAATCATAGAATGGTCAATCAATAATAAGTTTATGGTACTTCTTGCCACGCTGTTTGTGGCATTCGGCGGCACACTAGCGATGCTGAATACCCCTCTGGATGCCATCCCGGATCTCTCGGATGTGCAGGTGATCATCTTCACCGAATATCCGGGCCAGGCCCCTCAGGTGGTAGAAGACCAGGTCACCTACCCGTTGACAACAGCGATGCTGAGCGTGCCTTACGCCAAGGTCGTAAGGGGATACTCCTTCTTCGGTATTTCCTTCGTCTATATCATCTTCGAGGATGGTACCGACCTTTACTGGGCCCGCTCGCGCGTGCTGGAATATCTGAACTTCGTGGCAGGCAGGCTTCCGAGCGGTGTAACGCCGAGCCTGGGTCCGGATGCCACGGGCGTCGGATGGATATACGAATATATCCTCAAGGACACCAACGGAAAGAACGACCTTCAATCCCTGAGGAGCCTCCAGGATTGGTACTTAAGGTATGAGCTGACATCCGTTCCCGGTGTTTCCGAAGTCGCGAGTATCGGCGGTTTTGTCAAGCAGTACCAGGTGGAAGTGGATCCAAACAAGCTGCTGGCTTACAATATCCCTATTCAAAAAATCAAACGGGCTATCCAGCGATCCAACAACGATGTGGGAGGAAAACTGGTGGAGATGGGGGAAACCGAATTCATGGTACGGGGCCTCGGATACCTCCGATCTCTGGAAGATATTGAAAACATTGCTATTTCTGTTGACCGCATGGGAACACCGGTTCTGGTAAAGAATGTCGCCAATATCCAGATCGGTCCTGAACTCCGACGGGGAATCCTGGAGTGGAACGGCGAGGGGGAAGTAGCAGGGGGCATTGTCGTGATGCGGTTTGGCGAGAATGCCCTGGAGGTTATCCGGAACGTTAAGAAAAAGCTAAAAGATTTGGAAAAAGGGCTTCCCGAAGGGGTAATCATTGTGGAAGGGTATGATCGTTCTGGTCTCATCGAAAGGGCCATCCATACCCTAAAGGAGAAGCTCCTCCAGGAGATGAGCGCGGTGGCCCTGATTTGCATTCTCTTTCTGTTCCATCTCCGTTCGACATTCGTTGCCATCTTCACGCTGCCGGTAGGCCTTTTGATTTCATTTCTCACCATGTACTTTTTGGGCATCAATGCCAACATCATGAGCCTGGGGGGTATTGCCATAGCCATCGGGGTGATGGTGGATGCTTCTGTGGTCCTGGTTGAAAACGCCCACAGGCACATGGAAAGGGACCGAGGGGTCAAGCCCCACTCGGAGATTATTCTTGCAGCCGCAAAAGAGGTTGGGCCCGCGCTTTTTTTCAGCCTGCTGATCATCACTGTTTCGTTTTTACCGGTGTTAAGCCTCCAGGAGCAGTCTGGTCGTCTATTCAAGCCCCTGGCCTTTACCTATATCTTTGCCATTGGCGCCTCCTCGCTGGTGGCCGTCACCATCATACCGGTGCTGATGAGCTTCTTTGTCCGTGAAAAAACAATCAAACCGGAAACAAGTAAGGCAAATCGGCTACAAATCTGGATTATTTCGCTTGTCGGCGCCCCGCTTCTGGTCGTTGCAGCTGGCCTAACCGGCGTTGAACTGCCTGACTGGTCTCTGGTGGCGTCGCTGGCTGTATCGGTCTTTGCGCTTATATGCCTTGCGCCACAGCAAATTATGCCCCAGGCCCGGAACCCTATCAGCCGTTTCTTTGTTTGGATCTATAGGCCGTTTATTCACGCAGTTCTTAAATGGCGGAAAACGACGCTATTTTTGGCATTAGGGTTTGTGGCTGTTTCGCTTTATCCCGCATCTCAGCTGGGAAGTGAGTTTATGCCGTCGCTGAACGAAGGCGACCTGCTTTATATGCCCACAACGCTTCCGGGCATCTCCATTACCAAGGCCAGGGAACTGCTCCAGCAGACGGACAAAATTATCCAACGCTTTCCAGAGGTGCATCACACCTTAGGCAAAATCGGTCGCGCTGAAACCGCCACCGATCCCGCTCCTCTTTCGATGGTCGAAACCACCATCATGCTCAGACCTGAGGTAGAATATGAGAAAGCACATATAAACCGGTCATTTTCAAACTGGCCTGGGTGGCTCAAAAAACCCCTTACATGGGTCTGGCCGGAGGTCAAAAGGGGAAAGGTACTGAGTGAATGGCGGAAGAAAAAGGTCGATCGATTTTTTTCCAGCTGGCCTGGCTGGCTCAAAAGGCCGTTTGCCTGGATCTGGCCCGAAGAACGTTACATCACTATCGAGGAACTGATCGAAGACCTCGACCAGGCGATTCAGTTCCCGGGGCTCACAAACGCCTGGACAATGCCAATCAAGACCCGTATCGACATGCTTTCCACCGGTATTAAGACACCGGTCGGAATCAAGCTTATGGGGCCGGACCTTGAGGTCCTCTCGGAACTTGGAGCCCGAATCGAAGCGATGGTTCGGGACATTCCGGGAACCCTTTCAGCCTATTCCGAACGGGTCACCGGTGGCAATTACCTGGACTTTGAGATCCGACGCAAGCAGATCGCCCGCTACGGCCTCACAGTGGGCGACGTCCAGGATGTCATCATGACCGCAATTGGCGGGATGAACGTAACCAGCACAGTCGAAGGGTTGGAGCGGTATCCGGTCAATCTTCGATATAACCGGGAGCTTCGAGATGATATCGTGCGGCTCAAACGCGTGCTTGTTTCAGCTCCCACGGGTGCACAGGTCCCGCTCGCCCAGCTTGCCGATATTTTCATTCGAAAGGGGCCCGCGGGCATCAAAAGCGAAAACTCCCGCCAGACGGCCTGGATCTATATTGACCTGAAAGGCATAGACGTGGGGACCTACGTGAGGATGGCAAAAAGAGTTGTTGACCGGGAGATGACCCTTCCGACAGGATACTCCCTGGTGTGGTCCGGCCAGTTTGAGTACATGGAAAAGGCCCGGAAGGTGTTGAACATCATTGTGCCGATAACAATGATCGTGATCTTTATCCTTCTTTACATCCATTTTCATAGCGTCATTGAGGCAACGATTGTGATGGCAAGCCTTCCCTTCGCGCTGGTGGGAAGCCTGTGGCTGCTTTACCTGCTCGACTATAACCTATCTGTTGCCGTTGTGGTGGGATTTATCGCCCTGGCTGGACTTGCAGCGGAAACCGGTGTTGTAATGCTTGTCTACCTTGACGGAACCTTTGAGAGACAGCGCGCCCAGGGGAAGATGAACTCTGCAGAAGACCTCCAGTCTGCCATAATCGATGGGGCTGGAGAAAGGGTAAGGCCAATACTTATGACTGTTACCACAACTCTGATCGGCCTTTTGCCGGTTATGCTCGGGACACAAACCGGCTCTCAGGTGATGAAGCGGATCGCCGCCCCCATGGTAGGTGGCCTGGTGTCTTCGGCTGTCCTTACCCTGGTTATCGTTCCGGCCGTGTACTATATTTGGAAATCATGGGAGCTGCGAAAGGGCTTTTCGAAAGACGAAAAAACGAATACTAAAAGGTAAAAATCCCTTTAAAATGAGCTGCAGACACACACGGAGCCTCACGGACATCTCTGCCTGCGACTTCGCGGGAGAAAGGGTGTGATCATGCTGAGGCTTGGTAATGGACGTAAGGCATAGTATTCGGAGGAAAGCTATGAAAAAATCAACGATCATTTTTGTCATTGTAATCGTATTGGGCATTGCCCTGACGCTTCCGGTGTTTACGGGAAATAGCGCCTTTGGAGAGGATCCATCCAGTCGGCCGGGCAAGAAGATCCACGAGTCCACTGTGGGGGGTTACCAGTTCGACTACCGACTTATCAATTTGAAGGGGCGTATGGCCCAGCACATAATGGTCTATATTACGAGCTCGGACGGCCGCTCCCTTGAGAAAGCAAAAGTGGGATTTCCCGTACAGGGTCCCGAGGGATCGAAGCAAAAACAGATGGCGATAGGAATGAAGGGTGCTTTCGGCGCCGATCTCAATTTAGAGGCCAAGGGCGCTTACATCATAAAGACGAAAGCCGTGGCAGAAATTGATGGTCCTCGAAGGGGGTAGCGAAAATATCGGCAAGTGGCTATTATATAAACGAAATCTCTATGATGATTTTAAGAAACTCTATGGGGAAGAACCCCGCCGCTTGATTTTCATTGGAATCCTCAATGATACGGACCAAACCGGACAGGAGGCCACAAGCTATATCGCCGATCTCATGTTTCACAAACAGGAGCCGTGAAGGCCCCCGAGCGCATGAACCCCTTCTTATGCCAAGATCCACTGTGGGGGTCTCAACAAGAGTACACAGATGTAAAATAAACCGGGACGTCCTTAAATAATTCAATAACTTTCTGATGATGAAGAATAATAGGCGATTGAGATTCCTTTCTTGATCGCCTTTTTCCTTACCTTGAGTTCGCATGAAGGGCGACCCCTTTGGGGTAGCGGGCTTGTCCATTAAAAGCACTGAGGCCGGAGTTAGTGGAAGACCGTGACGTCGTTGACTGAGTTGAATAACTCCTAGCCATCTTTTTCCCTTTAAGTGCCTTAATCCTAATTTAGAGGGTTGGGCGGTGGGGGGATTCCTTCGACTGAGCTCAGGACAGGTAATGGTTGGGGATGTGTGATAGTCTCTTAACCTTATGGGGTAGCCTTCAAAGCCGTGATCGTCCCCGCTATACATCGGGGCGGCACGGCTTTTTTGCTTTGAGCGGTTATAGAACGTGGACTACCAGATGGCCAGAAATGTCCCATGTCAAGGCCTCACCTCGTTCACGACCCTCACAGAATTGGCCAGACATCTGGGTATCAGTGTTCCAGGGGTTGGGTACGCGGTGGAGAGGGGGGAGGCCATTTCGTGGGATAACAATTATCAGCTGATCCAGTAATTTTCTTAGTTTTTTAAGGGCGTCCCCCTTCACTATTTCATCTGATGGACTTGGAAGGGCTTCACCTGCATCTATCATATCCTCAATATATATCTCAGCAGCATCTTTCATGTTTGTTAATGCTTCTTCCCGGGAATATCCCCAACTGGAACAACCAGGAAGGGCAGGGATTGATGCGCTCCAACGGCCGTCCTCCTCTTCTTGGAGAGAGACTCTTAAAACGTAAGTTCTCATTGTTCGCCTTTCATGAGATTAGGTGGAATAAAAGATATATCAATTGCAAATGGATGTCAAATAGCTTTTAATTCAAACCCCCTGCTTTTCCCAAATCGCAAATCCCTTCCACCCTCTGCACTCTATGTTTACCCCGTTAAATTCGAAGACCATTTGACCGGGGC
>Ga0114930_10003486_pt1 | contig 13686 bp, 12 predicted proteins | sample AnhtaG_FD_87300 | JGI IMG/M metagenome (GOLD analysis project Ga0114930, IMG submission 87300) | Deep subsurface microbial communities from Anholt, Denmark to uncover new lineages of life (NeLLi) - Anholt_01485 metaG | ecosystem: Environmental > Aquatic > Marine > Oceanic > Sediment | place... | reverse complement strand
GCAAATTCATTTGTCGCCGCATCTCTTGCATCCGTCGTACAACATCTCTAGATAAGCCTTCTGTGATAAGTTTCTTAGGCATTGTGACATCAACATAAACTCGCCCTCTGCTGAATACCCCAGGTACGAAGTTCTCCGTCATCTCTTCCCTAAGTGTAATCATCTCTGAGTTCAATGTGTATTTTTTTCCCTCAAACTCGATGTCATAGCTACCCTTATCTTTGATTTCAACAAACGCTTTTCTTCCATCGAGTTTCTTTATCAACTCTGCAACAAGATTAGCTTCTTTCTTGAACGTGGGTCCTAACGTTTTGTAGTTCGGTATTGCCTTGAGTTCTTTAAACTTCTCCTCTTCATCAACATTCACGAATTCAATTTTTCTCGTATTTGCTTGAGAGAAGATTATTTGCTCTAACTTCTCAACTGCTCTTTTGACAGTAAGATCATCTGTTACGATTATTATTCGTGAGATCGGTTGTCTTAGTTTTATTTTTGCAGTTTGTCTTGCGCTAAGAGCTGCACCTATCAATTCTTTTGTGAGTTCCATATTCTCTTCTAATGAGGGTTCAATCCAATCCATATTGGGCTTAGGGTAAGGGCACATGTGAACGCTTTCATAGGGTTTTGATTCAGCAGGTTTTATCATCTTTTGATAAAGCTCCTCCGTGAAGAATGGTATAAATGGGGCACTTAGGAAAAGCCATGTTTTGAGAGCATTATAAAGACTTGAATATGAAGCTAATTTATCAAGGCTCTCTTTCTCTTGCCAGAATCTTCGTCTAACTAGTTTAATGTACCATCGACTGAGATCCTCTACTGCAAACTGATTCAGAATCCTAGCAGCCTTATGTACATTGAGGTTTTCCATTTCCTTATTTACAAGGAGCTTCAAGCTTTCTGTCCTAGATAGTAGCCATATGTCTTCTTGTCGTAAAGTCTTCTTTTCGATGGTGTATTTTTCGGGTTGGAATGAGTCAAGGTTCATATAGATACTGGCAAAAGCGTAGATATTCCATATTACCTTAAGGTCTCTAAATGTCTCTTCAATAGTTGATGTTGAGAAGTTGAAGTCTTCCCATATTGTACGTTGAAGCTCATAGAAACGAAAGGAATCTCTTCCATATTTCTTCACAATTTCTTGAGGTGAGATGAACTCTCCTGCAGACTTACTCATTTTGTCACCTTTTGCATTGAAAGTATGACCATGCATCAAAACTGCTTTGTAAGGAGTTTCATCAAATGCGACAACACCGGCTCCGAGAAGCGAATAGAACCAACCCCGTGTTTGGTCGTGAGCTTCAACAATTAGATCTGCAGGCCACCATTTCTTGAATTCCATTTCATCGCGAGGATAATGCAAACAAGCCCAAGAAGATGCACCTGAATCCATCCAAACATCTACAATGTCAGGTATTCGACTCATAGTTCCACCACATTCACAACTGAGTTCAATTGGATCGACATCTTGCCTATGCAGCTCAATCTTCGATCCTATTTTTCTAGCTCTATCTCTCAGCTCTTTTTCTGAACCTATGACCTTTCTTCTACCACATTCACAGCAGATCCAGATGGGCATAGGTGTTCCCCAATATCGTTGTCTGGATATAACCCAGTCTCTTGCCCCGAGCAGCCAGTCTCTGAATCTTTTACTTCCAGCCCACTCAGGATTCCACTTCACTTTTTCATTCTCTTCATACAATCTTTGTTTCAAATCTGTGATCTTGATGAACCACTGCTCGGTAGCTCTTAGGATCAAAGGTGTCTTGCAACGCCAACAGTGTGGATACGAATGTTCAATTGTAGATGTCCTAAATAACAAAGATTTGAGTTTAAGATCTTCAACGATCACTGAGTTTGCATTAAAAACATATGACCCAGCATATTTTCCAACGTCATGTGTAAATCTTCCAGCTTGATCAACTAGACTTATAACTGGAAGTTTGTTTTTCTGTCCAACATCAAAATCCTCTTCTCCATGACCTGGTGCACAATGAACGCATCCGGTTCCCTCCTCTGCAGAAACATAATCTTTACTTAAGATAATCAAATGCGTGTCGCGGAGTTCAGGTTGAGATTGAATTATGACTTCTTCTAGTAAAGGCGGTTTGTATTTTAGGCCTTCTAATTTTTTACCTTTGAAGGTATCTATGACTTCTTGAGGATGTCCCTCAAGAACTATATTACGTCGCGATTCAGCAAGAATATAGATTTCATTTCCAACTTTGACTTTTGTGTAGTCAAGTTCTGGATTCACCATTATCGCAAGATTAGCTGGTAGCGTCCAAGGAGTCGTCGTCCAAATCAGTATAAATTCATTTTCTTTACCTTCTATAGGAAATTTCACATAGATCGATTGATCCTTTATTGTTCTATATTCATCTGTGACCTCATATCCAGATAGAGCTGTCTCACAACGTGAACACCAGTGAACAACTTTCATACCCTTTTGAAGTAGTTTTTTTTCGTCTGCTCTCTTGATTACCCACCAGACAGACTCAATGTATTCGTTCTTGAATGTGAGGTAAGGATTATTCCAATCCATCCAGACTCCTAGATCCTTAAAGATTTTCGTCTGGATTTTTATATTCTGTTGGGCATAACGTTTACAGTGTTCAATAAATTTTGATATAGTTATTGATTCTTCAATTTCCCTCTTACTTTTTATATTAAGATCTTCTTCAACCTTCACTTCTATTGGGAGTCCATGACAATCAAAACCTGGTTGATCTCTAACATTATACCCCAACATTCTTCGGTGTCTGATTAAAGCATCCTTTAATATTTTATTCCAAGCTGTTCCAACATGGGGAGGATTTGTTACGTAAGGTGGGCCATCCAGAAAATAGAATTTTTTCTGGTCTTTGAGTTGCTGTTTAACCTTTTGGTAGATATGGTTTATATTCCAAGCTCCTAGAATTCGCTTTTCTATCTTACTGAAAGAATAATTCTGTGGTATTTTACCAATACATCGCCTAGCCAATTTGTGCAACTCACACCTTAAACACGCAACAGTCCTTATATTTTAGCTTCAGAGGGAACTCTTAATTGAACCATAACACAAATAAGGTTCATGCAAATCTCCCGTTAGAGTTAATGAGGAATGGGTGTTGTCGAGATCCGAAGGTGTTTTACATGGTTCCATGCTTGGTTCAATGAAGGAATCAGGCACTTCATTGATTAATAGGCTTAAGACGTATCTCACTTCCATTCCAAAGGCGTCATATCTGAATTTTCTATGTATTTTAGTGGTTGCTGTAGCTGCCGCACTTCTTCGTTCTCTACCCTTAAGGTGGGGAGTATATCTTGGTGAGTTCGATCCGTTTCTGCAATATCGAATAACCGAACATGTTGTCAATAATGGTTTTACCTCGTTTTTCAGCTGGTATGATAATATGAGTTGGTATCCTTGGGGACGAGATATGACAACACAAGCTTATCCTGGTCTAGCGTTCACAGCTGCGATGATATATTTATTCGTGCGTTCGATTGGGATTCAAATCTCTGTGCTTGAGCTCACAGTCATATTTCCGATAATATTCGGTACTGCAACATGTATTGTATTGTATATTTTTGCCAAGGATTTATGGGGACGCGGAGCCGCAATCTTAGCAGGGCTTTTTCTAGCCTTTAGTGGTTCGCATATATTCAGAAGCGCCGCTGGATTCTTCGACGATGAGACAATCGGTATATTTGCCATGATTCTTTCATTTTATTTCTACTTGAGAGCAATTTCACCAGAACGTACTTACAGATCAACAATAATCTGTGCACTTTTGGCGGGGGTTTCTTTAGGCTACCTTGCATCAGGATGGGGAGCCTATCGCTATCCACTTTCACTAATAGCTCTTTTCTCATTTGTACTTGTCATATTAGGAAGATACTCTAGCCGCCTCATCTTATCTTATGGTATTACTTTTGGAATTGCATTTTTAATCATGGGACAAATTCCTCAACTTGGCTTTGAAGCACTCAGAGAATGGACAACTTTTGTTATACCTGGAATATTTTTGATTCTCTGTGGCTATGAATTTTCTCGAAGAGCGAAGACTAGGGTAACGAAGCTGGGAGGTATATTTGTTGCTGCGGCACTTCTGGTAGCCATCGGTTACATATTATTGCAATATGGTCTGATAACTCAAATAGGCGGCAAATTCATGGCAGTTATACAGCCAGCAGCTAGGATTAATATGCCTATTGTTGAATCTGTGGCCGAGCATCGAATGGCTACATGGGCTTCTTTCTACCATGAGTTTGGAATGTTGACTCTACTTGGGATATTCGGCTTCTATTTCACTGTTCAACGCCGGAGGGACAATGATATCTTCATTATACTGTTTGGTCTTACCGCAATGTATTTTGCAGCCTCACTTGTTAGGCTTTCATTGATACTAGCTCCCGCAATCGCACTTTTGGCGGCGATCACAATATATGAGCTTGCAACACCCGCCATGGATATTATAAAAGAAACAGTGATATTTCCTAAGAAGAGAATTCGCTTCACAACTAGAGTAGGTAAAGAATTCGGTGTTGCAATACTACTTGTGCTTCTATTGATAATTTCACCAACATTTGGTAATGGTATTCGTGCAGCTTATTCTCCACCGACAATTGTGACTTCAAGCCTGCCCACTCTCCAGCAAAATCCTCAAGATTGGCTGGAGGCATTGACTTGGATGAAAGATAATACTGATGTAGACTCTGTCGTGTTTGCATGGTGGGACTATGGATACTGGATAACGGCTGTAGGTGATAGACGTTCTCTAGCTGATAATGGAACTATGAATACTACACAAATATCTTTGATCGGAAGGACTTTCCTTTCTGATCATAACGCAACTCTGCCTATACTCAAAAGATATGGTGTGACTCATATTGCATTACTCGTAACATGGTATATGCGAGACAATGTTGTAAGCTACTATGGCTACGGGGAAGATAGCAAATGGTATTGGATGGCTAGAATTAGCAATGGCTCAACCATAGATGAAGAAACAGTGCATTTCTACAGCAGAAGAGTTGAGGAGGGTGAGACAGCTTACTCTAGATATGACCGTGTTCTAACTGTTGCTGATAAGGAGATATCTAATACGACAATAGTGGATGACAAAGGAGTTTTACCCTCAACTTTACTCGGCTTGTTAATGGCTGGAGCCTACTCTCAAGAAGCAGGAAACGAATTCTTTGTTCCAGTATTCTTCTCATCCAATAAATTCGTGTTAGTCTATGAAGTAAAGTATCTAACCCCCACCAAACTTACTCTTAATTTGCCAAGCAATAATGTGACTTATCCCGAGTCTATTGAGATATCAGGAGATCTATTGGATGAAGAATCGAAACCTTTAGGCAATCAGGCAGTCAATCTGCAAATTTCTAATGATAATGGACAATCTTGGGGTCTTCTAACATCTGTCGAAACTGCGGAAAACGGAACCTACAGCTATGTCTGGGAAACAATCGTAGGACAATTTCTCATTAGGGCAAGTTTTGATGGGCTTCCAGATAAATATGCTTCAAGTATAAGTTCGGCGCAAGAATTAGAAGTACTAAAAGGAGAACCACATGTGCGACTGATTGTAGAACCTACAATAATAAGTATTGGCGAAAATGTTAGCGTGGATGTAAGAATAAGTCCCCCACTATCAGTTGGACTAGTAAATTTCGAAGCTAGTTTAGACAACAGGACTTGGGTACCCGTTATAGTTGGACAACCTGCTGAGGGTATCTGGACACCTACATGGACTCCTGAGGATGTAGGAGTCTATTATGTCCGTGCATCATGGGCAGGTACAGAAGAGTATGCACCTATGATAAGTGAAACCTTAGTGGTTACAGTACACGAAATACCTCTGGCGGAGTGATAACTGAGATCTAATCAAGATATATAGCTAATATTCTTTCCTGAGACCAATTTCAGAAAATCCATTTTTCTCAGTTTCGTGAGCACGAACTTGGCCCTATGATTGTTTCTGTTTATCTTCGTGCTGTTTTTCATTATTTTTTTCTTCATGAATTTTTAATTTTTCTATTCTGTATCTTGCGTACTTATCATGCAACGAGAATTTTGGTGGAATAGGTGTTTCTGTTTCAGTTTTGCATCTTGGACAAATATAATTTAGTGTATATTCTCTACATTTGTTGCATCGACGAATTTGCCACTTCAATTTATCTTGTGTCCTGTTCCGCCTAGACTCTTTATTGTTTTTATCGCTTCCTCTACAGCTCCCTCAAGTGTCTTCTCAGCGATGGAATAATTCTTTGCAGTAATTTCAACTCTATATTTAGGAGCTCCAATACTGTACACATTAATTTGAGTACCGCTGGGCTCCTCAACTTTTTTTGCATTAATTAATGCTTTTCTTACATCATCTACTCCAGCTGGATTTGTACTGGAAACCTCTATCGTACCTTTCACGGTCGCTGTATCTATTTTGATCTTTTGTCTTGCAATTTCAGTTAAAGTTGAAGCCCACTCCGATTCGATATCCAAATCCTTGAATGTTTTTTCTCCTTTTTCTACAGAAACCTCTAGAGCAGTGAAAGTGTTGGGGTACTTTGCAAATATCTTGTCCTTTATCTCGTCGACCTTTTTTGAGTCTGAACCTATCTTTTCTGCAGTTAGACCAAAAATTGAGTCAGCTCTCTTACTTTTCTTCCAGTCAAGCAGTTTATCTGTTTTATCTCTACCTGTAACTCTCCTAAGAGAGAGATCGATCTGTCCTTTCTGTGCGTTTACTCTAAGAACCTTAAGGACTAATTTTTGTCCTTCTCTTGCATGATTTCTTATATTCCTGACCCATGTGGTGGCCATCTCTGATATATGTACCAAAGCTTCTTTATCATTATATTCGTCAAGCTTAACGTAAGCACCATAATCTGAAATTCTTGTCACAGTGGCTATTACTATATCACCGAATTCAGGATATTCTTGTGTGGAGATACTATTCTCTTCCTTATCACCGGATTCAGGATATTCTTGTGTGGAGATACTGTTCTCCTCCTAAGTTAAGTTCTGTAAAATTTCACCTTTTATCGACGCTTTTCCACCAGAGGGTTCAGAGATGACCTCGTCACATACATTGCATTTAATTGTCATTGAGGATCTATCGAATACTATTTGTTCATTAGAGCATTTTGAACACCGCACTTGGAGAAAACTACTTTCAGGTTTTGGGATAAGGCCTTTCTTCACCATTATTCTCAAGCTCCCAACTCTAATTTTCGTAATCTAATCCCAGGGCTTTGAACTATATAACTACAGTTTTTGCATCGATACTTCAAAACTTGTTTCTTTGTAGTCTTTGCTGTACGTTTTAATTCAGGCCATTTTTGCCCACCATACCCATGTTTCTCTCGTTCATGTCTTCTTACTCCTCCAGCCAATGCTCTTTCTCGGCCTTTCTTATAGAGGGTGATAGCATGGGCAGTATGATGCTTACATTTGGGACAGAATTTATTGAGTTCTTTCTTCATTTTCATATATTATGCACCAAGCCGAGGCATAGTAACACCTCTAAGTCTTCTATTTATTCATTTTTACTGAGAGTCATGTATTACAGTAAGATTATTAATTCTGGCTGAAAACTTCTGTTGAATCTATCATCATATTCTTATCTCTATTGCAGCTTTTTGTCGAATTAGGGCTTCAGCATTTTCTCTGGGCAGGGTTGCAATATCTTCAGGTTCAAAAGGTCCATAATTCTTCATATCAACTCCAACTATCAACGGAATCTTAGTCATGAATCTAACCAGAATTCTTTCGCGTTTTTTTGTTGATGAAACACTGGAATCTATACTTTTTCCCTCTAGAATTACTGTTTTCATATTTTCATATTGATCTATGATTTTCGTAACTGTCTCATATATTTCAATCTCTTCATTAGAAAGATGATTGTGTGAAATATTTCTTTTATCAAGAACTGTATCAAGAATTTTTTCAATCCTTTTTTCAAGAATTGATAATGTGAGTTTCTGAGCTTTTTCAAGCTCGATATTGAGAATACGATATTTTAGAGTCTTATTATCTAGTATTCTGATTTCTTCAAGTAATTTTTTCAGATATTGGCCTATATCATTAAAAAAACTCGGTTCTAATTGTTGCAATTCGTCTTTGTCAAACACCTCTCGCCGCCATGTTTGATAAAGTTTCTCATACATCAATTCCTCACCGGATGAGCTCTTCTTTTACATAGAAGAAGTAAAGCCGCCGAACGCGGGAGTTTTTCATTCACATTATTATATGGACCATACTCTTGATCACCAAGCATGAATCTCGGAGCTTCTTCAATGTGTATGGTTTCATAACCATCAAATGCAACAGCTTGCTTGAATGGATTGAATTCAGGAAGTTCTTCAATTTCTATCTTCATTGCCTTGAGACCAGTTTTACCGTTAAGAGTACCTGCAACCCTAATTAATCTATGAATATCAGTTGTTACAACAGTATCTATTCCAACCGATTCCAGCGCAATTGCCCTCTGAATTAGAATATTCCATGTATGTTTACCAGTACCTTTGATCATTCTCCAACTAGTATCTTGATTTATATTACTATTGTAAGTTTGTAATCTCAAAATAGAATCGATCGCTTGAGGCTTCAATCCTATACTCTTAAGCGTTTCTTTATCTGCATCAGAAAATATTCTAATAATTCGTTTGGCCAACCTACCCCTCCATCCAGAGTCATTAGGACTAAGACCACCAATTGATTTTATCTTTCCACTTGTACCCCATATATCAAGTAGATTTGTGTCTAATCCAGTACCTACTATGTAATCTACTATTTCTTTCCTATCTTCTGTGTCAAGATTTCTTACTTGTTGGGAATCAATATGAAGGTGATATCCTCTATGACCGGAAAAATTTACTCGTATATTTTCAAGGTTTATTCCAAAATCTAGGTGAATCAGGTCTATTAATTTTAAAATTTCTTCTTTTGCTTTTTCTAAACAATGACTACACATCCACGTATTTTGATTGAACTTAAATCCGCCACATTTGGTGCAGGACTGAGGAGGTTTACCAAGACCTGAGATTTTACAATCGATGCATGACCATGTATCATGTTTCTTCTTGCATTCAGTTTCTATATGGTCAGCATCTATATCAAATATGAGATCTGAACCTTTCCACCCTTTCTTGTCCATAGGGGCTTCTGGGTCATTATAGTAAGCAGCAGAATGATAGACATCTGATGGTACAATATTTGTAATAAAATTTCTCAACTCTAAAGTTTTTTGGAAGGTTTTATGTCTTATCACAATATTTTCAGCAAACAAAAAGAATCCAAACTCTCTACTTTCTATCGAGCTTGGAGCCAGAATGGTATTCTTATTTTTAATATAATACTCAGAGAATTTACTCCTTATGAATGTTTGAGTTATCTTCTTGAACTCTTTTAAACTGTTCATATCATTCGTCTGCTTTTAGATCTTGAACCTAAATATTAGTGGTCTAAGATGAATTAAGTTAAATTATTTTTATACTATTGTGATTTATCTCCTCTCTGTCATTTGAAAAGTTCTTGACTTTTACGAATGGGATTTATTTCTTTAGGGCCTTTATCTTCAACCTGTAATATGTTAGTGGATGTGCTATTCTGTTACAGATTTCATCAGGTGAGAAACATAATCCATGAGTCTTAAGAGTATCACATTTTGGTGGTTTATATTTAGTTTTACCACCCTTTCTTCCGCTTATATGTTCAATCTGATACTTTGTTTTATTTTCATCAAAGTCTGATGCAGATTTAAAAAAGTTCATCACATATTCTTCTGTGGCTCCTGCATTTATGAGAAAGGAAGTTAATGTAAACCTTCCAAGATGTGAAAGCCTACCACCCGCAGACAGAGTATCAAACAATTTCTTAATACATGGTGGCATATTCTCAACTTTAATTCCCGATGGCGTCTCAAAAGTATCGAATACAGTTTTTTCCATAGTGATTTGTTTTATAGTTTCTAAAATCTCTTTAAGAGCTTTAGGAGGTTCAACTTTTCTTTTAGTCTTTTCAAGTATCTTGCTTTGTATCTCTTCTTCGATTAAACGTGCTGCTTCATTCTTAGTGATTTCTACATAACCATCTTTAAGATAACGATTTGTCAGTTTCCATTTAAGATCATTCATGTTCTTGATATTCTTTATATAATCTATGAAATGTAAGAAGATTTCATATGTTTCTCTTAGATTCTGACCTTTCGATTTGATATTCCAATCAAAGGTTCCCTGAGCTATTCCAATTACTTTTTCCAAGGATTCGTCTTTGAGCTTCTTAGAGAAACCCTTCGATTCAGCAACAGCATATCGTCTTTTAACATTTTCATTATCGATACAGGCCATCAACATGATGGCTGTTGGAAAAGACAGGATCTCTATGCTTGGATCCTGTTCCTGAGGCGCTAGATCATCAGGTTTGAGTAATGCTTGTCTGATTCTTTCTTCTGCTCTCTTGAGAATCGGCTTATAAGGTTCTGTTATTAAATCGTCTATTTCTATTCTTAGTTTTTTCACATAATCTGCGGCTTCAGTTGTAAATGGGTATCTTGCTTTATCTCGTTCTGAGATCATTTAAGATTCTTACTCTGCCTCTATACGAGGTGCCAAATAATACATTAGCTTACCTTGTTGTGACATTTCGAATTCAAGTCTTATTGGCATATTAGTTGAGAATTCTATGGTGGCTACTTCTGAAGTAGCAGATCCAGCCTTTACCATCTGGCCAAAATAGTTGAGGTTGAATGTAGCATCAGAGTCTTCCTTAATGTCCAATTCTAGCAGAGCTCCATCGGTCTTACTCAATTCCATGCCAACATTACTTAATTCGGAGCTGGCTTTAACGAACAGTTTATCTTCCTTTGCTTTGAAACTGATATTGTCGCTAACAGTTTCACTATCTTCTACAATTTCCTTCAAAGTTTCAGACATCAATTTTACTCGGGCATTAAAAGATAACTTGGGTGTAGGGACTTCCTCCTCAACAGATTCAAGTGTTGGCATTGTGAATTTTTTTAAGATTTTACCTCGTAGAGTTAGTTCTACTTTCTTGCTCTCTTCATCATAAGATATCTCTAAACTTTCTTCACTCTTACTTCTTCTCAAGAGTTTGAGCATTGTAGTGATATTAACCCTGATATTTGTAGGCTTGTCGCAAACGTATTCCTCAAAAGCTTCTTTTGACCATTCAAAATCTACCATTGCGACATGAGATGGATCCATCGATCTTAACTTCAATCCATCTTCCGTCGTATTGAAATCAGCTTCTTCGATCAAGGTAGATATGGCCGTTAAGAGGTTTTTCCAAATCTTTGCATCTTGAACTACAGCTTTAAACACAATTATCCCACGGTAATTCTTTATTCTATTTCATAGAACAGACTCTTCTCAGTTTCGGTTTATTTATGACATTTCACGCCATGTAGATGCACAGCGAGTACATCTAAGGAATTGAGTTGATGATTCATCAGCCCCGCGTGTCTGAACAAGCCAGTAGAATGCCTCTGGATGACCACATTTTGGACATACAGCAGAAGTCTTTGGTAGGGTTCGAATTTTTTGTTCTTCTTTTCCGATGACTATTATCTTCTCTTTATCATGTTTTATTTTCGATACTTCTTTTGTCCCTTTCTTTGTTTCATAATTGCATTTGGGGCATACTATAGCAATTTTACTTTCTTTCTTTGTGGGTATCAGAGTCGTTCCACAGTTAGGACAAAAATTCATCTTTTGGAGCAACCGTCGGTGCCATTACTTAATAAGAAGAATTTAAGGATTACTAGAGTATTGTGACCTGAATGTAACTTTATTTTAATATTGTCTCGGGCATTTGATGAACTAATGTTCTAGCAAGTAGCCGTGCAACCCTTAATGGTTCTGGAATGCTTCCATTTAATGTAAATTTATTGATGGCCTGAATCGCATCTTCTCTATCCAGCCCTAGATATCTGCAGAAAATTCTCTTTCCTGTATGTAGCTTAAATTCTTCTCTCTCACCATTTTCTTTGTATTTAGCAATTCTATCTTCTGCCTTGGGACTAAAATATTCAGTAAGATATTTTTCCAGACCTTCTGATTTTTCATAAGTAATACAAATGATAGGTCGCGCTATATCTCTATAAACTCTTTTTAAATCTATGATATTAAACCAGCTGATAACACATCCATTCAGAAAAACAAGATTGATGTCTTCTCTCCCAAGTTTCTGGTAGATCTCCAAAACACATTCTGTTGCATCCATCCCCCCTACTGTTGTCTTTGAAAAAGAAAACCCATCTATTACCAGATCTGCGCGCATTATTAAACCGGTTAAAATGGATTTTTTACTCTTATTTTTTATGAAGCTCTCTGAGATTCCGAGAACTCTTATTCCTTTTTTATCGACATGCGGTATAGGTGGTAGCAAGATCTTTGACCATTGATAATCATTAGGGTTTAGTCACTATCTCTTGTCAGTCAGTTTTAATTGGCCTTGATTTTTTGTCTATCATCATCACTCTCTGTGTGGCTTCTAAAGTTAAATCTGTAAATGCAGTGCATGGATTTGGATTTTTTTTGAGTATATCAATTGCTTCTTCTGTTCTCATAAGTTCTTCTCGCCATACGTATACAATTAGTGCTTCGACTGCATTTGCGATATCATCTCTTCTGGTTCGTTTAGCAAGTAGATCTTTTAAGCCGGATTTCTTGGCTGCATCTGCTAAGATGCGGTCACTGACTTTGATTCCTGTAGGTTTACCTTCAATTTCGGTAAGTACTAGAGAATATATGAAATTGACATATGCATCACCGAGTTTTGCAAGACCTTTATCTGTAAGAATTCTTTTTAGTAGTCCTGCGCACATTACTTTGTTCCTGTAGCTTTTTTAAACTCTGAGAGAAACTCGTCTGTTCTCTGATTTATTTTCTTTAATGCACGTTCGAGTACTTTTCTAGGGTTACTATCTTTCTTTACTTTGATATAGATTATTGATTTTTCAGTTAATGGATGTGGAGTGTCATAACCAACATTCTTTACGCTTCGATCTTCAACCAAAGTATTTTGAAGTAGATTACAGAAGGTGTGTCCTTCGCCTTCTATCTCTAACTTTAATTCATCTTTTGATTTTTTAATTGTTTTAATTCTCAAACTGTTCTCCAATCCTATGAATACTAATCTCGAGCTAATTTTCTCTTTTCAATATTTTTGCATCTCTCACATTTTAACACTGGTCTCTCTAATGATATTCGATATCCACAATTTGAACAGAAAGTTTTCAATACTCCTAAATTATGATCAGAAGTCATTAGTCTGATAATCCCACCTGATGTGCTTATGATCTTCGCTCTTATTCGATCCATCGGCTTACAGATCTCTCTCATGTTCTTAGCGTATCGTGGGCTTGATGCTGAGATATGTAAAAATCCAGTGAATGGTTTTGAAAGCACACTATTTCCAATCTTGATTATGTTTATTACGGCCAATTTTTCCTGTACAACTTCTACAACCCCTATTATCTCTTGGCCTTCCAATGGATAAATTGGTGAAATTTTTGGTCTAATGGAAACAGTTCTGTACTTTGAGTCTGCTCTCGCGTCTCCAATAAACTGTGAGTATATGACGCCGTCTATTTCATATGTGCCGTGGCCAGCCATAAATTCTTCGATAACTCCTATTTTCGAGCCTGGGACTACAAATTTTTCTTTGATGGCACTCTT